>OLRO01000247.1_pt1 | contig 48869 bp, 65 predicted proteins | sample 1673131 | NCBI WGS metagenome assembly OLRO01 (sample SAMEA3136757, study PRJEB25190) | human gut metagenome | biome: human gut; feature: human-associated habitat; material: faeces | place: Austria | collected 2013 | reverse complement strand
GACAAAACGAAAATTTATAAAACTCACATGAGGGTGGGTGTGCTGATATTACTATAAGGAGGTGGTGAAATGGCAGATAGAAAAGCTGTACAAGAATTAAAAAGCAGTGAAAAATATAATAAAATTAGACAAGATTTATTAGACCAGTTAGATAGAAATGGCACGTATGGAGAACAGTTTAGAGATTTAGTAGAAGATTATATGGCATTTTGGATAACAAAATCACTCCTTATAGAGGATATAAATAAAAGAGGAGTAAATGTAAAATACAATAATGGCGGAGGGCAATCTGGTTATAAAAGAAATGACAGTGTAGGAGAATTAAATAAGACAAATGCTCAAATGCTTAAACTTTTAAATGAACTAGGAATTAAAGCTACTGTAGCAGACAGTGGTGATGACGATGAATTATAATAAATATATCAAAGAATACTTAGATATTATTGACAATGAAGTATTTCCAATGTGTAAAGAACAAAAATTATTATCCAAATTCATAAAAAATATATTTGATAATGAAAAGTTAGTAATAGATGAAGAAAAAGTAGAGAAATATTTTTCTTATCAGAAATACTTTCCTTTTAATTTATTCCCATGGGAGAAATTTTTATTTGTTTTACATAACTGTGTATTTAAAGAAAATGGATTACCTAGATTTGCTGACTTGCTTATTTTTGTTGGAAGAGGTTCTGGTAAAAATGCTTATTTAGCTTATGAGGACTTTTGTTTAATTACGCCTACTCATGGAATAAAAAATTACGATATAGATATATCAGCCAACTCAGAAGACCAAGCTAAAACAACATTTAATGATATATATAATATATTAGAAGATCCTAAATATACAAAGAAAATGAAAAGGAATTTCTATTGGAATAAGGAAGAAATTATAAATCTTAAGACTAAAAGTAAAATAAAGTTTAGAACTAATAATCCAAAAGGGAAAGATGGTTTGCGTTCAGGTAAAGTTGACTTTGATGAAATACATGCTTATCAAAACTGGGAAAATATAAATGTATTTACTACAGGTTTAGGTAAAAAAGATAATCCAAGAAGAACTTACATAACAACAAATGGAGATGTAAGGGATGGTCCACTGGATAATTTATTAGAAAAAGCAATAATGATATTAAAGGGAGAAGTCGAGGATAATGGCTTTCTCCCTTTTATTTGTAAGCTGGATGAAGAAAAAGAAGTTGATAATCCAGACAACTGGGCAAAAGCTAACCCTTCTTTACCTTATAGACCTTCATTAATGGAACAGATGAAAAAAGAATATGCAGATTATAAGATTAATCCTTATGTAAATAATGCTTTTATGACTAAGAGGATGAATATTCCAAAAGGTTCAAAAGATATTGAAGTAACTTCATGGGAAAATATATTATCGACAAATAAAGATATACCAAACCTTGAGGGAGCAAGCTGCACTATTGGAATTGACTATACAAAGGTAAATGACATGATGAGTGTAGGGTTACTTTTTTTAAAAGGTGGCATATATTATTGGGTTAGTCATAGCTGGTTTTGTACTAATTCTAGAGATAAGGATAGAATAAAAGTACCTTTAGAAGAATGGTCAGAGCAAGGATTATTAACTATAGTTGATGACATAGAAATTAATCCAGATATGGCTACAGAATGGATACAAGAACAGTTAATAAAATATAATTTTGTTAAATTAGGAGTAGATAATTTTAGGTTAGCATTGTTAAGTAAATCTATGAAGAATATTGGGATAGATGCAACAAATAAAGAACAAGTAAAAATAATTAGACCTAGTGATATTATGAAAATTGTACCAGTAATAGATAGTTTATTTAATAATCACCAAATAGTGTGGGGAGATAACCCACTTATGAGGTGGTTTACTAATAATACTAAACTAACTGATAAGAATTTAGGTAACTATGTATACGATAAGATAGAGCCTAAATCAAGGAAAACAGATGGATTCATGGCATTTGTCCATGCTATGATTGCTGCTCAAGATGTATTGGAGGATGAAGATAATAATGAATTATTCTTTATGCCTCCTATTATATTCTAAAAGGAGGTGAGGAAATTGTGAGTATAAAAACATGGTTTATGGACTTTTTAGGGAATGTTAAAAATGAAAAGGGTGAAATAACCGAAAATATAATAGAGGAAAAGATACAAGAAATATATTATAAGGAGTTAGCTATACAAACAGCTATATCTCTTATAGCGAATGCAATAGCTAAGTGTGAAATAAAAGTATATGAAAATAATCAAGAAGTAAAAAATAAGCTTTATTATATTTTAAATGTGTCACCTAATGCAAATGAAAATAGCAGTCAACTTTGGCATAAAGCCATTGAAAAAATGATATATCAGAATGAATGTATATTAGTTGATGTAAATGATAATTTATATTGCGCTGATAGTTATACTCCGGAAGAATATCCAATACTAGGAAACTTATATAAGGGAGTTGTAATAGGGAATTTACAGCTAAATAAAACTTTTAAAAGTAGCGAAGTATTAAGATTACAATTAAATAATTCTAATATAAAAAAATTAATCGATAATTTATATGAGCAGTATGGAGAACTACTTTCTTATGCAGCAAAAAGTTATAAAAAGAGTAATGGAGCAAAATATAAATTAGTTCTAGACCAAGTTAAAGCATCTGATGAAAACTTTCAGAAAACATATAGAGAGATAGTACAAAAACAACTTAAAGAATTTATGGAAAATGATAATGCTGTATATCCACAATACAAAGGGTATGATTTGCAGTACATGGATGGAACTAATACAAATAAGGATAGTTCTGATTTTAGGGCATTGAGAAAAGAAATGTTTGAAATAGTAGCTCAAGCACTTCAAATACCAGTTAGTCTTATGTTAGGAAACATTACAAATATGAATGAAATAGTAAAAGTATTTCTTACATTTTGTATAGATCCAATAGCAGATATGATTTCAGAAGAAACTACAAGGAAAACTTCAGGAGGATATGATAATTGGACGAAAGGAAATTATGTAAAAGTAGATACATCAACTATTAATCATATAGATATATTAGATGTTGCTGAAAAAGCAGACAAATTAATTGCATCTGGTACGTGCTGTATAGATGAAGTTAGAGAAATAATAGGATTTGATAGACTTAACACTAAATTTAGTCAACAACACTTTATAACTAAAAACTATGATACAGTGGAAAACAGATTAATAGGTGATGGACAAAATAATAATGGAGGAGGTGAAGAAGATGAATAAAAAATATTTCCAACTAACTCAAAATAATAATGAAGTTGATATACAAATTTATGGTGACATAACATCTTGGGAATGGCTTGAAAGTGATATATCAAGCTATACACTATCTAAGCAAATAGAAGCCTTAGAGTGTGACCAAATAAATGTATACATAAATTCATATGGTGGAGAGGTAGCGGAAGGTTTAGCTATATATAACCAGCTTAAAAGACATAAAGCAAAAGTGAAAACTGTATGCGATGGTTTTGCATGTAGTGCCGCCAGTGTAGTTTTCATGGCTGGAGATGAAAGAATAATGTCTACGGCATCACTACTTATGATACATAATGCATGGACGAGAGTAAAAGGAAACTCTAAAGAGTTAAGAAAACAAGCCGATGATTTAGATAAAATTACTCAAGCTAGTGTCAATGCTTATATGCAAGAAATAAATATAACAGAAGAAGAATTAAAGCAAATGCTTGATGATGAGACTTGGATAACTCCACAGGAAGCTATAGAAAAAGGATTTATCACGGCTATAGTAAATGAAAAAGAGGCCGAAGAAGTTAGTCAGTCAGTTAAAAAATCATTAATGAAACTTATTTTAAATGCTAAAAAAGAAGATGATTTAAATACAGAAATTAATAATAGCGAAGAAAATAAGAGTAAAGAACCGGAAGAACATACTAAATGTTCTTTTTTTAATGAATTTAAAAATAAATTAAATAGAAAAGGAGGCCAACGATAATGGCGATATTAAATAAAGATATAAAATTTAAAGAAGAAATAACTAAGTTTTTAGAAGCAGAAGATAAAGATCAAGCAGTAATAATACTTAGTGATGCACTAGAAGAAAAAATGCAAAAAATAAAAGATGATGCATTAGAATATCAACAAACTCAAGACAAATCAGTTTTAGCAGATAGAGGTTATAGACAACTTACTACTGCTGAAGAAAAATGGTATAAAGGATTTATAGAAGCTGCTAAATCAAATAAACCTCAACAATCATTCGCAGATTTTATAGGCTCACCAGAAGGCATAATGCCAGAAACTATCATAACTGATATATATAAAGATTTATTAGAAGAACATCCACTATTGACTAAAATAAATTTTGTAAATGCTAAATATCTTACTAAATGGATATTAAATGATCATACAATAGATACTGCAGTTTGGGGACCATTAAACAGTAAAATAACAAAAGAACTTACTTCTGCATTTAAAGCAGTAGACATAACTCAAAATAAATTATCTGCATTTGTTTCAGTTCCTCAAGATATGTTAGATTTAGGACCTACATTTATAGATGCTTATGTAAGAACTATAATGAAAGATGCCATAGCATGTGGAATAGAAAAAGCAATAGTTAGTGGAAATGGTATAAATTCTCCTATAGGTTTAGATAGAGATATACATAAAGGAGTGTCATACTCTACTAGTACTGGATATCCTCAAAAAACTGCTATAAAAATAACAGATTTTTCACCTAAAACTTATGGTGATTTAATTTCAAAAATGGCTAAAACAGAAGAATATACAGATGATAATAGTAAAAAACATGGCGGAAGAACTAGAAAATTTGGTTCAGTATTATTTATATGTAATCAAATAGATTACTTAACTAAAGTAATGCCAGCTACAACTTTACTTAATGTAAATGGAGTATATGTAAAAGACGTATTCCCATTCCCTACAGAAGTTGTAATATCAAATGAAATTGCAACAGGTAAAGCTATAGTATGCTTAGCACAGGAGTACTTTTTGGCTATGGGTGCAGCAAAAGATGGAGTAATAACTTATTCAGATGAATATCAGTTCCTAGAAGACAATAGAGTTTATAAAATAAAAACTTATGGAGAAGGTAAAGCATTTGATAATACATGTTCTTTATTACTTGATATATCTGAATTAGAAGAAGCAGTAGTATACACAAAAGTAAAAGGAACTGTAGAAAGTACAGTTAAAGGAACTGTAACTACTAAAGCGGGACAATAGTAATAAGAAAGACTAGTCTATGACTAGTCTTTTCTTTTTTAGAAAGGAGAAAGTCATGGATAGTTTATTACAAGATTTGAAAGATAAATTAAACATTACCTGGGATGAAGAAGATACAGAAAGAAAACTTAATATGATAATAGAAGATGCTAAATTAACATTGAATTATAAACTTGGGTATAGTATAGACTACTCTAAAGAGGGTATAGAACATAGCCTTTTTCTTAATTACTGTATGTATGCTTATAACAATTGTATCAATGAATTTGATGATAATTATTTCAATGAGATAATGCAAATAAGGCAAATGTATGAGGTTATAAATTATGAAGAGAGTAAGTAATTACAATGATGGATATATTCGAGTTTATAAGGAAATACCAGTTAAAACTAATTTTGGAGCAAAAGAGAATATTAAAACAAAGGATAATCTTGAATTTATTGTTAAGTTAGCATATGAAGAATGTAGTAAAAGGCAACAAGATTTAGATTTTGCGGAGTCAAATGATAGAACTTTAAATGTAAAAGTTAAAACTAGATTCTATAAAAATATAAATAATGAGTACAAAGTAACAATTGAAAATACACTGTATGACATCATCTATATAGATGAAGATAGAAAGAATAGAGAGTTGTATTTTTATTTGGAAGAGGTGACAGAAGTTGAGTAAATTAGATGGAATACTTGAACAAATACAATCTGTATTGGAACAAACATTTGAGTTACCGGTATGGTATGGAAGAACATTTACAAAAGGAAAAGATAAATGGAATTACTTTGTATTTAACAAAAAGGAATTTGATAGAAGTGGTAAAAGTAAACTAGATTACAACTATTATTATCAGGTCCATATAATTATGGAAAATTATATCCCAGAAGGTTTTGAACAAAAAGTAATAAAAGTAATACAAGATAATACAAGGTTAAAACTAACAGATCAGTCGATGCAGTTTAATTATATTACAAAAAATAATACAGATATGGTGGTTGAAATGCTGACTTTAGAATTTACAAGAGCATTTAAGGGATGTGATTTAGATGGCTAGAGCAGTATTTGGATTATCAGCCGAAGATGTTGAAAGATTACAACAGGCCATAATGAGTTATGGAGATGGGGCAGAAAAGGTAATAAATAATTACTTAAAAAACGAAGCTAGCAACATATTTACTCAAGCCATAATAAATTATATTCCTGTATCAAATCGTAATAAGCAACATGCGAAAGATAGCTCACCATTGAAAGCTGAACAGAAAGAAAATTTATCATTATATATACATACAAAAACACAATACAATTATTTGTATTTTCCACAGGAAGCAGAAGGAGTACACTTCCAAGGCAAAGTTCCGAATGATTTTATGCAACATGGGGTAGATGCTCAATATGATAACGTAGTAAACAATTTATTAGAAAAACTACAAAATAATTTTAAATAAGGAGGATTGATAAGATGGCTATATATCAAACTAATTTCGCAGAATATGAAGTCAAAGAATCATCTGTAAAATTTAATGATGCAGCAGAAAGCTCATTTAATAAACTAGGATGCGTAGGTAAATTAGATGAAGAACTAGAATGTAAAGTAGTACAAAAAAAATGTGAAGGTATTGTTGCTAAAACAAGAACAATAGGAACTGGTAATGGTACATTAACTTTATCTTTACATATTAGATATGATCTTTATGTAAAAGCATTTGGAATGGAAAGTACAGACTTGAAAGATGGGGTAGTAGCTTATGGTAGAAATAGTAGACATAAAGAGTTTACTTATGTAGCTAAAGTATTAGATGAAGATGGGCTAGAAAAGATGATAGCTTATCCAAGATGCATAATGGCTTCTGCACCAAAAGGAAGTATTGAAAATGGAGTAGAAGAAATAGCGGAAATTGAAATAGAAATATCAATAATGCCAGATGACTTTGGTAATGGTAAGTATGAAATGGTAGTGACTAATGATGTTGATGAAACAGTAAAAAGTACATGGCTAACTGCATTCACACCGGCCTTAGTAAGAAAATCAAGTGTATAAGATAAATCAAAGGTAGGTGATATATAATGAAATGTACTATGCTAGAACTAGAATTAATAGATGGATCTAAAATTGAACTAACTTTAAATTTTGCTCGACTATTAAAAGTAAAAAATAATAATAAAAAGTTATATGAAGAATATATGAAAGCTTTAGAAGGCGGTAAGGGTTTTGACCCTATCTTTGATAGCTTAAAGGTATTATATGTTGCTTACCTTTGTGCTAACTCAGAAAAATTAGGTACAGATGAAGTAATGAGCGAGGATAAATTCATTGAGATGGTACCTCCAGATATGGAGCTTATAAACACTGTAACAGCTGAATTGGTACACCCTAAAAAAAAGTAGGGTTTAGACAACCATTCATTAAAGCTACAGGAAGAGTAAATAAATCAAGAACAAGAATCCCAAAGTTTATTCTTGAAGATTGGGAGGATTATTATACATATTTTGTATTAATTTTAGGAATGAGTGAAGAGATTTTCTTTAATGTAGATTACTCTTCACTTTTATCTATTTTAGAAGATAAAATAGCATACGATAATTACATTAACTATGTAAAAGAAAAAGAATATGAAAAACAAAGACAAAGAAGAAAATAAAAGGCAGGTGATAAAATGGCTAATAATAAGGAAGCAAAGATAATCTTTAAAGCAGAAACTGCCGAGTTTACCGTTGGAATTAAAGAGATGAATAGCAATATTGGTACATTGAATAAACAGTTGAATCTTAATGCTACTCAACTCAAAGCTAATGGTGATAGTGTTGAACTTTTGGAAAATAAACAAAAGCTACTACAAGATAAACTACAAGCCAGCGCTCAAAAAATAGATTATACAAGAGAATGTCTAGAAAAAGCTAAACAAATTTATGGTGAAAATAGTGAAGAAGTAAAAAAGTGGACAGATAAGCTGATAACTGCTGAAACTCAAAACGCTAAGATACAAAACACATTATCTCAAACAAGTTCAAAACTACAAGAATTAGAGAATTCTACAAAACAATCTGAAAGTGCATTAGGCAAATTAGAATCTACTATTAGTAAACAAGAAAATGAATTAGGACAGTTAAAACGAGAATATCAAAATGTATGTCTTGAACAAGGCCAAGGTTCTCAGGAGGCTAAAAATCTAGAAAGTAAGATACAATCACTATCGGCAGAACTTAAACAAAATAAAGATGCACTAAAAGAAGTAGAAGATGCATCCGAAGAGTTGGCTAATAATTATGAAGAACTAGGAGATAGTGCGGATAATGTCACAGATATAATGAAAGGCAATTTAGCTAGTGATATAGTAAAAGATAAATTAGATGCACTTAATGATACAACTAAAGAGGTTGCAAGCGGATTGATTGAGTTTGGCGTGGATAGTGACAAGGCGCTAAATACTTTAATTACTCAAACTGGAGCCACAAAGGATGAGTTCGAATCTCTTGAAAATGTAATGCATGAAATTTATGCTGATAATTTTGGAGAGGATATGAACGATATAGCTGAAACCATGGCTATAGTTAAGCAACAAACTGGAGAAACTGGCGAAGAACTTAAGAAAACTGCTGAGAATGCATTTGTACTACGTGATACTTTTGATATGGATGTTGCTGAATCAGTACGTAGTGCTAACATGCTTATGCAACAATTTGGTTATACATCCGATGAAGCATATAATCTAATTATTCAAGGTGCACAAAATGGCTTAAACAAAAATGATGATTTATTAGATACTATAAACGAATATTCAGTACATTTTAAGCAAATAGGTTTAGATGGCGAAGATATGTTCAATATGCTTCAAAATGGTGCAGAATCAGGAACATTTTCAGTGGATAAATTAGGAGATGCAGTAAAAGAATTTGGCATACGTGTTAAAGATGGTACAGCAGATGATGCATTTAAAAAGTTAGGACTTAATGTTGATGAAACTACTGCTAAGTTTGGGAAAGGTGGAAAAGAAGCAAAACAAGCATTATCACAAGTTACAAGTGCTTTATTTGGAATAAAAGATCCTATAGAACAGAATACATTAGGAGTACAATTGTTTGGTACTATGTGGGAAGATTTAGGGGCAGATGGAGTCAAGGCATTAATGGATATATCAGGTGAAGCTGATAAGTCAAAGGATTCACTAGGTCAACTAAATGAGATCAAATATAATGATTTAGGAAGCGCTATAGAAGGTATAAAAAGAACTTTTCAAGAAAGTTTAAAACCGGCCATAGATGTAGTTTTAGATGCGCTTAATGGTTTAGCTAACTGGTTTAACAGTCTACCATCTGGCATACAATCAACCATAGCAACTATAGCAGCAGTAGCAGCTATATTATTATTAGTTGGTTCTACAATTGGGACTTTAATGTTAACGTTACAACCATTGATAGGACTTTTTACTGGATTAGGTGCAGTTATAGCTGGTATATCAACTCCAGTACTTATCGTAGTGGCAGTTATAGCCTCATTAATAGCAATAGGTATAACGTTGTATAAAAACTGGGATACAATTAAAGCAAAATGTTCTGAGGTATGGAATGGTATTAAAGATACTATATCAAACGTATGGAATTCAATTAAATCCATTACAAGCACTGTATGGAACGGAATTAAGACTGTAATTTCTACAGTATGGGATTTAATAAAAACATCTATAACTAATCGTATTAATTTAGTTAAGTCTATAATCACTACAGTGTGGAATGCAATCAAAACTGTTACAAATTCCATATGGAATGGTATCAAGACTGTAATTTCTACAGTATGGAATGCAATTAAATCTACTATTCAAGCTAAGGTTAATACTGTGAAATCAGTAGTACAAACAGGATTTAATTTAGTTAAGACTTATATAATAAATCCAATTAGGTCAGCTTATAGTACAGTCAGTTCAATATTCAGTAGTATTTATAATACTATTAGTAGTAAGATTAATGCTGCTAAGGATGCAGTTGGTAATGCAATAAATAGAATGAAATCATTCTTTAATTTTTCATGGTCATTACCAAAGATAAAGTTACCTCATTTTAGTGTTAGTGGCAGTTTTAGTTTAAATCCTCCAAGTGTTCCTTCGTTTGGTATAAGCTGGTATGCTAAGGGTGGTATTATGACACAGCCAACCCTATTTGGAGGTGGAGAAGCAGGAGATGAAGCTATATTACCTTTAAATTCATTTTATAATTATCTAGATGATAAGCTTGATACAATGGCGAGAAATACAGCTATTGATTATGATAGAATGGGAGAAGCTATGGTCGATGCACTAAATGGCATTGGTATGTATATGGACAGTAAGAAAGTAGGCCGCTTAACATCAAAACCAGTTCAAGAAGATATAAGTAATAGAACAAAAAGATTAAATAGATTAGGAGGTATATAATGCATAGATATGATAATGTAAAATACAATGGCTTCAATTTATCTGAAGTATGTGACATTGAAGAAATAAGATTGCCTATATTACCTTCTAATAAAATATCAACGCTTGATATAGCATCCAGAGATGGAGAAATATACAATGGTAAGAAATACGAATCATATGTTATAGAGATAGACATATTAATTGACTGCGATACTAAAGAAGAACTTAATGAAAAGTTAAAAGATATAAGAGATATATTTGATGTAGATGAGCCTAAACCTTTTTATATTAACAAGGAAAGATTTATTTTAGCTATACTACAAGATAAAATAGAAAAAGACCCTGTATGTTTTTATTCTTATGAATCTACTATTAAGTTATTTTGCCCAGAACCATATTTTTATTCAGATGAAATAACTGCAATAGATGCAGAAGGTAGTGATTTGACATGTGATGTTACTGGCAATAGGGCAATATCTCCAATTATCCAGATAGGATTTTCAACAGATGCATATTATGCTCAACTTGAGCACAAAGAAACAGGGGAAAGAATATTAGTAGGCAAATATCCTACATTGTCTCTATCAGCAGTAAAACAATCAACGAAAGTATTATATGATAAATGTGAAGATACATCCGGATGGACAACATCTTCTGCTAGTATCGGTTCTGATAGGACTGTAGGCGGAACTCTAGCAGTAAGTGAAAGTGGAAATAGTGTTATTATGGGGACAGTACCTAGTGGTGACACTACGTGGAAGGGAGTATGTGTAAGACAGGATTTAAGTCATAGTGTTGATGAGTTTAAATTAACAGCATTTATGAGACATAATAGCACAGGAAAGAATGGTGACCCTAGTAAACCTAAGTATAAGAATGAAGATGAAAAAATATTGTCAGGTAAAAAGATTCCTTATTATGAAGTAACTAGTTCATCACTAAATGTTCGAAAAGGTCCAGGAACAAACTATAAAAAGATAGGTACATTTAAATATGGTCACAAGATTAAAAATGGAACACTAAAGAATGGATGGGTTAGTTTTGACTATGAGTACACTGATAAGAATAAGAAAACAGTAAAAACTACTGGATATTGTAGTGCTTCCTACCTAACAAAACAATATGATACTACGGAGGTTAAATTAACAGTTAGAAACTTTGTAGTAATATCTGATGACAATAAAGAAAATGTATCAGCATACTTAAGAAAATCACCTAAGAAATCAAGTAAAGCCTTAGCAAAAATACCTGTAGGAACTTGTGTAAGATGTATTATGGTAGACCATTACGATGATAAGAGTAAAATAACTTACTATAAATTAGCTAAGAAATATAAGGGTTATATTGGATATATAGCTAAAGGAAATTTGGTTAGTGCTGATAATGCAGTGTATAGTTATCCGGATGAAGAAGACTTTGAAACTGCTGATGATAAAACAGGAATAATTGAGTTATATGGTTTTGGTGTTAATGGGGAAAAATTATTTACTTTAGGAATGTATGATGATAATGCATGGTATGAGTACACATATCCTAAATGTACTGTAGGCTCAAGAACAGTTCTTAAAGATTCAACAAAAGTACCAAAGCCTGATACTAAAACATACATAATTACTGATAAATCAGGAAAATCAGTTGTTACAGTTAGTAATAAACTATCTGGGAAATTAGGTAGTTGGAATGAATATTATGGCCAATGGACATTGTCAAGAGAAAAAATCAATAAGAAATATGTATGGAATGTTTCAGTTACTAAGATTAAGGATGGCAAAACTATAAAAAGCCAAAGTAGTAAAAGCTTAAAATATTCTGATTTACCAACTGAAAAATTAGCATATGTAGTTTTATATATAGGAACTACTAGCACTCTTGATAAATCAAGTGCTATGAGCTTAACACATATTAGAGTTGATGAATTAAATCCTAAAGAACAAGAAACTCCTAAAAATATTGTATATTTTCAAGAAGGAGATGTGCTTGAAATAGACTGTGAAAATCACAGATGTTATTTAAATGATGAGCCATGCGATGATTTAGTTGACATAGGTAGTCGTTATTTTGAATTAGAGACAGGAGAAAATAATATAAAAACAAACAGCAATGATACAGATACTACAACGAGTGTGATATTTAGGGATAAATGGTTAGGAGAGTGATAAAGTGCTAGGTGAATTAATAATTTTAGATTCCGATAAGAAGATATGTGCTAGGTTAACACCTAGCCTTTATTTTGATTATTCATATCATCCATATCTTGAAACTGGAGCTGAAACCTTTGATTTTTCAGTTACTCTTGATGAAGAATTAGAACAGGCAATAACTGAGAGAAATTTTGTATTATTCATTCGAAATAATAAATATAAGATGTTTCAGATTATGGCTTGTGAAGATGAAGAAAATATTGATTCAGTAGTAAGGAATGTACAATCTGAAATTGTAGGGCTTGAATTAAGGAATGATTATATAAGAGAATCTACTATAACTGGTAATATGAATAAATTCTTAGATACTATTCTTAAAGACACAAATTATAAAAAAGGTTATGTAAGCCCAGAACTTGATGATATATCAGTAGAAACTAGTATTACAGAGCCAAAAGCCGTTTACACAGTAATTCAAGAATCAATAGCTAGATATGGTAATTGCGAATATGAATTTACAGTAAATCCTATAGATAGTATTAATGGAAATTATGAATTAATTGTTAACTGTTATGCAGATGGTGAAAGAGGGAATAAAACATATAAAAGATATGATTATGATTTCAACAGTTATGGCATGAAAAGGACAGGCGATGCTACAGACCTTGCTAGTGGGCTTATAGGTGTAGGAGCTAATGGTATTACATTCAAAGATATTAAATGGGAAAAAGACCAAGGCGACCCTTTAGATAAACCATTAGGACAAGATTTTCTATTAGATCCAGATGCACATGATATGTTTTCAAATGGGGACAAGTATATATTAGGTAAATATACTAGTGATACAACAGACCCAGGAGCATTGTTATTAGAAACATATAAGAAATTGCAGGAAGTTAAACAAATAAAATATTCATATGAGATACCAGTATATTTAACAGATGATGAATATGATGAAATTGAGGTAGGAGACACTAATTATATAGTAAATGATAAGTTTAATCCTCCTATACAATTGGAAGGAAGAATAAGCGAATTAGAATTAACAGACAGTGAAAATAAAATAACCTTAGCAAACTTCAAAGATGTAAAAAGCAATATCAAATCGTTAAAAAAAGAAGATATTATAAATGAAACTATAGATATTATTAAAAATGCAGGAAAACTAACTACAAGCGATATATTAGCAATAAGACAGTACCTACAACAATTAGGTGTGGATAAAAAAAACATTGATAACCTTATAAAGAAATATACAGACAAAGTAGTGCCTGACCCAGTAAAACCTGGAGATGATACAAGTAAAATAAGTGAGGACACAGAAGATTATAGAGCTATAAACATAAAGAAAATAGATAATGGATTATGGATAGGGGATAGTAGAATACGTGACTGTATTACATATAAATGCGGAGAAATAAAAGGTAAAACACCTACTACACAACCTGAACCCAATAAAAAAGAAGATAGTAGTAAAACTGCAAAACAATACAAGGCGGCAGTAGATTATTATGCTAAATTTGGATTAGGTAAATGGAGCGATAAGTATAGTGATTTAAGAAATATGAGAAGTAAATCCAACCACTGGAAAATATATGCCCCAGTTGAGTATTATAGTAAAAAGTTTGGACTTGACCCTCAACTAGTTTATGCGATGATATATGCAGAATCTACTGCAAATCCATACGATGCTACAAAATCAAGCGGTGGTGGATATGGTCTTATGCAATGTGAAAGATCAGCTTATTTTAACAAAAAGCAAAAGATTGAATATTTAGATGGTAAAGTTGAATATTTCACGCCGTCTTATTCTAATATGAAACCTAAATCTTGTGGAACTAAGGTAATAAACGGTGTAAAGGTGGATAAAGCTATATGTAATCAAATAATGTTTGGTTGTAATGAACTTAGAAAATCCTTAAAACGTTTTAAATATAACATATTTGCCGCATTGGTTGGATATAACTTTGGTTTATATGGATGTGATTTATTGATATGTAGATATGTTGCAATGAAAAATGGATTATCATGGGTCAATAAATATGGATATACAGTGCAAAGTTCAAAAGTACAATCTTTATATTTCAAAGAATTAGAGAAAGGTACTGCCGCATGGGCAGATGGTAGAAAATGGTATGTAGCAAATAAACACGCGGGAACTGCTACAAATATAGAATGGTATCTAAGATGGTATAAGGTAGTAGATGGACAATTACCATACTGCATTGATAGTAAAGGTAAAAAAAGAGGGTATGGAGCAGTAAAACCAGCCACTTCTAATAAGAGCGCAGAAGCTACTGCCGTCTCAACTGAATCCTCTATGACTAGAGCAGCCAGTGTTAAAAATGCGCCTACATGGAAAATAAGCGGTAACACTACAACTAAGAAGGGTGTGGCTGAAAATGTTAGAAAGAAAATAGTCAATAAGGCTAGAGAAATTTGTGACCTACACCAAAAGTATAAAAAAGCTACTTACTATGGTGGGGCTTGTATATATGACGATAGCAAAAGATTTAGAGTTAGTGGAACTATCCACGGTATTAAAAATCCATACTGTTATGTGTGTTCTTCTCTTAGTAGTTGTGCATATCTATATGCAGGTCTTAGAAGTGTAACTGCCAAATATGGTGGAGCCAACTGTGCTTATGGTTCTCTAGTTAGAAATGCTTGTAAATACAGTGGATATACATTAAAGAAACTAACAAGCACAACAATTAATGAACTATTACCTGGAGACTTAATCATGCTAAGTAATGCGACTGTACCTTCAAATGTAACTGTTACTTGGGCATCAAAACCAGGTGGTGATTCTAAATATGCCAAAGCCGGTACTCACCACGTAGTTGTGTATTGTGGAAAAGTTAAGGGTAAACGTATGATAGCCCATGCTAGTGGAGGGCATAAATGGCCAGACGCTATAAGATATGAAGACATGAGTATAACATATAGCAAAAGAGGTAGCATGTCTCATTGGTATACACATGGCATTATACTTAGACCTTGGGATTTAGCAAGAGCTGATAAAGAGGCAAAAGTGAAAAACCAATCAGCTACAAAACCAACACCTCCAAAAGACATAGTAGAAGACCCTGACGGAACAACTTATGAAGTTACCTTTAAAGGACTTGATAGTGCTGCACCTAAGGACTTTGTAGAGGGTGGAAAACTTATTACTAATATCACTGTTAACGGCGTTACAGACAAAACACCATATCCTAAAACTGTAAGCCATGTAATGTTAGCATTTGGAGTACCTTCTATAACAGATAATATTGAGAGTGTAGTAGAGGACTATACATCACTGATAAAAGCTTTACTTAAAAAGTATCCAAAGAAACCTATATTTGTATGTGAGGAATGCCATTTAACAAGTGCTTATGGAAGTGATTATAAGAATATGAATACATTAATAAATGATTTCAATACAATGATGCTTGATTACTGCAATAAGACAAAATATGTAATATTTCTAAGGAAACCAAAGGATATGTGTAATACTAGTGATAAAACATTGTGGTTAAGTAGTCTAACTTCAAACAGTTGGACTATGAAGGATAAGGCTAGTACTCAAACTTATTATAAGGAATATAAGAAAAAGATATTATACTTTGGAGATGGAGCAGACTGGGAAAGTAATAGCGTAACTAGTAATAAAATGTTAGATAGTCAAAGAATATATACTTACAATAAACCACTAACAAAACTACAATTTAGAGTGCCGGCAACTTCATCCACTAACTACAATGATAGTTATTATGCCCGTATTATATTCACTACTGCGAAAGGATTTAAGCTAATACAACCTGATACAGTATACCTAGAGGGGGTAGATTGTAAGAATGGGGTACTAATACCAAAGGTAAATACTACTTACATTGTATCCGTATACTATAATCCAGACACTACGATTAGTGATAAAGCATACCTTGGAAGTGTTGGAGCTAAGAAAAAAGGTAGTAATTATGCACAACCATTATTCAAATATGCCTCAGACTTAGTTAAAATTGCTAATAGTTACTATAATAATAATAATAGTAAGTTCACGTACAATGCAACCACTCCATGTGACTTCAAGAATCCCGCTGAGAATATCAGTAAATGGAAAGTGAATAATAAGTACCAAATAGACGATAGTTGTTTTCTTAACTACGTATTAACAGGTTGGACTTATGAGAAGTCACCATATGGAGATGAAAAGAAAACTGACAATAATAGGAATAATAGTATTAGTTGGGCGATACCTAGCACAAGAAATGAAGCAAATATCGGTAAGTATTTTGTGCAAAAGAATTGGGTAGTAGATGTGGCAGACTTACAAACTTTTAAGAATTTAGCTATTGGAGATATTATATTCATGGATGCTGATAATAAAAATAATGGTGAATTTATGGCCATATCTCATACTGCTATAGTAGTAGAAAAAGACAAAGATGGTGACTATGTGGCACTTGAATGTACTAATGGATTATCAAGTGGAGTATTTAGAAAAGTAAAGGTTAAAAACCTTGCGAGTAAGAATATATTATTTGTCGGTAGATTTATGATTGGATAGGAGGGATTTACGTGGTTGGTGATGGACAAGAACACGTTGAGAGACCCATATATGATGATGACGGTGAGATGATTATATGGCCGACAGAAGATGAAGAAATGGAAGAATTTGCAGAAGAACCGAAAGTAGCTACTGTAGCTGCTTCTGGTGATACTACGGAGGATGATACGTATTATGAAGTGGCAGACACTGTGGAAGATGACCAAGATAGAATTGATGTACAAGTTGAGAGTATCGAAGATGAAGAATGTGAGGACGCCAAAATAGGAGATATTCAACAGGCTGGAGAAGATTATAACGAGGCTATGGATAGAATTGTTGCTGTATTAATGCAGGCATTAAGTACAGAAGAAATGACAGAGGAAATGAGTGCAGAACTACAAGACGCAACCAATAATTTGGAAACTGCTAAGCAAACAATAACTGACTTATGTGGTGACCCCGAAACAAAAGCATTACAAACTGACCCGGATACTAAAATACCACAAGACCTACAAGAACTATTGGAAACACTAACAAAAGATGGAAAGGCTCCGTGGTTATATGTAGATGATGAAGGTAATTTATTATTAGACGGAGAACAAGTACCAAAACTAAAAGTAATAGAATTAGAGGCACAAAAGGTAAAAGCTGATTTAGGTGAATTTAAAGACCTTACTACAAACAATTTTACAGCAGTAAATGCTAAAATTGATAATTTAGATGTTGGTAATTTAGATGCAGTTAATGCCACTATAAAAAACTTACAAGCTGATTTAGCGCATATAGGGGTATTAATTGGTAATAGTGCAACCATAAAAGATATACAAAACTTAATACTAACATCAAAAAATACAACTATTGAGAATGCACTAATAAAAGACGCTATGATTGATACTGTTAGTGCCAACAAAATTAATACAGGTATAATTAATACTAATAATGTAAGTATTCAAAGTGATGATGGCTCAATGTTGCTGCAAGGTAATTTACAACAATTTAAGGACAGTACTGGTAAGGTACGTATACAAATAGGAAAAGATGCCACTGGTGATTTTACCTTTGTTCTATATGGAACGGATGGAAAAGGGCAACTTATTAACCAAAATGGTATTCAATCAAGTGATGCCATAAAAGATGGATTAATAGTAAATGCTAAAGTGGCCGACAATGCCAATATTAGTGCAGGTAAACTTGATATTGCAAGTTTATTTTCAACTATGAATGATAGTGGTTATACATTAAAATCAAGTAAAATAAAATTTGATGATAAAAACCAAACTTTAGATGTGTTATTTAATAGCTTGTCTTCTAAGGTAGATACTGCTACTGGAGATATGGGTAAATTGCAAACACAAGTAACTACTAATACAACTAATATAGGAGTAGCTAATGGTAAAATTGAAACATTAATAACTAATACCACTATAGAAGAAGAGGGCACAACTACCACTTTAAAAAATGCTTTTAATAGTGTAAAAGACACAGTGGATAAACACGAACAAACTATTAGTTCAATGGGTTCAACTCTTAATAGTGTTACCATTGAATATTATGTATCAACTAGTTCTGGTGCATTACAAGGTGGTAGCTGGTCAACAACAACTCCACAATGGCAAGAAGGAAAATATATATGGCAACGTATTAACTATGGTAAAGTAAATGGCACAACAACATATTCTACTCCAGTATGTATCCAAGGTGCCAAAGGTGAAGACGGTACTGGTGTAAATATATTAGATAAATACCCTTCATTAGAAGCCTTAAAACAAGCACACCCAACAGGAAATCCTGGTGATTGCTATACTGTTAATGGTACTTTATACACTTGGTCAACAAGTAAAAATGACTGGGTAGATTGTGGTAACATTAAAGGGGAAAAAGGCGACCAAGGTATACAAGGTATACAAGGTATACAAGGTGAGAAGGGTGAACAAGGGGTACCAGGAACACCAGGTAAAGATGGTACACCAGGTAAAGATGGTAAAACAACATATTTCCATATAAAATACAGTGCCAACGCAAACGGTAATCCAATGAGTGAAACTCCAAGTACTTATATAGGTACATACGTTGATTATAACCCAAATGATAGTGCAGATTATACTGCTTATACATGGAGTAGATTTGAAGGTATGCAAGGTGAACAAGGTATACCTGGAACTAATGGTACTAACGGGAAAACTTACTACCTACACATAAAATATAGTGACGATGCAGGTAAAACTTTTACTGCAAATAAAGGCGAAACTCCGGGAGCATATATAGGAGTTTACACCGATACAAACAATAATGATAGTGAGTCCGTTGCTGCATACACATGGAGTAAAATAAAAGGTGAACAAGGGGCAAAAGGAGATAAAGGAGATAAAGGACAACAAGGGGAACAAGGTGTACCAGGTACACCAGGAGGAAAAGGTGACCCAGGGGAAAAAGGTCAATCCCTTGTAAACAGTACACCACAATGGTATAAATCAACTAGTAACACAACACAAACTGGTGGAGAATGGACTGCAACAATGCCTACTGCTGAAAAAGGTTATTGGTACTGGCTACGTTTTAAATTAGACTTTGAAAATCCAACTGAAACAAAATATACTACACCTACTTTAGAACAAGTATATACTAAGACATCACAACTTGAGCAATCATTAGATGGATTCAAAACAACAGTGAGTAATACTTATGCCACTAATGACTCACTAGGAACTATTAGAAATGATGTATCTAAGGTAGAACAAACTGCAAACAGCCTTACTGCAAAATTTACAGATGGTTTTGATATGGGTATAATACAACAGAATGCAAGTGGGATTAAGGTATTACATACTAGTATTGATGATAATAGTTATACTCATATGTCACCTACTGGATTTTATTTGAAGTGTAAAGGAACAGATATATTTAAACTTGAAAGTGATGGAATTACAATGTTAGGTGGTATATTGAGTAATGGTACTATTCAAGGAGCAACTATAATAGGTAGTACTTTTAAAAATCAAAGTAATACTTTTAGTGTAGATAGTGAAGGTAATATAGTAGGAGCACAAATACAAGGTTCCGAAGTTATCGGGGATAGTTTCTCGGTTGAAGGGGAACTTACTGCTGATACAATTACAGCCAATAAAATAAACAGTGCTCAATATCCAAGCACATTGGAAGATAATATACAAATATCAATTAATAGTGGTGGTAGTGATGATAATGAATTATATGACGGTGTATCTTTTGCCACAGTAACCGGGGCATTAGAAGCCTTACCTAAATTCCTAAATGGAAAAGTAGTAGATATATGGGTACAGGAAGATATATATGAAAATATAGATTTCCAATACTTTATTAGTGGCAGAATTAACTTATACTTAGATGGTAGTGCAGTGTATGGCTATATAAGAAATTATACAAGTGGTACTAAAGTGAATGTATATGGCGGCTATATGAAATTTGAAACTGCTAAGACTGGTGTAATACATCCAAGCACAGGTTGTGCAGTTGCCAGTAGAACTGCTAGTTTAGTTGGACAAGAAAATTCCCCAATTAATGGATATAGCTTAAAAATATATGGTAGTGATAATGCTTCCGGTAGTGCCACTACAATTGTTGGTGTTGCTTGTGATTCTTATGCTAATGGATACTATAAGGATGTACAATTTATAAACTGTGATATAGGTTTTAGAGCAAATGCAGGAGGTAGAATACACGCTGCGCAATCTAGTGGTGTATGTAGCCAATATGGATTTGAAGCAGTAAGTGGGGGATTAATTACAATAGCAAATAGTCCACAATGTGGAGGTAATAAATCCAATACTCATGTAAGTTCACCAGGTCAAATAATAGCCCCTACTAGTGTTACATATGAAGGGGGTAATCAAACTACAGACGGCAACCCAGCTCCTACTCCAACAACTACAAAAACTGTAACAATAAAATCTAACAGTGGTGATACTTATAGAAGTAGTAAATACAACAACTGGAAGAAAGATAATACTGCAAGACAAGGTGATTATGGTTATGGCGATTGTAATGGATGCTGGTTCTTTGGTACTCAATTCAATCAATTTAAGGGTAAAAATATAACTAAGATAGAACTTACTATTAAAAGAATATCTGGTGGACAATATGCAGCAGTGCCTATTGTAGTTAAAACACATAACTATGCAAGTAGGCCAAGTGGTTCACCTTCATTTATTACTAATTGTGGTAGTTTAAGTATAGCTACAGGTGCCACTGGTAAATTAACTATAACTAATAGTACAGTATTAACTGCATTGAAGAATGGCACTATAAAAGGATTTGGTATTCAATCATCTTATAATTCTAGTAATTATGCAGTATGTTCAGGTAGTGTAACGATGAAAGTAACTTATACTGAATAGGAGGTAATTGAATGGATGCAATAAATATAATAACTGAAATATATAAACAAGAATTGGCACAAGCTAATCATCAAAAAGTACTATTTCAAGCTCAATGTGAAATATATAAGCAACAAATAGATAAACTTAAAAAAGAAAATGAAGAATTAAAATCCACAGATAAAATAGATAAATAAGCAGAGAATTAAAATTAAATTTTTAGTTCTCTTTTTTATTTTGAAAGGAAGGTGTTTGAAATGATTTATAAAAAATGTGTTATGACGATTGATAAAAATAAAGCAGCTTTAGATGAAGACATATATTTATACAGATTGGATAAAAACATTGAATTGTATTTTACAATTGTAAATAACAAATATAGATTCAATAAAAGTGATATGAACAATATTATATTGATTACTAATGCAAGTTTTTTCCAAGTTAGATTATATAAAAATGCTGAAATAAAATATACATTTGCAATACAACCAACAGACGGAGGTCAAGCAATACTTACAATAACTGATGATCTTATAGATGATCCAATAGAAGTAGGTGATTATGATTTTCAAATATCATTATTAGACGAAGAAAAAACAAGTATGATTTCCATGCCTATTGTATCAAAACAATTACATGTATGTGAGCCTCTTGTAAGTGATGATGCAACTATGGGTAAGGCTATATTAGGATTAAGCAAATTAGCGACCGGAGAAATAAAAAATGCTTTCGATAGTGAAGGCAACTACGTCAGAGAAATTCATAAAGATGGTGATATACTATCAGCTGAATTAATTAATAAATTTGAGGAAGCACTTGACACTAACACTAAAGCTATAAAAAATGGGACTGGCACATCTTATGATGATACCGAAATAAAAACTGATATAAATACTATTAAAACTGATTTAGGTACTGAGGAATTAACTACAACTGCTAAAAATGTTAAAGGTGCAGTAAATGAAGTTGCTGCACAATATAAAGATATTGCGAATAAAATTGAGAGTGGAAATATAGGTAATAATGTAGAGCCTTTAGACGATGATTTACCTAATGTTTATATTACAGGTACATTGCCTACATCTAAAAGTCAAGGAGATTTACCAATAACTATTCATTATATATCTAAAACTTTAGATTTTAAAAATTATGGAACATTAAAAGTGCAAGGAGCAAGTTCAGCAGGTTATCCTAAAAAGAATTTTACATTAAAATTATATGAAGATAAGACATTAACTACAAAAGTAAAAAGAGCATTTAAAAATTGGGGTAAATTGAATAAATTTGTATTAAAAGCTCATTGGATGGATTGTTCTCATGTTAGAAATGTTGGTACAGCTAAAATATGGGGTAAAATAGCAAAATCCCGTAGTGATTTTAATACTCTACCTGAAGAATTTAAAAACTCCCCAAATGCTGGTGCCACTGACGGGTTTACTGTAAGAGTATTTGTAAATGGTATATATCATGGACTTTATGAATGGATTGTACCAAAAGATAAATTATTTGGACAGGATGGTGATAATGTAAATCATAGTATAGCAACTACCGAATTAAACAATCAACCAAGTTGTGCCTTTGCTACAACAACACCAACTATAAACGCAAATTGGAGTGAAGAATTACAAGATACTATGTCTCCTGCAATATCCACTTCATTAACAAACTTTATAAAATTTGTAGCAGGTTCTACAGATGAAGATTTTGTTGCAAATGCTGAAAATTATTTTGATGTGCAATCTGTTATTGACTATACTATATTTGCGAGAATATTCTGTATTGTAGATAATCTTTGTAGAAATCAAATATTCTTTACTTATGATGGCACTAAATGGTATGAAGGGGTATGGGATTTGGACGCAGTACTAGGGTTACCACCAACTACTAGAGGATTCTATGCTTATAATACTGAATATCAAAATGGCTATGTAGCTTACCATGATTATCAAATTACTAATATGTTATACAAAAGAGTGGAAACTTTATTTATGGATAGATTTAAAACTAGATATAAGGAATTAAGAGCCGACATACTTTCCATAGAAGGAATACTTGATGTATATGAAAAATTAACTAATGTTATTAAAACATATGATGGATTATTAGAGGAAGATTATGCAGCTACTACTGGAGAAGGTAAATTCACTGCCATACCATATCAAAAAGAAAATAATATTCAACAAATAAGAACATTTATAGCTAAAAGATTAATATATATGGATGAATGTATTAATAATATACGTGCGGCAGTACCGTGCACTAATATTACATTAAATAATAATACATTAACACTTACTAACACAACACCACAGACATTAATTGCTACACTAACTCCTATTGATACAACAGATACTGTTGTATGGAGTGTATCTCCAACAGGTATATGCTCAGTTAAAAATGGAGTTGTAAAACCTATTAAAAATGGTACTTGCGTTATCACTGCAACTTGTGGCACTAAATCCGCTACTTGTAATGTTACTGTTAGTGGGATAACCGTTGAAGACAAGAAGTATGTAACTGATGGATTATTTGCAGATTATGATTTAAGACAATTACAACCAAGTGCCATAACTGTTGAGGATTTAAGTGGAAATAATAATACATTCAGTGTAAATTCAGGTACAATACAAAAGGATGATAAAGGTGGATTAATAGGAGCAAGTGATTTACAAATAGCATATAATTCATTTAACCCACAAACAACTGAAGCGACTATTGAATATACAATAAAGTATACAGGCATAGATAATTGTGAACAAGGACAATCTTATCTTAATAGAACTTGTGGTATAGATGGTAGTGATGGTAAAGGATACTATATGTGGCTTGGTGGTGCAAGTTATAATATATTCAAAAATAACACACGTATTGTACAAGATGTTCAATTAACTAATAAATTAGTTAAGGGTCAATATTATCATGTAGTAATAACATATACTGAAACTGATGCTAAATTATATATAAATAATGAGTTAATATCAACACATACACACACAATAAGTGGAATACCTGAACAATGCAACTATTATATAGGTAATACTGGTGCTGGAGGTAGTACTGCACAAACATTATACAGTACTAGATTCTATAATAAAACCTTAACTACAGAAGAAATAGCTCAAAATTATCAATATGAGTTTAATAAATTAGGTGTAGAAACTAATTAGAGTTAATATTTACACAATCTGAAATTTAGGAGGAATAAAATGAAAAACTGTCTTTTTATAGGGAAAAATGAAAATTGTAAATTTTGTATGAGATGCAATAAAGATGTATGTAATTCTAACAGTGGCGATTTTATTTATAAAAATGAAGAATTATTGAGTAATATGAATGAAATTCAAAGAAAAATGTATGAATTAGGTTTTCAATTATGTCAGTATTCAAATGACGTTTTATTTTATAGACAAGATAATGAATTAAAATATAAAATTCATTGTGCTTTAAGTGATAAATGGATTACAAGATTTTAATATACACAATTTGAATCAATTGCGTAAGAAAAATGTTTATAAAAAAGAAGTCATGTTAATACTCTAAATAAAAAGGAGTGTTGGCATGGCTTTATTATATATAGCATTAGTATTATGTTTAATAGGCATATTAATAGGTATTCTGTCTATAATAGGTATAATTGTACTTTATAAATCAATATAGAAAGTTAAAGGATCTAATTAATTTTAGGTCCTTTTTTAATACAAAAAAGGGGTGATATTATGGATTTTCATTGCTGGAATGAAGAAGGGTGTACAGTAGAATTAGATGAAAGAGAGAAACAAGCATATATAGATTATGTTCAAAAGAAAAATCCAGGGCAAGAAATAAAAAGTTTAATTGTAAAATTGGATGGCGATTATGTTGATTTGAAATATGAGGTAGTTCCAATTCCATTCCAAAGAATTCGCAGAATTACAGGCTATCTTTCAGAAGTGAAACAATTTAATGATGCCAAACAAGATGAATTAAAAGATAGAGTCAAACATTGCTAGAATAGAGGTGTTGTCTATGAGTACAGAAATAATTGTTGCAATACTAGCATTTGTTGGAACCCTAGCAGGTTCTTACTTTAGCAATAACAAGACAACTGCAGTAATACAAGAACAGATAAAGAATATAAAAGAAGATATATCTATTCTGAGTAATAGGGTGGATAAGCATAATAATCTTATAAGTAGAATGAGTGTTGTTGAAGAAAAAATAAAGGAATTAGAAAATAAAGGAGAGAGATAATATGGATTTAAGTTTTATAAGTGAATATGCAGTACCAGTAATAGTTGGTATATGTTTGTGCGTGGGATATGTTATTAAAACTAGTTTTTCTAGTATAGACAATAAGTATATCCCTTTAATTATGGCTATTTTAGGGGTACTATTAAATATATGGATAACTCATACAATCAATCCAGGAGTATTATTAGGAGGATTATTTAGTGGGCTAGCATCTACAGGGCTTCATCAAGTATTTAAAGAGTTAATAGGAGGAGATAAATAATATCATTCCTCTATATTATGGAAATTATAGTAATAAAGGGGTGATATTGTGAAAATTTGTAAAGTTGATGGATGTAATGATAAACATTATGCTAAAGGATACTGTTCAAAACATTACAGTCAATGGCAAAGATATGGCAATATATTAAATAGAACAAAATATGACAGTAATGAAATAATTCTACATGATGATTATGCAGAAATAGTAATATATAACAATGAATGTAAAGAAGTAGCAAAAGTTCTAATAGACTTAGAAGATGTAGAGAGATGTAAAAAATATAAATGGTGTTTAAAAGGCAATGGATATGTCCACAATGGCAAGATACATTTACATAGGTTTATAATGGATTGCCAAGATGATATGTTTGTTGATCATATTAACCGTAATAAACTTGATAATAGAAAGTGTAATCTTAGAATATGTACTAGACGACAAAACAACTTTAATAGAGGTATTAGAAACGACAATACAAGTGGTATAATAGGAGTATCGTTTGATAAACGAAGAAATAAATGGAGATCCAGAATACAAGTAGATAAAAAAGAAAAACATTTAGGATATTTCAATACTGTTAAAGAAGCCATACGTGCTAGAAAACAGGCTGAATTAGAATATTTTGGTGAATATAGAAACAAGAAAGACGAGGAATAACAACCTCATCTTTTATATTATAAAGGAAGGTGAAATATATGACAGTATCAAAACCAAAAATGGTGTGCAAAACACCATCATATCTTAGCAAATATATAGCAGGAGGTACTAGACGTAGAACGACTAAAATTGCTTTTCATTACACAGGCGCACATGATGTAAAAGGAATTAATACAATTAATAATTGGTTTAACAGTATCAATAGAGGGGAACAAGGTAATAGATATGCAAGTTCACATTTTGTAATGGACTTAGATGGAACTATATATACATATATACCTATGAAAAGAATAGCATGGACCACTAATGCAGCAAATTATTATAGTATAGGAATTGAATGTGCAACAACTGGAAACGATGACCATTATACAGATGAAGAGTATGTAAGTATGGTTAAATTAGGAGCATGGCTTGCACAATATTATGGATTAGATCCAAGAGAAGATTTTATAAGACATTATGATGTAACTAGAAAGATATGCCCTAGATATTTTGTAAATCATTCTGATAAATGGAAACAATTTAAATTGGATTGTTATAATTACTTACATGGCAAGTTAAAAGAAAAGGATATAAGAAACTGCACTAATGGTAAGGGTAATAGTAAAATAGCAACAAAATCTAAGAAGGAAGAAACTAAATCAACTACAAAGAAATTTGAAATAGTAACACTTGATAAACTTAATATAAGAAAAGTAGCAGATTGGGATGCAGATCCAGTTACAACAGTTAAGAAGGGGCAACATCTACAAGTAATAGATACAGTAGATGCTAAAAATGGAAGTACTTCTATGTATCGCTTAGAATCAGGGCTTTACATAACTGCATCAACTAAATATATAAAGAAAGTATAATAAAAAGGCTGGTAGGGATTAATTTCCTTACCAGCTTTATTTTATGATTTATTTATTATAAGTATCTTCATCAACCATTTCGTTATCTATTTCATTTCTTTCTAAATTAGCACATGAACATTCGAAACATATTCTATTGCCATTATCATCTGTATAGTATCCATCATCATCGTATTCTCCTCTTCCACATTGGCTACAATAATAATCAGGTTTACTTTTTTCCTTTTGGTAGCAACTTAAACATATTCGATTACCATTTTTATCATAGTATTCAGCATTATATCTATATAAATCAGTTCCACAAATAGCACATGAAGCTATAGGTGCATAATAATCATCTTCATCACTATCATCATCTTTATTAAAATCACATATACAATCATCAATAGGATGCTTACAGTTATCACATATTGAATTTTTTCTATCATCCATTGAACTATGTTTAGGGCCTACATATTCACCATTTTCATCATAATAGTCATCTTCCTCTTTGGTTGTTGTTTTCTTTTTCTTTTGTTGAACTTTCTTAGTTGTATTATTTTTTTCTGTATTAGAATTAGTTTTTTCGGTTTGCTTTTTGGTTGTTGTGTTTTCTTTATTAGTATCTACTTTATCCTTATTTGTATTTGTGTTTTTCTTTTCTATTTGTTGTTCTTGCTTAACATTATTTGTAGTATCATCTTTCTTATTTGTATTATCACTACAACCTACCATACTTACTGCTAATATACCTGATGTTAAAATACTTATTAATTTTTTATTCATACTAACATCCCCTTTAAAGAAATTATTTAATATGTTTTTCTAATCTTTTTATTTCTTTTTTCATTCTAGCTATTTTCTTTTCATTTGTTGTATTTTCTATCTTTTTTTCCAACTTTTCTATTTTGTTTATAAATATATGATTATTTGAACTATTATTCCAAGTTTCTTTAATGTCATCAGTAAAACTATATTCTTTTTCTTGTGTAGATGTATCACCCTTTTTATATTTCTTGTATTCTTCTTTAGTTAGAGTGTATTCAGTTTTACAGTTCTCACATTCTACAATTGCCCCAGCAGTTAAAGATGATATAATACCAAGTACTATAAATACAATTCCTATTAGAAATGCAAGTGGAGCACATATCCAACCTAAAACAGGTATCCAAAGTAAACAACCTCCTGCTAATAATGATGCAACTCCTATTGTATAGCATGTACTTGATGCACTTGTTATTTTTGCTTGTTTACCACACTTAGGACATTCAATATAAGATTTATTTTTTACTTCATTCATGTTAACATCCCCCTTAATAATTTATATTTTAGAATTCTATTTGATTATACAATTTCCTCTTTGTTATTCATATCCATTCTCTCGTGCAAACTTATGAAATTTATCATACGATACTTCAAACACTTTTTTCTCATGCGATATTTCAAACACTTTTTCCTCTTTTCTTAGTTTTTTAGATTTTTTATATTTATCCCTTAAAAGTTCCATAAAATCGTATTTTGAAAATGGAATACCTATAAAATACTTAAATCCTTTATTGTATTTATTCCTCATATGAGCTATTATTGTATTTTCTCCAATTTGGAAAAATAAATCGACATTTGAAGGGATATGAAGGTTACCAAACTTATAAGCCCATTTCCACTCATATAGTCTTTCATATGGATTTTTAGGATATTTAGTTATATCTCCTATCGATTTATCCATAACATTAAATACCCAAACTAAATTATTATTTTTACCATAAAACATACTTCTTTTACGAAAATCTTGACATTTTAATGGTGATTTTTGAAATTCTATAACTAAATTCCCTACTTTTATATCAGCCCTATGCTTTTCCCCATCTTCAGCTAAAACAACCTCTCTAAATTGTTCAGGAAATTGTTCCTGCCAACGTTTATGCCATTCACTCATTTCATACCAATCATCACAATGAACTTTTGTTTTATGAGCAAAATGCCATTGATTTACTAAGCCTTTCTTCAGTATTAATTTCCCATGACAGCAGGGGCAATAATAGTCATTTCCTTCAATAGCATCATTTATATTAACTCTATTTCGAAAATTATCATGAGCATAAAACATTTACTTATCATCCTCCCCATAGACTACTCAAAAGAGTAGCCTACTTTATTATATTAATCCTATTTATCTTATTAAGTCTAAGTCCTTTTCTATTATAGGTAAAATATCTTTTTCTTTTAAAAACTCATACAAGAATAATCTTCCCTTTTGAGTCCATTTAGTTATAATACTCACATCATCTCTACCATCTTTATGTTTGTAATTTACTGTTTCAGAATGAGTATATCCCTTATTTTGATATTTTTTATATAAAAACCATTGATTACCTAATCTATATTGTATTTTAAAATCACAAAGTAATTTATTAAACTCTTGAGCAGACATTCCATAATCTTTTGCTATTGATGTTACTTTGATTAATCCTTTATTTTGTAAAATTATATCTGTATAATGTGCTTTTGGTTTTAATACTTTTATTTCATCGTGTAGTGGTTCAGTTACTACTTTTTCAAAATCTTTGATTGCTAGTGCTTTTTCTAGGTCTGTTCTTGAATTGATTATATTTAATATTGCTTGGTCGTGTTTTGTTAATTGTGGTTTATTTTCTTTTAACTTACGTTCACATTCAATGAAGTATTTTCTGACTTGTTTTCCTCTTTCATTTCTTTGTATCATTGCTATTTCTTTTGCCATATCTATTTTAAGTGCATAATCATCAACTGTTCTTTTCACTTCTCTAGAGCCTTCAAATTGAACTTGTACCTTTTGGTACGGTTTGAAATCTATATTTTCTTCAAATCCATAACCTAACATTCTATCGAACCATTTACTAAATCTTTCTTTACTTTCTAAACCTTCATGTAAATCTCTAGCTGATACTAATAGCTCTCCATTTTCATTTTGTGTTACTGGTATTAAATCTTTCATACTCTAATCCTCCTCTTGATTTTTATCTTTAGAGAATTTATAATATGATAGAGAAGTTTTTATAAGTTCTCTATGTGTAAAGATATCCTGTTACTTTGGACGGTAGGGGATATCTTTTTTATTTGTCTTTATCGCTATTTAGATATTCATGTATAGCTTTTTCTAAAACTTCCTGAATAGATGTATTTTCTTGCAAAACTTTAATTTTTAATTTAGTTCTAGTGTTTTCATCTACTCTAACCATTATTTGTTTTTGGTCATTCCTTTTCATTTAATTACTCCTTTCTCTCTATCTAATTATATGTTAGCATGGTAACTTGCTAATATCAACTATATTTTAAAAAATATTCCAATAATCGTTCGACATAAAAAGACTAGAGAAGTCAATCCCTAGCCTTTCCTTTATTAGCAACTATAATATTTATTTTCTATATTGTCATATCCCATTAGAACCTTTCCAGATGCATCAGAATACAATTCACATCTTACTTGAGAAGGATCTACTTTGTTTTCATCCCCACCACTTATTTCATCGAATAACTTTTTAGCCTCTGCAAATTTACACCAGTCACTTAACCATTCATTTTCCTCACTATCAAACCAACTAACAATATAATTTTTATTCATTTTCATATCCCCCTTTTTCTTTTATAGTAATATATATGCTAACTATATTTAAAAGTTGCAAAATATTTTCTCAAAATAAAGAAATATTATTGTTATATATGCATATATTATTGTCAAAGGGGTATTCGCATATATATTCGCATGAGACGTATATGGAATATTTAAAAAAAGATTCTATGTACAAAGATTGGCTTATTTTAATGCGAAGAATATATTTGCCTTAATACCTATATTTAGGAGGTATATATATGAGTAATGCACTTCAACCTATATTTGATTTATTTTGGGATGCTGGAAAAATATTTTTTACATGGGTATTTGATGGATGGATAGAGCCGAAGAAAAGTTTAGATGATTTTTTTAAGGCAGCAAATATAAAAAATAGTTTAGGTGAATATCCAGAGGTTGTTATAGATAATAAAACTGTATTTGTTGTATTTGTTCCTGCTGGATTAAGCGTTAATGACTTTTTAAAGCATAAAGATGCACTAGAATTATATTTAAACAATGAAGTTAAAATGGAAGCATCTAGTGGCTGGGTTAGAATAGAGATGTTAAAGAAATTACCAAAGGTTATAGAGTATGAAATACCTAAAAAGAGAAAAGAACTATGTATACCGTTTGCAGTAAGCGGAAAAGGGGTAGAATATATTAATTTTAAATATGAACCTCATGTGCTTATAACTGGTAATACTGGTTCAGGAAAATCAATAACTCTAAGAAATATAATAACAAGTTTAATAAGTTTATATCCAGATGAAGTTGATTTAATATTAATAGATTTTAAAATAGTTGAATTGTCTTTATTTAAATATCTTAAACAAGTTGAGCAATATATTACAGATACAGAAGATGCTAAAGAAGTATTATCTGATGAATTAGAAACATGTAAAAAAAGATATGCATTGTTTGAAAAAATAGGAGTAACAAATATATATGATTATAATAAAAAAGTATCTAAATATAAAAAATTAAAATATAGATTTATTGTAATTGAAGAATTTATTATGTTAGCTGAGGATAAAAAGAGAATAGCTATGAAAGAATTAAGAAAGCTATCTGTAATTTCTAGAAGTGCTGGTATATTTCTTATAATCACTGGACAAAGATTTGACAATACAGTAATTGACCTAGTTATGAGAAGTAATATAGGTAATAGGCTATGCCATAAAATGCAAGATGAAGCAAATAGTAAACTTATAATAGATGATGCTGGAGCAGAAAAAATAAAAGATAAAGGAAGAATGATTTTTAAATGCAATTCAGAAAAAATTGAGTGTCAATCATATTTTATAGATGAAAAAACAGTAAAAGACATCATAAAACCATATTTGGAACCCAAAAAAGAACCTAAAAAAGACATATTGTCTCCTAACACAAATAAAGGCACTTTAGAGAACGATTGTATTATAAAGGATAAGTTGCAAGACAAAGAAAATAAAATACCTCCTGTTGCAAATAAGAAGGTCGATTTTGAGTATGATTTAAGTTTTTTAGATAAATTGTAGGTGATAGTATGATAATTACAAATAGAGATCAAAAAATCAAAGAATTCCTTGATGAAATGGGTATTTGTGATACTAAAAGTTTATCAATTATATTTTTTAATGGGAGTTTAAGAAGCTGCCAAGCACGAATGAAAAAATTAATCACAATAAATTATGTTAAGTGTTTTAGAGAAAGTATACCGGGGCAAAATATTTTCTATACTGGAAGAAAACCAGTTCAATGGAAACATAAAATAGTATGCTCACAAATTATAGCTGAACTTATGAAAAATAATATAGAAATATTAAAAGCTAGATGTCCTTTTAAAATTGATAAAGTTATAGTTGATTTGTTATTAGTATTAAGAATTAACGGAGAAATAAAAATATATTATTGTGAAGTAGAAAGAACTAAAAAATTAGATTTGAATAAATATCTAGATTTGCATTATAAAAAAGCATATAAAGAATATTTCCCTTTTGAACCTTCAATCTTATGTGTAAGTAATAAAAAATGTAAAAATGATAATATATTAGATATAAGAGAATGTAAACTTGATTTAAGTGATTTAATAGAACAAATAAAAGAGTAGGATAACCTACTCTTTTTTTATTTCTACTACATCTTCTATTTTACAATTTAGGCATAAACAAATCTTTTCTAATATACTTAATGTCACAGATTCATTCTTAGAAAGTTTTGACAAAGTATTTGTACTAAAGCCTACTTTTTCCCTCAATTCTGTTTTGGTAATTTTTTTATCTATTAGTAGTTTCCATAATGGATCATAACTTATCATAAAGTATACCCCCATTTTTTATTTTAATTATATCATAAAATAAGTTGTGGATAACTTCTTAAAAACTGTGGATTAATCATTAGTTTTTTATGCTTACTGACTTAAAACTGACAAAAGTTATGAATCAACCAAGCGTACACTTTAAAAATACACACTTTTATACATATAGAAGTACTCAGTATATGAGTAATTAAGTATAAGTAAGCAGTAATATATATTTATATAAATGTGTATACTGCTTACTCTTCTTAATATATATTGATATTATTTGCTATACATTTGACTTGATTTTTAGCTGACATTTTTATAAAACTGACAAATTGACTGCCACAAAATAAGACTTACATTAATTACCTGTTGACTTTTGGTTAAATAATATATTGCTAAGATTTTCACTTGCCTTTCTATCCATTTCTTCTAATACATGACTATATTTATTCATTGTTATTTTGATATCTGTATGTCCTAACCTTCCAGATACAGTTTTCATATCTGTACCAGATAATAATAATAATGTTGCATTAGTATGTCTTAAATCATGTATTCTTAACTGTCTAAAATTATTTTCTTTGCAAAACTTTCGATAGTATCTATTTAAATCATCATTTTTATATGGTTTTAATTCTTTATTTAAGCAAACCAAATTATATTTATTTTCTAAAACACCTTGAAGTTTTAATTCATTTTGTTTTAGCTTTTCCTTTTTTAGCTTATCCATAAGCTCAATCGGAGCAGATAATAATCTTTTACTATCAGTTGTTTTAGGAGATTTAAAAATTAAACTTCCGTCTAGATAAATAGAAATTTGTTCTATTTTAACTGTGTTGTTATCAAAATCAATATCATCCCATGTAAGTCCGTATGCTTCACCTTTTCTAAGTCCTAAAAGTACTATAAGTAAAATTGGAAGTTCAAAATGCTTATCTTCTAACAATTTAAAGAGTTGTAAAATTTCTTCCCTTGTATAAACATCAGCTATACTTGAAACTTCTTTTTTAGGGCTTTTCACAAAGTCACATAAATTTTCTTTTATTTCTTTCATTCTATAGCATTCTTTTACTACTGACCTAAAAAAGCCAAATCTTGTTTTAGCACTTTCAACAGTAAAATTTTCATAAAGATAATTTAAATATCTTTGAATTTGGTGAATTGTTAAGTTTTCCATTTTAGTATCTTTGAAAAATGGAGCTACATTTAATTTAACCCAACTTAATCTATTTTTTACTGTATAAGGCGACCAATCACGTTTATTTTCATTAATATATCTGTAGCATCTATCAGTAACAGTTATATCATTACTAAACATATATTTCTCATTTTGTATTTCTGCTTTTAGTTCTATTAGATGCCTTTCTGCTTTTTTCTTTAATCCGTATTTAGCAATACTTTTTTGTTTTATTTTGCCAGCTTCGTCATAGTATTCAACTATAACATTGTAGTTATTATTTCTTTTTCTTATAAAAGTACTCTTGATATTATCCAACTTCAAACACCCCTAATTCCTTGTCTATAAACCAACATGCCAATTCATGATGATTTATTTTTAATATATTTGCTAATTTTACTATTTGCTTGATAGTCACATTCTTTTTATTATGCTTATTTTCTAATTCACTCAAAAAACTTTGCGACAAATTACAACGTTCTGCGAGTTCCTTCTGTGTTAATTTATGTTTTTTTCTTGCTGTTTTAATCAAAATTATTTCACCTTTCAAAATATATTTGATTAATCCACAGTTTTTATTATTATGTCAGTTTAAGTCGTAAATATCGCTGATAGTGATATTTTTTATGTTACAATTTTTATAAATAAATATATAAAAGCTTGTTGATAATAGAACGTGCATTCGCTATTATATAAGTATATATAAGGGGGAAATTAAATTGAATGAAAATGAGAAAATGGAAATAGCAATATTGCTAAATGAATTATTTAATAAATCAAAAGAAGATTTTGAAATGATTGAAAAAAAAATTAAAGAAGTAATCAGAGAACCGAATTAAAGGTTCTTTTTACTTCTTTAATAATTCTCTTATCAATTTTTCTAAACTATCAGCTTTAGATTTTTCAATAGATGAAAATAAATTTGCAACTCTCTTAACTTCTGGAGGAAAATCTTCAAATTTTTTTATGTCAGTCCTTCCAATAAGATAATCTGCAGAAACATCAAAATATTCCGCGATTTTTTTTAAACCATCTAAGTCTACATATCTTCGACCTTGTTCATACATACCAATTGCGCTACTTGAGCATTCTAATATTTTAGCTAAATCAGATTGTTTCATATCTTTTTCTTCTCTTAATTCTTTCAATCTTCTTCCAAAAACTTTATCCATTTTATTTATTCCTCCCAATAATATTTTAACACATGATGTGGTTTTTTAGAATAAAAAACACAAAAAGTGTAATAATACTATTGACAACACAAAAAGTGTGATGTACTATGTAAATATAAGGAACACAAAAAGTGTAATAAATAATAAGAGAGGTGAATATAATGAATAGTTTAGTTGATTTTAGAAATCTCAAAAATTTATCACAAAAAGATATGGCAGCATTAATAGGAGTAACACTTAGCCTGTACTCTAAAATAGAATTAGGTTTAAGAAATCCAAGCTATAATTTTTTAACTAAATTTAAAGCAGCTTTTCCAGATTCAGATATCAATAAAATTTTTTTTAACGATTCAATCACACGAATTGTTTAGTGAAATTTTAACATAGTAGAAAAATAAAATCATTAGGGGGATGATGGAATATGAAGAAAGTTTTAACAGTCAAGGGAGTGTGGTTAATATAGAAATATGGAAAGATATAGAAGGTTATGAAGGATTATATCAAGTTTCTAATCTAGGTAGAGTTAAGAGTCTAAAGTTTAATAAAATTAAAATTTTGAGTCAAGGAATTAGTGGCTCAGGTTATAAAATAGTATCTCTTAGCAAAGAAAATCAAAGAAAAATTTTTTTAGTTCATAGATTGGTTGCAATGGTATTTATAAAAAATCCTAATAATTATACTTGCATTAATCATAAAGATGAAAATAAACTTAATAATTTAGCAAATAATTTAGAATGGTGTACCCATAGATATAACTGTAACTATAAAAATCACAACAAGAATTTGAGTAAATCATTAAAATCAAGTGAAAAAATAAAGAACAAAAAATTATCAGAAAAACATAAAAAAATATAAGTAAATCAATAAAAGGAAATAAAAATCCGAGAGCTAGAAAAATATTATGTATAACTACTGGAGAGATATTTAGTTATATAGAAGAAGTAAAAGAAAAGTATAATATAAAAACTTCTGGGATTAGTGCATGTTGTAGGGGAGATAGAAAATCCGCAGGTAAACATCCAATTACAGGAGAAAAGATGGTATGGAAATATATTGATTAAACAAGGGGGATAAAAAAATGAAATACAATAAGAAAGTCCTTACTGTCAAGGAAATTCAAAGCATATTACAAATATCTCAAAAAACAGCTTACAACTTAGTAAGACAAGCTTTAACTGCTGGAGATATGTTCAAAGTAATAAAAATAGGTGGAGTTTATAGAATTCCAACTGAACCTTTTCTAGATTGGCTAGACCAAATGGATTAAAAGGAGGGGAGTAATAAATGTCAGTAACTTGGATACTTAAGATTTATTGTAATCTTATAAGAACAGGTGAGGCAGAAAATGATTGGGAAGAATATTTTAAATTTCAAGATATGGTATTAAGAAAAATAAATAAGGGGGAATAGTATATGTCAGATTTATATAACAGTTACAAAGTTTTAAAAAATAATGAAGGACAAGCAGTACAAACAATACCTAGTTATGAAGTAGCAAAGATGATGGAAAAGGAACATTGGGAAGTATTAAGAATGTTAGAAGGTAGTATGGGTAGAACAGGACTTATACAAGTTTTAATTGACCATAACATTGAAGTAAACGAATATTTTATAAAATCGAGTTATAAGGACAAAAGTGGTAAACTTAATAAATGCTATGAGTGTACTAAAATGGGATGTGAATTAATATGTCAAAAATCCACGGGTAAAAAAGGATATTTATTAGCAAATAAATTGCAAAAACTTTTCCCAAATGAAAAAGATTCTATGTCATTATTATATGTTGATAGACCTGAAATAACATTTATAGATGAATTAGAAGACGCCTTAAAACCTTTTAATATAAAAGGTATAAGACAATTTAGTGTGTTATCCTATCGTATAGATTATTACATACCAAGTTTAAAAATAGCGATAGAATATGATGAGAATGAACACAAAGGTTATTCCTATGAAGCTCATGAAGGTAGACAACAAGAGATAGAAAAAGCGCTAGATTGTAGATTTATAAGGGTATCTGATGAAAATACAAATAGCTATAATATAGGACTTATAATAAAAAATATATTTAATATATAAATTGTAAGTAAATAAAATTTGAGGAGTTGGTTTAAATGATGGAATTACAAGTTAGAGGAATAAAAACTATACCAAGTTATGAAGTAGCTGAAATGATGGGAAGGGCACATAAAGAAGTATTAAAAATGTTAGAAGGACAGAAGTCAAGTGATGGAAGTACTAAACACGTTGGAATAATCCAAGTAATTTCTGAAAGTGGAGAATTGCACCTATCAGATTACTTCATAGAGAGTAGTTATAAGGTACCCGGAAACAATAGAACTTATAAATGTTATGAATGTACTAAAATGGGTTGTGATATATTAGCAAATAAGATGACTGGTGAAAAGGGGACAATATTTACTGCTAGATATGTTAAAAAATTTAATGAAATGATAGAAGATCCATACAAAGGCATATCAACTGAATTAAGAGCAATATTAATGTTGGATAAGAAACAACAGGAAATAGAAAAAAGAGTAACTGGTATAGAAAATAAGATGACAATAGACTATGAGTTAGCAGAAAATCTAAGAAATGCAATAAGTTCAAGGGCAGTTTATTTGCTAGGTGGAAAATACACAGATGCTTATAAGAAACTAAGTAAAAAGTTGTTTGCAGAATTTCACAAGGGATTAAAAACTTCATTTAAGGTTAACAGTTATAAAAATATTGCCCAAAAAAATTATGATGATGCACTTAAATATATAGAAAATTGGAAACCTAGTGAGATGTTAGTGTATGCGATACAAGGATTGAATGGTCAATTAAGTTTTGAATATTAAAGGGGGTTATATAATGCAAGACTATATTAAACATTTACAAAGCCAAATAGAGTACTGGCAGAGAATTGCCCTAGCAGAAAGAGAAAAGAACATTAAATTAGAAAAAATTATTAAGAAAATTGAAGAAAAGATATACAACTTAGAGGATAAGGAGGATTAATATGAACTGGATATTAGATGAAGTCAGAGAAAGTATCAAAAATAAGATTACAGCATGTGAGAGTTTCATGGAACTATGTGATAGCCAAATAAAACTATATAAAGATAGATATAGTACAAACGATTTACAAGTTGCTTGTAATTATGAGTACTGGAGAGCATCTAAAATTAGAGTTGCATATGAAATAAAGGACCTAAAAGAAATATTGCAGGAAATAGATGCAATGATGCAAGAAGAAGTAAGGGACCTTGAGGAAGCAGATGAAGATGAAAGAGAAAATAGAGCAGATGCTTACATGGGAATATAAAAAAGGCCCTATAAAATAGGACCAATGGAAATTGATATTAAATTAATTATACCACAATAACAAAAGAGGTGTAAATATGAGAATTAGAGATAGTTATTTAAATCAAGAGCCGACTTTTGAGAATAGACTACTTTATGCAATGTACACCAATAAATACGATGATAATGCAGAGGAAGCATGGGGTTTTATTGATGGAGCAAGGGAATGCTTAGAAGGATATAAACCTATTGAAGAACTTGAAGAATATATACAAAAGTATGAAATAGATAACAGTCCTTTGACAATATATGACAGGGGATATTTGCAAGCGTATAAAGACTTTATAAAACAAGAGAAGACTAAGGAGTGTGAAACTAATGAATCTATATGAAAAGTTATCGGCAATACAAAGTAAATTAAAAGCACCTAAAAATCAATATAACAACTTTGGGAAATACAACTACAGAAGTTGTGAAGATATATTAGAAGGATTAAAACCTTTATTACTGGAGTATAAAGCTACAGTTACTTTATCAGATGAAATAAAACAGATAGGCGATAGATATTATTTAGAAGCTACGGCAACTTTTGTAGATACTGAAAAAGGAGAAAAGATAGAAGTTAAGGCATTAGCTAGAGAAGACGAAACAAAAAAAGGAATGGATTTAGCACAGGTTACGGGGTCAGTCAGTTCATATGCTAGAAAATATGCTTTAAACGGGCTATTTGCAATAGATGATACAAAAGATAGTGATGCTACTAATAAACACGATAAGGACAAGCCTAGTCAGTTAGATACACCAGATAGATGGACCAACAAGTTATCAGAAAAACAAATAAGTAGATTATATGCAATAGCTTATAGCAAAGGAATAGATAAAGATACAGTTAAGAAACATGTATTCAAAAAATTTACTAAAGATGTAGTTAATATGACTAAAGACGAGTATGATTTCATGTGTTCTGGATATGAAAATATGCAAGTTGCAAACTAGGAGGGATGACCTATCGCAAGTAGAAGAATGTTCTCTTTAAGAGTTATAAATACGGCTAGATTTTTAAAAATGCCAACAAGCACACAATGTTTATATTTTCATTTAGGGTTACATGCAGACGATGATGGAATAGTTGAAGCATATCCGATTTTAAATTCTATAGGAGCAACTGAGGATGATTTAAAAATATTAGTTGCAAAGAATTTTGTAAATGTTTTAAATGAATATTTAGTAACTTATATAACAGATTGGAAAGAAAATAACAAGATAAGAGCAGATAGAAAAGTGGATAGTATTTATAAGGACCTACTTTTACAAGTTATTCCAGAAGCAGAATTAATTGAAAGTAAAGAAAGAACAGACCATAAAATAAGATCACAAGCATATAAAGAAGGAGATTTACCAGATAAATTCAATGGAGTGATAAGAAATTTATTCAAAGGTGAAACATGTCCAGTATGTGGGGAAACAATGCTAGAAGGTAATACAAAACCAAGCATACAACATAATAAAGCTCTTGCAAGAGGTGGTAAGCATGAGTTAAATAATATTTCCGTGATATGTTTATCTTGTAATATGTCTCTAAAGAATAAGGATACAGATAGTTTAAATAATGATTTAGTTAAAAGTAAATGGAATGAATATTTACTTGGGGCAACCAATGGGCAACCAATGGGCAGCATAGGTAAGGATAGGTTAGGTAAGGATAGGTTAGGTAAGGATAATATACCTATAGAGGAAGAATGTGTAAATGAGTATGTAAGTGAAAAATTATCTTCTATGAGTAAACTATATCAAAAAAATATAGGAATGGCTAATGGAATAGTAGGAGAATGGCTTATAGATATAAGTAATCAAATAGATGTTGATTTATTTAAAAAAGCATTAGAAATATGTACTGAAAAAGGGAAATTAAATTTTGGTTACTTAAAAGGCATAATAAAAAACTGGCTAGATATAAATATAACCAGTTTAGAACAATTACAAGCATATGAACTTCAAAATAATAAAACATCTAATAATAGTATTACCTCAAAACAGAAAAATATACCAGCAACACAAAAACAATGTGATGATGCTGAGTTTAAAAGAAGATTGGAAGAAAGTAATAAATTATTAGATAGCCTAGATGAAAATATATGGGGTGATTAGATGAATGAAACTTTTAAAAAGATATTAATGGAGAGAGTTAATAATATCCCTAAAAGAGATGATATAAAAGAATATGAGTGCCCTATATGTAGGGATTTACATTATACATTTAATGATTTAGGGCAAGCAGTGCCATGCAAATGTAAAGATAAATTTGAATCCAAAGAAAAATTAAAAAAATGTGGATTAGATGAAGTGTTCAAGAATAAAACATTTAGAAATTATAAAGTGAATAATGAAACTCAATTAGCGGCGAGAGATAAAGCTATAAACTATTGCAATAATTTCCTTGATACAAATTCAAGCTTAATTATTACAGGTAGACCTGGAGTAGGTAAAACACATTTAGGAGCAGCAACAATGATTAATTTGATTGGCAAAAATGTACTTTGCAAATATGAACTATATACAACTATGTTAATAAATCTTAAACAGTCAGTAATGGATGAAACAAATTTTATAAGAGAAATGGATAAGTACAAAGTACCAAGAGTTCTTTTTCTAGATGACTTTTTAAAAGGAAAGCCAACAGATGCAGATTTAAAATATATATTTGAAATAGTAAATGAAAGATATCTTAAGAAAAAACCTATGATTATTAGTACAGAAAAGTCAATTGATGAAATAGTTAGTTGGGATGAAGCAGTGGCAAGCAGATTAGTTGAAATGGCTCAAGGAAACATAATAGAATTTGGAACAGATATAGAAAACTATAGATTTTATGCCAAATAATTATATTCCAGGGGATTTCCCCTGGTCCATAGGGGGAGTAATTATGAGTATCGATAAAAATATTGTTGAATTGTTTGAAAAGGCTCAAAAGGGAGATAGAGAGGCTGTAACAAGCATTGTTGAGGATAATATAGGGCTTGTATATAAACAAGCAAAGAAATTCAAAGGTAAAGCAATAAGTTACGATGATGCAATTCAAGTTGGAAGTCTAGGATTATTATATTCCATACAAAATTATGACCCAACATTAAATGTGAAATTTTCAACTTACGCAACGACAAACATAGTGGGTAAAATACTAAAAGAATTTAGAGACAATAGAGATGATGTACCTTTCAGGATACCACGAAGAAATTACAACCAATACAAACAAATCAAGCAAATTAGAAAGAAATTTGAAAGCCTACAAAGAGAGCCTACATTGAAAGAATTATCAGAAATTATGGGCATAACAATCGAAGAAATTACAAAGACGTTGCATCTTATGGAGGGCAAAATTCCTATGGATAGTCCGATAAAATTATGCCCAAATGAAAGAAAAATTACCTATTCAGAAACGATAAGAGATATAAGCATATCAGAGGACAAAATAATTTCCAAAATAGATCTATTAAACGCTATGAAAAAACTTTCAAAATTGGAAAAAACAGTAATAGAGATGAAATTTTTCAAAGGAAAAACACAATCAGAAATAGCAGTACTACTAAATGACTATCAATCACATATATCAAGAGTAGAAATATCAGCATTAAAAAACTTAAGAAGAATACTTGAAGGTGAAAATAAAAAAGATAATTCAATACATCGAAATAAGAATAGATTTATAGATGTAGCCACAATAGATTTAAATTGCCTTACAGTACGTCAAAGAAGTGTAATTGAACTAGTATTCATTAAAGGACTAACACAAGCTGAAACGGCGAGAAGATTAGGCATACATAGGGCAAGTGTATGCCTAACAATAAAACAAGTCATTAGCAAGTTGGAAAAGTTAGAGAAAAAGAAAATTAGTTAAGGGGATGAAAACTAATGAAAAAGGTACTAGGGGGTAAAGAAAAAAGCTGCATAAACTGTGGAGGCACAATGATACATCTTAAAGTAAAAGGACTAGGTGTAGTAAGTCAGTGTCGAGAATGCGGTAATTTAGTAAATGGAAGAATAAAAGATGAAGTTAGAGTATGGAGTTATGATCCAATAATAGAAGAGGTGAAGCAATGAAATTAACAGGATTACAAATAAGAAATATGCAAATGCTACAGGACCTAGAAAAAATGATAAAAGAGTTAGAAAAGAATAGAATAGAAAAGGACCTTCTAAATAAAAACAAATATACTGAACTATATAAGGTTTATCATAGATTGTTGGGGGGATTAGATGAAAAATAATTTAGAAGCAACACATCAAAAGATAATCTTCGAATGGGCAGAATGGCAGAAGGCTAAGTATCCAGAACTAGACATGCTTATGCACACAGTCAATGAAGGTAAAAGAAGCCCTAGAGTTGGAGCAGAACTTAAAAAAATGGGAATGAAGAAAGGATTTCCGGATATCAGTTTATTAGTTCCAAAATATTACAAGGGGCTAACAGAACATGTAGAATATTTTGGATTATTTATAGAATTAAAAGCAGATAAAACAAAGAGATTAACCAAAGAACAAGAAAAATGGTTAGACAATTTAAATTTGTACGGATATAGAGCAGTTAGATGCAATGGTAGTGATGAAGCAATAGCAGTAATAAAAGAGTACTTGGGGATTAAATAGGGGTGATGTGATGTTATATTTATATGATCCAAGATATAACTTAAAAACTGAAACCACTTATGAAAAAATGTGCCGATTATTTGTCAAAACAAAAGGAACATTACAAAGCTACAAATCAAAGAATAGAAAAGTTAACAAGAGATATTACATCATAGATGAAAATACAAGTAAAAAACAACTTAAAGAATTTTATTCAAAAGAGATTTTCAAAGATGAGATATGGAAGACAATAGAAGGTTCAGAAGGACAATTCATAATAAGCAACTATGGAAGATTTAAAAAAATATACAAAAGCATACCAGAAGGTAAGTTTTTATTACCATACTTTGTACATAAAAGAAGATGCAATAAGGACAAACAATTTATAAAAGTTAAATTTCAAGGCGAATACAAGGAATACAATGTAGCAAGGTTAGTAGCATATCACTTTGTTGATATATATTACACAAACGATAAAGTTATAAGAAAATCAAAAGATAGAAAATATAAAGCTTATACCTATGATGATGTAACAGCTTTTCACAAAAATGGATTAGTTTATGATAATTATGCTGGTAATTTAGAATGGTTAGACAGATATGATTTAGCAGCTAAGACAGCCCATAAGAGCAAAACAAAAGGAACTATAGTAGCCAAAGATGCAATTACTGGAGAAGTTATAGGCTTCTTTAGAAGCACAAGAGATGCAGAAAAACATTTATATGTAAGTAGACAAGCAGTATCAGATAGTCTTAACAAGAAGTGGAAAACAAATATAGTAGCAGGAACATATATATTTGAGTATGATGAATAACAAGTAAATAGGGGATTATGCAATACCAGTGTAGTTCCCTATTCTTATTTGACTATCAAATGAAAATAGGGAGGTGATATTATGCTAGACGAGTTAAAAGAAATACTTAGCAGTTTATATTGCCAACTAGGATTGACAGATGACGTTTTAAGACTGTCACAAGTAATAGATGAACTAATTATTAAGGAATACAAATAAGGGAGATGATGTAATGTTATTAAATAGAAAATATATAAATGACCTTACAAGAGAATTAGAGAGAGCACAAGGCATAAATGAACATTTACACAAAATGATTGATTTCTTAAAGAACAGAAATAGTAAGTTAAAAGAGGATATAGAAGTTAAAGAGGACTCAATAGAAAACTTATTAGATGCTAATAGAGAACTAAGCCTAGCAAATACTTATTTAGAAAAACAAAATAGATTACTTATAAATGAAAATGCAATGTTGGAAAAGGAATTACAAGAGTTAAAAACTAAACACAGTAGAGTCGCTGGACAATTGGACAAGTTAAGAAATTACTGTAGACAGTTAACAGGCATAGATATATTAGGAACAGGGGAGGATGAATAATATGTTAAAAGTTGAGAATGTAGAAGTGTATGGATTTGAGGCAGCTATAAGAGGAGCAAGAAATCCTATGAATAGTTGGGATAGAATGGATAGTTGGCAATCAGATTTTACTCAAGATGGAAAAGAAGGATATGTAATAGGACCAAATGATTATAAATTGCTTAAAAATTTAACATTAGCTGGTCCAGAGCATAGAAAGTGGAATAGAATGGTAACAGTAACAATGGATATAACTGCACCACTATATTGGTTTAGTGAATATGACACATACAAAATAGCAACTACAGCTAACTCTACATCAAAAATGCATAAGATACAAGCAAAAGAATTCGAACTAGACGACTTTAGTTATGAACATTTACTAGACAATAGCTTAGATGCTTTGTTTGACATTATAGAGATACTAAATTACTATAGAGAAGTATTTAATACTTATCAAGATGATTATGTACATAATAAAAAAGATTATTGGTGGCAGATGATACAATTATTACCTAACAGCTACAATCAAAAAAGAACAGTACACCTTAACTATGAGACTTTAGGAGCTATGTACAGACAAAGAAGACACCATAAGTTAGATGAATGGCACGTATTTTGTGACACTTTAGAAAAATTACCTTATTCAGAATTTATAACTATGAAATTTGAGGAGGTAGAATAATGAGAGCAAAAAGAAAAACTTGTAAAGAAAGACAACTCGTTGATTTGATAAACAAGAGATTTAAAGTATTCTGCAATGAGTCTTATGATTTAGATGGAGCAGGTTGTATGAATTGTGAATTAGATTTTGAAGATGAAGAAAGTTGTGAAATACAATATGTGAAAAAGTTACTAGGAAAGGATGAATAGATGAATATAGAAGAAATTAATGGAGCTATAAAAGAAATAGCAGATAATTTTGGTTTAGTTACGCAACAGTTAAAACTAATTGAAGAACTGGGAGAATTGACAAGGGAAATATCAAAAGATATAGCAAATGGAAGAAAAATATCAGATGATACAATTTCAGAAATTGCAGATGTAAATATCTTAATCAATCAAATATTATATTTAGCGGGAGAAGAATCAGCAGAATTAGCAAGAGAACAACTAGAATATAAACTTCAAAGAACATTGAAAAGAATTGAGGAAGGATATTATAAATAAATTTTTAGTTTTATTAGGAGGTAAAAATATGGCTTGTAAATTTGCAAATCCATTTGGAACTGTTTGTTGTTTTGAGTGTAAAAAAGAATGTGAAGATAGATGTAAAGGTATGCCAAAAGAATTTAAAGAATGTGAGTATTATTTTGATGGAAAACATGAGAAATGTATAAATGATGAAGAAATTGAAGTTATTAAATAAATTTTTAGTTTTATTGGGAGGCGATTAAATGAGATTGATATGGAAGCATAAACGAACAACTTTCTTTACGGACAAAAGAACTAATATAAGATATGAAATAACAACATATCAGCTTGAGTATGAGCCATATTATATTTTTGAAAAAAGACATAATTTAAAAGTTAAAATAAAGAAATATTGGTTAAGCAGGGCTGTTAAATAAAAGTTTGATTTTATAAGGAGTTGAGGGAGTATGAAGAAAGAGGAATTTGACAAGCTATACAAAAGAGTTGAAGGCAAGTTATTTTCCTACAATAAAATAAAAGATGACATAGAGATAATAGACTTAGAAATAGCAAAAGTAAATAATGATTATGTAGGATGTAGTGGGATAAATTATGACTCAGAGAAAACAGGCAAAACATATAATATTTCAAATACAGTAGAGCAGGAAGTAATAAGAAAAGAAGAAAGAATTAATTATTTACAATACAGAAAAAAAGAATTAGAGATAGAAAAAAACAGAATAGATATTGCAATTAAGAATTTTACATTACAACAAAAGGAGTTGTTTGAAATATTATATTGTAGTAGAAGAGTTAGAGCAAGCAGAAGAGAAATACTAGAAAAAATGCATATAAGCAAAAGTACATATTACCAATTAAGAAGAGATACAGTAATAAGTGCATTAAATAGTATGTATCCAAGAGTGCTTATAGATGAAATATATACAAAGCTAGCAAATTAAGATATAGACTTGATTAGAGGGACACTTTTAGGACAAAATACGGACAAACTCCGGACTAAAAGTATGGAAAGTCATGGTACTATAATAGTATAAGAATAGCAGAAATGCTAACGTATCCTAAATTTGTAATTTTTTTTAGAGCATACCACACTATGCTGGAGAAATGAGAACTTAATTCCACTCAAATTAAGTTTCTGTTCGAGGGATAAGAGTAGAGGTACTCTTCCCTCAATATGTTGCTATAGGTTTATATATGGATTGAGTGTTAAATTGTCGACTATACATGATTGAAATATATTCGTGGTTCAAATCCATGAGGCAGCTAATATATATATTAAAACATAGTAGTAGAAGTGAGAGGACCACTTTAAAACCTCCGGAGTAAACCGTGATAAAATCAAAATATTCACATATATTGTGTGTTAAAAAAATCTATATATCATAATTAGTATTATTAATTACTTATTGTTTTACATTATATTTGCAGAAGGAAAACTGCTTAAACCATTACAATTTAATAAAAAAATAATCCGATAAAATAATTTTAACTATATCTTTAATAAAAACTTTTTAAATATGAATTTGATCTTTGATTTAATTATTATTTTTTAAAATTATTAACTCCAATGCACCCAAATCAATGGGTGCAATATGGAATTGCTGGAGCATAGTAAAGTTCGATTCTTTACAATTCCAAAGATACCAAACGATTGTTTTTTCTTCATTACTCCCACAAAGAGCACTAATAATTTAGTGTTCTTTTTTTTATTTTGTTAAAAGGTGTGATTGGTATGAAATGGATTGATGCAGGAACTATAGCAGATAGAGATGAAGTTCCAAAGAAATTATGGAAGTATGAAAATATTATGAAACAAATACCAAAGCATAATAAGAAAGCAGGAAGTAGAAAGATATTTCAACGCAAGGAATATAGCATATACAAAGCTAGTGATGGATATATTGTACATAATACTAATAAACCATTTGAGAAAGGCCATACTCATGTACATTCATTTAATAAGGCTAAGAGTATAGTGGACTTATGTATTAGAAAGAAACTTCCGAATACGCCAAGAGCATGGGAGATAGAAAGCTTAATGAGAATTACAAATAATAATACATATTATAATAAACTAAGGGATATGTTGGAAGGATTGAAATAGAATGAATACGATTGAATTAGTCCAATGGATTAATAAATTGATAGACACGGATAGATTATGGAAGTTCTATAAGTCTATAGAGTTCAGATATCTAAAGGAAGAAGTACTAAGAGAACAACATTATGAATGCCAAGAGTGTAAGAAGAAAGGAAAGATTACTAAAGCTAATACTGTTCATCATGTTCAGTTTGTAAGGAAACATCCAGAGCTTGCACTATCAAAGTATTATACATATAAAGGGAAACAATATAAAAATCTTATTGCAGTTTGTCCAGCTTGTCACAACAAATTACACCCAGAGAAGATAGAAAATAATAATAGAAATAAAAATAAATTTAAAAATGAAGAGCGATGGTGAAAATTTTTACCCCCCACTCCCCCCTAACCATTTTTAAAAAAGGGAGGCGTTTCAACTGCCTGTATCACAGAACACTCCCCAACGACGTTGCAAGAGTTGAGGACAGAACTTTCATCTGCTGCCGTGAG
>OLRO01000238.1_pt1 | contig 49448 bp, 68 predicted proteins | sample 1673131 | NCBI WGS metagenome assembly OLRO01 (sample SAMEA3136757, study PRJEB25190) | human gut metagenome | biome: human gut; feature: human-associated habitat; material: faeces | place: Austria | collected 2013 | reverse complement strand
GAAAAATTCCAACGTCATACATTTGGTGCTACAGATACTCCATCTGAAGGATGCGCTACTCAATGTGATTACTACTACAACTTTGGATGCGCATTTGGAACAGATGCAAACCGATTAATGGTAATCAAAGGTATTCCAATGTCAGCAGCTACATTAGGAGATACATTAAACGGATTAGACCTTGTATTAAAACCAACAACTATCGTACCAATCAACATTGGTGAATAATGTACGAAAAAATTGTCGAACAATTGAAAAACTATTGTTCGTGCATAAAGGAAAGCGATTTAGAAGCAGATAAGCTTGAAAAGAATGTTGGAGAACTAATTGATTTAATTAGTACCATCACTTGTTGGAAAAACCATCCTTGTGAGACTTTCCTCTCATCTCAAAGAGAGGAAGTCTTTGATGTTGGTGAATTTAAGAAATGTGGTTGCGATTCAGGAATTGTACGCATACCGCTATTCTATCCAATGATTGACCCAACAACGATTGAAGTATCTGTTATCACTAGAGAAAGAATTACATTTACTACTCACAAACTAGAAGTTGATAAAGATTTTTCTTATAACCCATACGACAGTATCGTGTACGTTGATTTATCTAATATCGACTACAAAGATGTGTGCAATTGTGGATGTGATGAATTATCTAAAATCGTTGTCAGTTATGTAGCTGGATATGAAACGATACCAGAATGTCTATTGCCTGTATTCTGTGACTTCCTACAATTCGTTATCGCAATGAACAGATGTGAATGTGGTTGCAGCACGTGTGAAGAAACAGATGGTAGTGATGTTCTTATTTCAGAAGAAAATTCTGATGCTCAGATTTCAATTAGTATGTATGTTCGTGAACATATTACAAAAGCGTATTCTGAACAGTTAGGTATCTTGTCAGTATGTAATTCAAAAGACATATGGGTTGGTGCAGTAGTATGAGAATTAAATATATCGGAATGAAAAGTTCCACAAAGAAAAACGGATGCCCTGTATGCGGTGCGAAAGCCAAATCAAACACATCTTATGAGTATTCAAAACGTATGTGTTTGCCGAGTGGCCTAGTAAAAATCTTCCTTATGAACAAAGTTGAGGAAGTATCGTATGAAGATGGTGTATTCCTAAAAGGCTTTAAATACGTCTATGGAGACAAACTTTATTACCCCTTTATCGAGGTGTAGGAAATGCTAAAAGGCCTCTTAGAAGATGTTATAGAAGCGTGTGAAGAAGATTTTGAAGGATTGGCTAGTGAATTAGAAGAAACTATGCGAGATGAAGCTCCAAGAGGGAGTAGATTCTATGCTCAAGAAATGACAAGTATGCCATGGAATGAATATAGGCCAGGTGCTTTAAAGGATTCGATCACGAAAGAAAAAGTATCTAATACCGAATATCTAATCGGTGTAGATGCAGACAAACTAGAAAAAGATTCTAGAAACCCTTCTCACGTTGATTACTCCCCAATGGTACAGAATGGAACTAAACGAGTTTATACATTAGTACGTAAAAACGGAAGGCCGTTCGTTTGGGTAGATGAAATGGGAAAGAAACACTTTGCACACAAAATTAAGATGCCACCTAGAAAGGCAAATGATTTTGTTGCTAGAGCGGTATCTAGATTTGATGCAAAAGTTAAATAAAGGAGATTAAAAATGGAAGAAAAAGTTGTAAAAGCTAAAAAGACTCCTGAACAGAAAGTAGATGTTCAAGCATTTGTTTCACGCAAACTAAACGCTTTAAATCAATTAGGCGGTGCTAAAGCAGAGCGTGCTATGGAGCGTGTACTAAAAGCTACAATGGGAGGACAAAAGTAATGCCTAACTGTAACATTAACAAAATCATTAGTGACAAATTAAGTGTCTCTAAATTAACTAAAACTCAAGAAATTGATATTACTATCATGAGTGATATTGATTCTTGTTTAAAAATCAATACTCGTAAATTTGAAAAGATTACAGGTACTTCTAGTGCTTATACATCACGTACTATTGCACCTGATTTAATCAACGTTTGTGAATCATTCGGATGTAAGAATACAGGTACATTGTTCATCACTTCTAAAGAAACGGATGCAGAAGGTGGAGAAGGAAACAAAGTACACACAAGTGGTGCGGTATTTAAAGCATTGAAAAATGCATTAGACTTTGCAGCAGGTGTTGTTTACTACTACGTAAATGTTCCTCAAGCAGGTACTTACACAATCACAACAAAGATTTCAGATGTTTTAGATCATGAAATGACTAATGCAGATGAGTATACAAGTACTTTAAAAGCAGATAAAGAAGGATTCTACCCTGTACAGATTGACCTATCTACTGTTTCAACAAAAACAAGTGGAAAAGGATGGGAAGCAAGTACATCAGGTGTCCGTTTAAGTATTGAAGTAGCATTAACAGATAAATCAGCAGATAGTATCTTGATTGGTATTTCTTCAATTTCTTTCTTTGAAGAATTTGCAGACTTAGATTCTAACAACGATATTAAAGTAAGCTGCTTATCAGGATTTGATGGTGACGATACTGTAGACCCTGTAGATACAAGTTGCTTTGACGATTCTTATGATGATGATTCTGCTTCTATTGAGCGTTCATTTACAGGCACTCAATTAACATCTAACTACTTAACTATGAACCCATTCATTGGCAAGGGAGATAAATCTCAAGGCTTTATGATGCGTACTCAGGAAGTGGTTATTGAAGCAGATAAAGAACATCCTGAATATGGTTCAATTCATATTGCAGACCACTATGTTGATGAATGTGGATTTATCTATGCAGCATTGAGTGACCAATGCAATATCACAGATTCTACTTTGAACCGAATCAACACTCCATTGTTGGCTAACTTAGATGAGTCTCAATACCAAGTATTGAACAGTAAAATCAATCCAAGTTTAGATATTGAAGGTTCAAAGATTTACTTCAACAAAAACTTAGTAGGTAAAACATTGAAGATTTCTTATCCAATGACTGTTGATGTATTGCAACACTATGTAGCAAACAACGATAGCTTAAAGAATAAGAGAGCGAAAGTTACAATCACTCGTTATAGAAGTGATGGAACTGCGGAAGTATTTACTTACCACAATGCAAAAATTACTTCATTCCCAATGGGTATCCCTGATGACGGAGCGTTTGAATTTAGCTTAGCGTTCAAGAAAGATACTCGTGGAAACTGGTATGAAGTTTATGTAGTAAACAAAGCTAACGCTAATTTATAGAAATTGAGAGGCAAATGAGATGGAAGAACAAAAGATTTTAGAACCAACACAGTTAAATGCCATGATTGAAAAGTTAAAAGTAGCTCGTGAGGATGATACTCCTCACGCAGTCTATGGCAATGGTGGTGAAATTGCAGTTGTTGGTGATGCAAATAAGACAGATGTTAAAACAATTGATATTGAAGTGAATTTTAGATTCACTGAAAAAGAAATCGAAGAACATAAAATTGATGTTCCTGAGAATGCTAAAAGAGTAGGGCAATACGTTATGTTCGATAAGAAGTTTGAAAATCTAACATTATCTCCTAGACAAGATATGAAGATGGTAGAAGCTTTAATCGAAGTAAAACCATTGTTATTGGATGCAGAACAAATCCTAGACCCATATAAAGAAAAATTCCAAGAAATTGAGGAATACTACGGTCACAAATTCATTGAAGGAAAAGATGGAATCGTTACAACAGATGCAGATGATGAAGAAGTGAACAAGACTATGGTTCAGATTTATGAAGCGTATATGAATGAAGCGAATGAACAGATTTTCCATTTATACGCTCAATCCTCTACAAATTTAGTTGATGGACTTTATAAAGTTGTTGCAATTTTCTTAGGATTAGATGAATTTTATGAAGATCACATGATGCAATATTCAGTTTTAACTTGCATGATTAGTCTAATTATCAAATATCCTGAATTATTCAATGAGGTAGAAACAGTTTTTATCAAATAATTGATAAGGGGGATGATAAAAAGGATTCAGTAAAAAAAGCAAAGTCTTATGTTGCAGAACTAAATCTTTATTCAACCATGGCTCATTATGTCGGTAAAATTCTAAAAATACGCCCCAATGAGATATTAGACCATTGGGGTGTTTCTGAATTAGTTGTAGCCTTTGGGTACTACGCAAATCTACAAAGCGATAAAACATGGAATGAAATTAACGAGGCAAATAAAAATTCTCAAAAGAAAATACCTCAGATTGACAGATATGCGGTTCATTTCATGCAGAAAACAGATTTAGCGAAGGAGTCCGAAGATGTCAGTACGTGAAGTCGGTGCTAGGTTAGTCCTTGACATTAAGGATGCCGAAGCAAAGATAAAACAACTTGAAAAAGAGTTAAAAGATATTGAAAAGGCAAAGCTCAAATTTGATGCTAACACCAATGAATTAGAAAAAATTAAGGCAAGATTAGAAGAAATCAAAAAAGAAAAGGAAGCTTTGGAAAGACAAAAACTTTCTTTAAAAGTTGATTTGGATAATCTAGCTAATTTCAAGAATCAATTATTGGATGTTAAAGAGGATATTAGTGAACTTAAAAAAGAGCTATTAGCCTTGAGTAATAAAAAGCTTTCTATTGATATTGATTTAAAAGCAAATGCCAATGAAATTCATGATGTCATTAACGATATGACTATAGGCGAAAACGATAAAAGTGTTAAGCTTAAAGACCTATACAGTGCACGTGAAGCTCTCAAATACGATATGCGAGAAGTTGGCATTGAAATTGATGAAGTTCAAAAGAAAATTAACAATCTTAACAAAGAAAAAATTAAGATTGAAGCGAACATCAGTGAATTAAATGATGCTCAAAAATTGGTTGATGAGATTGATGATTCAATCGCAGATTTAGACAAAGAAAAAATAAAATTAGAAGCAGATTCTTCTAAGTTAGAAGATACAAATAAAAAGCTAGACGAAACCGTTGAAAAAGAGAATGATGTAAGAAACACAAAAGCGGATATTGAGTCACAAGTTATCGGATATCAAGATAGTTTGAATAAACTAAACAATCTTCAAAACGCTGCTAAAGCCTTGAAAACTGCTAGTAAGATTACATTTGATGTTGGAAATAAGATGTCAAATCTAGGCTCTAGTATGTTGAATATCGCTAAGAATTTCCAAAACAATCCAATAGGAGATATTGGACGATTCTTAGTACAAGGTGTTGGTTATTCTAGTTTGTATAGATTTGTTTCGAGTGCACAAAATGCAATGGGTGATGCATTTTCAAAAGGTGTTCAAAGATACGATACTATCAATGTTGCAAAAAGAACATTATCCACTGTAGTAGGTGATGTAGATGATTCTACAACTAAAATACAAAAGATGATTGATAACCTAGATGAAAGCATTTTGGGCCTACCAACCACCTTAGATGATGCTCTAAGCCATGTTACGAGATTTACTTCAATCAATCATGATTTAGATAGGTCTCAAAAGCTATTCTCGGCAATTAATGATTCCATTTTGACATTTGGCGGTGATTCTGAGGGAGTAAACAATGCGGTTACTCAGTATTCTCAAATCATGGGTTCTAAAATGGATGCTCGTACATTGAGATCAATGGAAGATGCAGGTATGACACCAGCCTTAACTGCTATTGCAAAGAAATTTAATATGTCATTTGCAGAGTTTAGAGAAGCATTTACAGGTTCAAATCCAACTATTTCATTACAACAATTTGAAGATGCTCTGATTGAATTGGATGAAAAAGGCGGTGGTGGCCTAGATTCGTTGGCAACTATGGTTAAATCATCTGTAGCCACAATTGGTAATGCTTTTGACTTAATCCCTAAGAGATTTAGTAAAGCCGAAGAAAAGTGGCTAGGTGCATTAGATGAGGTTTCAACAGAATTGACGGGAGCTACAATCTATGGAAATATCTACAAACTTTCTCAAAAAGTTGAAGGCTTAGGAGATATAGGAGCAAACTTCATTAGAGGTCATAAAAAAGAGATTGGCGAAGGTATAGACTTCATAAAAACAAAGTTTACTGAATTATGGAGCGTTTTAAAAACATTCAGTTTCAAAGATTTTGTTGGTGGTTTTAAAGAAGGATTAGGAGATTTCCAAGGTGTAATTGATTTCTTCAAGCCTATTCTTGGTGATTTCTATGATTTTGCAAAAGAAAAAATCACTGAAATGGGAGATGGAAGCTTTTCTAAAGGATTAGGACGTTTCGTATCAGACTACATCCAAATTGGTATTGGATTAAAGTATGCTGGTAAGTTAATGAAACTCGGAAGTGGTGGAATTAGTCTTTTAGGAGATTTAGTAAACGTTGCTTCAAAATTCCAAGGAAAAAGTTTCAATATTCCTTTCCTAGGAAAACTAGGAAGTAAATTCAGTTCTATTAAAGATGTATTCAAGAGTTCAGATGAGATTACTACTGCGACAGGTACTCCAAAAACTTTTGATGCAGAAGGATTTAAAAATAAATTATCTTCATTAGCTATCATAGTTGGTGGGGCAGGAACAATTATTCTTTATTGCAAAGCTATAAAGGAAATTGAAAAGAATGTTCCAAATGACATTACAACATTGCCTATGCGATTAACAAATTTGTTCTCTGTAATGGGATTGATGATGGGAGCTAATACGATTAATGCAGGGGTTTCAAAAGCATTAGAAATGAACAATGCCTTAACAGGATTAGCAATGATGATTGGTCAAGGCGGAGCTTTATGGTTGTTTGCTAAAGCTATGCAAGAGCTAGATAAGACTATGCCTGATGGATTCGACACATTCAACGATAAGTTATTAGGTTTATTTGAATGTATAGGCTCTATGACACTTATTACAGGTATTCAAGGTGGTGCTGGTGTCCTAACGGGTGGAATCACTACATTGGCCCAAGTGTTAGGAATGATAACAACAACAGGACTAGCTGGTACGTTGATTGCTTGTGCTAAGGCTATGCAAGAAGTCGATAAGAATGTTCCTTCAAACACAAAAGGACTTAAAAAGAAAATCCAAGGAATTATGGATGTCATAGATATGTTTGAAGGCGGAGGAACATATTCTTCTTGGTGGAGTCAAGTTATTAAAAGTTCTGAGTCTTTATGGAAAAACATGGAGACTTGGAATATTACTAGGATTCTAAAGAAACTTGTTACTATTGGAGAATCAATTTCAAAAGTGCAAGGAATGAGCATTGATAGCAGTTCTTTCAACGATCAATTCAAAGATATTCAAGAGGTAATCAAGAATATTAATGATTTTGAGTTCCCAACAGTTAGTGCTTCAAGTGCAACGAACATTGCAGATGCAAACAGTATCGTTAAGAACTATGCAACAATGGCTTCTAGCCTTTCTAAAATGTCTAGTATCAATGGAAGTTCAATTAACGTTGAGAATTGTACAAGCATTTTAAAGAATGTAGCTAGTGTTGTTCAAGAAATGAAAAAGATTGTATTCCCTGATGTTACAAAGAATATTAAATCTAATTTAAACTCCACAAATGCTCAAGAGTTCCTAGATACATTAAAGATTTTGGAACAAATTGTTCCTGAATTTGGAAACTTGCAAGCAACGATTACAAACAATCCTTTACCAAATGCAGAGGATATTAAAAAGACAATCTCTAGTATTTCTCAAGCAATTGGATACATTTCTGTTGCTGGTGTTGGAACAGGAAAAGACAAGAATATGTTGTCTTACAACTTGAGACAAATGCCTGATTCTAAGCTATTTAACAACGCACTAAAGGCGATTACAACTTTAGGTGATATAATCCTCAAGTTTGAAACTTTGAACGTATATTCAACTGATTTCGACTTTGAAACACTGAGAGCCAATATTAAGAGTATTGGAAATGCAGTGAATGAAATGGCAACTAACAAAGGATTAACTGAAAATCTAGAGAATATGGACACAGTTAATAAGACTGTTTCTAAGTTGAAAAAAACGTGTGAAAGCTTAAATTCTATCGTTGGATTAAATCTAGACTTTGTTAAGGTTGGAGAAGTCACAACAGGTATTCAAACGTTCCTAAACAATGTTAAAGGATTGAAAGTTGGAGAAGCTACTACAGATGTTGTTACAGAAGTAAACTCAATCGTTACTTCATTCCACAACATGGCCACAACTTTATCAAATATGAAATCAGAATTTAATACCTCTGGTACAGATATGGCCAATGGAATTATTGAAGGTTTCAAAAGTATTGATATTGAAGGCTCATTTGGAACTAAGATTGATAATGCTAAAGCTTCATTGAAGAAGAAAAGCTTCAAATCCGTAGGTAAGAAGTTTGGAAAAGATGTTGTAAGTGGATTTAGTGAAGGTATCTCTAATATGTCTAGTTCAATCTCTAATCAGATTACTATGATGTATGGATATTCAACACGATTCACAGATTTAGGACAATACTTAGGAAGTGCATTTAAAAATGCGTTCAACAATCAATCAGGAAACATTAATACAGGTGGTACAACTACTCCTACAGTAAACACGGGCAATGAGTCACAAGGAAAAAACTTTAAGTTTGCTAAAGGTGGCCCAGTTTACTTAAAACGAGGTGGACAACCAATCGTCATGAAGCCTAGTGGAACAGATACAGTTCCTGCTATGCTTACTCCTGGTGAGTATGTAATGAAACGTAGTGCAGTTAAGAACGCAGGTCAAAGCTTCATGGATAAAGTAAATAACATGGATTTAAAAGGTGCGTTCAAAGAATTGTCTACTAGATATGGTTCTCATGTTGGAAGTGTTGTTAATAAGAACGTGACTATCAACAATAACGATAATCGTGTTACGAATAACAGTATCGCTTTCAACGAAGGAAACGAAAGAAGGCAGGCTATCAAAGTAGGTAGATGCTTGAGAGGTTTGGCATAATGACTTGTTATAACTTAAACCCATTAAAAACATACGTTCAGTTCAATGATCTTGTAATAGACAGTGCGGAGGAGATTTCCTCTGCCTCTCTAAAGCAAGATACAAAGACTGCAACGCAAGAATATAGTTACGGACATGGTAGTTATGTTGCTTTCCAAAAGAATCAACAGTTTCTTACGGAAGGTGATTTGTCCTTAACATTGAATTTTAATTATGAACATTTTCATGATGAAGATAGAAGATTCCTACGTGACTATTTCAATTTGAATTTGCTTAAACCTGGAAGATTATGGGCAATTCAAGATAACAAATTGATTTGGGCATGGGCCTATGTCACAGGATTTAGTGAAGATTACAAAAAATACCAAGGCTATTTATCAATGGATATTGATTTTAAACTTTGGGAAGGTGTATGGCATATTGCAGATACAAAGAAAACATTCTTAGTTCCTTATTCTGTATGTAATATCCTCGATTGTGAGGATTTCAGAGATGCTCAAGAGTGTTTATCATGTTGTGTTACTTGCCCTCCTGATATGGAAACTTGCAATTCGTGTCTATGTGATTGTGGAGACATTACAGAGGAAACATCTTTATGCGTGATGGGAACTAAAGCATTGGAAGATTTTATGAATTGTGGTAATTCGTACAAGATTGTCTACGATTGCATTAAAGGTGAACAGATTTTCGGTGATGATTTGATTAAAAACAAAATCTGTAAAAAAGATTATTGTATTGAGTCAATTGCTGGAAGATTCTACAGTGGAACAGTGTTAGATACCGACAAAGTAAAATTGATTCTAGATGGTAAATTCCAAAACCCTGAAATTGAAATCAACGGAAACAAAATGATGATTCTAGGCGAATATGATGGAATTTTAACACTTGATTCAAGTTGGAACTTATACTTTACTGCGGATGGATGTTGTGCATCAGAGGAAGTAGATTTAGATAATCTAGTTATCGAAGATGAATTTGGATTCACAGTACATCATGGAATGAATAGATTAGTTGTCACAGGCTCATGTTGTAAGATGGCTTGTGTATATATAGATGTTGATGAACTTACAAATTAAGGAGGCTTGCAGTGGCAAATGTTAAAAGTTATTGCACTGCTTGTGGAAAACTAAAAGATAGCAGTGCAGAGTTTATCCAAAATGGTGTTACAGATTCAATCTGTACGTCTTTAGGAAGCGATACAGGCTTAAATCCTGAGAATGGCAATAATACGTGTACAGACATGGAAAATGCCAACGATTGCCTTACAAAGGGCTTATATGACATCATAGATGGATTTGATTTGTGTGATTGGAAATTATTCATGAGTCAATATGCTAACAATGATTACAACATGAAAGCAGCTATGATTTGTTGGATGTGTGGATTGCAAGACCAGTTGTATAATCTTCAACTTCAAAACTTGGCAATCGAAACACAATACACGATTCAACAGTCTACACCTGAATTGAGTGTTGAAATTGACAGACAAGGTAATTTCACATTCAGATATTCAGATTGGATTCACACAAGTGAATATACGAAAGTAGCGGACGGAGTTATTACAGGAAAAGTAGATTTCTGTATGAAGCCTAACAAAGATAAGAGTGCTACATACAAATTCAACAGTGTTACATTGAAACACTACTCTTATAAAATGACGGGAGTTTCCGCTGGCTCAGCTCCAACTGTTTCAATTCGTGTTCCTAATAAGAGTGGATCGTTGGTATATCAAAAAATCACAAACGCTTCATTTGAAGAAGATATTAACAAAACAGTGGAATTAAGCATGAGTGGAACAGTAAAAGCAGGAGAAACAACAAATTGGTTGCAATTCCTTTCTATTTATGTTGATTGGCTAGAAGATGATGAAATATCTCTACACACTCGTTTTGTAAATGATAACAAGGTGAATTTTGTTATCTGTAGAGATTAGGAGGTACACATAAATGAATAAAGATGTTTGTTCTGCTTGCGATTCTTTAAAAGCTACAAGCAGTAATTTCATTCAAAAAGGTGTAACAGATACTATTTGTGCAAATCTTAAAGCAAACCAAGGCTTTGAAAACAAGGGCCACAACAACTGTACAGATATGCACGATATGAACGATTGCTTATTAGGCGGATTGCTAGAAAAGATTGATACATATGATGTATGCGATACAAAAGAAGCTATCAGAGATTTGGAAAAGAACCTAATCAGTATCATGGATGTAATGATTTGTTCAGATTGCGGCCAATGGGAAGAAATCGAGAAACTATGGGCAGAAATTCAAAAGATTTGGGATGCTATCAGAGCTTTACAAAATAAGGTTGGTGGTATCGAAGGCAGCGTTGGAGATATGTACAGTGCGGTCGAAAAGATTCTTACGAACCTTAAAAATAGTGGTGCATGGAAACAAACGGGAGATAATGTGCTTCAAGGCGATTTTAATGACGGAAGAAGCATTGCAACAGGTAATATCAATATATTTGGTGGTACTCCTGATGGAAATTCATACATCCGTACTAATAACGGAAGTTCTGAGAATGATTTGGCTGGTGGTGTTTAATGGCATGGCAAAACTTTCATGGAGCTTACGATAACACAGGGCCATACGCAAACGTAGTATTAGGTGGAAATCCAGGCGATACCGCAGACTTTGGATTCCCACTTGCTGCCGCCCATGCTAAAGGGTATGGAAAAGGCATCAACTTTTCAGATGATGGAAACTATGGTGTTACCTTCACATTAGATTTAGTTGGATATGGTGTAACAGATGCTGGTCAATATACAGGAAACGGAAAGTATGTACAGTATGGTGGAAGATACAACTACATTTTGATCATTAGTGTTTCTAACAACAATAAAGCCTCATGGAGAGAGATTTATAATCAAGTAATATTCTCTCATGCCGATACATGGTCATTGGCTTATTCATCAGGTTGGGAAACAGTAGCACAAAATAGTCAATGGAGTGGCAAGTTACAACTTCCAACAGATACAACACACGTTAAAGTTGAATTAAGAGGTGAAAATGCTACATTCCCTTACGAAAATATATATTCAATTCAACAGGTTATCCCTGATTTCAGACCATGGACAGTAAGAAAAGGCGGTATATTCTATTCTTTGGATAGAGCTACAGGATGGTTTAAAAAGAGAGTTAAAGATTCTTGGGTCACTATTGGCAAGTACAGTGCCGATAAAGCAAATAAAGAAAACCAAGGGTCAAGTAGAATTAGAAAAAATGGTAAATGGGTAGGACAAGGCAAAATTGGTAGTTAGGAGTAAATATGATTCCTTACTTTGAAATATTAGAATTTGGAAAAGTTAAGAAAAGATTCAGAGAGGCTTTAAGCACAATCAGTTTTTCAAATGAGTTGATGACAGTACCTGAAATGCAAATCACAATTCCTAACGAATACTACGATTTAATCTCAGGAAGAAAAGAAATGCGAGTAATCATGGACTGTGGAGTTTTCTACGGAATGATTACCGACTATAAACCATCTGTAAGTGGTTTAAACATATCTCTAACGCACGTAATTAACGAATGGACATATAGACAAGTCCCAACGAATTATGCGGTTAAAAACGCTCTTATAAAGAACGTATACGAAAGTGAAGATATGTATTATTCGACTCAGTGGAAGATGAATTTTGAAACTGAGATTGATAATGAAAAGATTGACTACGTTTATTCTAGACAATCTAAATTGGATGCACTTACTAAAACTTGTGAATTGACACCATCTGTTTATTGGAGAGTTCCATTTACAAATGATAAGCAAGTTGAAATTGGATATTTTGGGAAGAAACAACCTGTTATGCTTTCTAATAAACCAACATTAGGAAGAAACTATAGAATCATTGGCGAACCTACAATGGAAACTGATTTCTCAGATGTTATTAACCTTGCTACAGTTTATGCTAATAAATCTGATAGTGGTATGTCCTCTTTATCTCTGAGAGAAGTATATAACGATAAAAGCTTGCAGAACCCTAAATTCCCTGTAGTTATTTTGAGATCAAACATAAATAACGAGCGTGATTATGAATATGTAGACTTTCCTAAATTAGCTCCTAACAATCAATTGGAGTATTCCATTATTGATACAGAGTCAGTTGGATATGAAAGTGGTGTATTCATTGAAGGAACATTTGCTTTTGATGATTTATCACCATTTAGCTTAGAGGACATGACAAAAGACTCTAAAGACTATAAATGGGTAATTCCTAAAGAGCAAAGATTTTTAACTGATACAGAGGAAATAAACAATGCTAAAGCCTTATGGCACTCTTTAAAAGACATTTGGAGTAAATCTGCTATTGCTGCTTTATGTGGTTCATGTCATGTTGAATCAACATTAAATCCTAACTTATATCAAATGGGTGATGTTCCTGATTCTCAAAAAGGATTTGGATTGGTTCAATGGACTCCATACACACGAATCACTAATTGGCTTGGTTCTCATGGGTATACAAGCTACACAATGTACGGAAAAGGGGAAGTAGCTAAGTTGATTGAAGAATGGTCGACAAATGCTACAAATGGGCCTTGGATTCCTACTCCTTCATATAACATCACATTTCAACAATGGTCACATATGGAAGCCGATATGAATTACATGGTAATGGCTTTTATGGCAGATTATGAGCGTGGTGATACATCCATTGATTTACAGTATCAAAAACGTATTGAATTTGCTCAACGTATTTACGGTTTAATCCCTGAGTGGGAACAAGATGATAACGGAACTACAACCGATACGGATAAAACACAATCTCGTCCTTGGAACGCTCAGAATTTTATCAACACATGGAATGGTCAATCTATCGACATGGATGGTGTACCGCCTGAGCAACCATATCAATGTGTAGATGCATGGAAGAAAGCATTACAGACATTGAATTATCCAGACCCAACAAGAGCTATTGGCGGTGATGGATATGCAGATTACATTTGGTATAACAGAGATGAATTAGGTTATTCTCAGTACTTTGATTATGTTAGTACACCTCAATTTGGTGATTGGTGCATATTCGGTAGAAGTGGTGACACACCTACATCACACGTTGCAATGTACGTTTCTGATGCTGGTAATGGTAGAGCTAATTTCTTTGGTCAAAACCAACCTTATCCATATTGCAATACGACAACAATCAGTACATCAAATATCATTGGTATTTTCAGAGTAAAGAGTGTTTATGTACAACAGAGCATTGACCCTGAGTCTACAAACGGAACAACTATCATTACTGATAACGATAGAATTTATGCGGCCAAGGTCGTATATGATTGTGCCTGTAGAAAACTAATTAACGCAAGAAGAAAGTTTTCTATCAACACTTCTTGTGAAGCATTGCCTAAAGAAGTAAACGTAGGTGATAGAATCAGATTTATTTATGATCTCGATTTATTGCAATTGGGAAGTTGTAATAGATACATGAAACGTATTCTAAAACAAGACGATTGGTTCTATATCACAAGTCTACAAAGAGAAATAGATAAAACAGGAATTGAAATAGATACATTGACACTAGAGAAATTCCTAAGAACAGATAGAGACGGAAAGAGTGAGTAGTTATGGATATTAGTAAGGCGATAAATATATTAGCTGATAGTGTCTATGATTTGAAAGAAAAAGGAAGATACAATTCCATTCAACGTAGAAACCACACAGTTGATTTTTATGGGTATGAGTTCCCTAGATGGGGATGTTCAAGTTCTAAACCAGCGGTAATAGGAATGTCAATTTCTCAGGATTTGATTTATTATGAGCGTTTTGAGTTTAAACTAGTAATAGATAATTCTACTGCTACAAACTTTAATGTTGAGATTGAAGGAATAGACATGACACCATATTTCAAGCAGCAATTCAACGGAGCATGGATTACAGGCAATGGACTATGGCCTGGGCAATATTCTAATTTTGATGTTCTTAAAGCTTGTGGGTATCTTTCAGAGGATGAGAGAAATAGAATATTAGACCCAGGATATAAAACAATCAAAGTAACAGGAAATGGTAATTTTGATTGTACGTTAGTTAATTATCTTAAATATAGTCATGTAAACAGATAAGAGGTATCTATGAATAGATATGAACAAAGGATTGAAAACCTATCAAATCATGTAAAACAAAATCCTAGAGATTGGCAGTCTGCCATATCGCTATTGAAATTGAACAGTCAACAAATTGACTTTAAAAGAAAACAAAAACAACAGTCTGCTAGATTATCTATCAAAGCATACAAAAAGGAGGTTGTGTAGATGGAAAACAAATATAGCACTTCGGGAATTGGAGAAGATATTATCCGTAGTTTTACACAAATTGCAAGTGCAGAACTACACGCTAAAACCTTATTAGAAAAACGTATTTCTGAGGTTGAAAACGGATTAATTAGTGAAGAAGAAATTCCTGATAATTTAGAAAAGATTGAAGCACTAAAGGATGAAATTGATGATTATGCCAACATCAGACGTTCTCAAATGCTTTATCTATACAATTCTTTTGGTGGCAAAGGGGATAGAGAACAGTGGTGTTTAGTTAAACATTTAAGTATGGCTATGTACACTGCATTTGAAGCATATCAAGCTTCGGATAGAGACCCTGAATTATTGAATATCGCTTTGGAGATTAACAAGAAGTTTATTGAAGCTTGTACCAAATTCTTAGGCGTAGAAATTACTTCTTGTGCATCTTGCTTCGCAGACATTATGAAAGCTGGAGGAAAATAATATGCAACCTGTAGTATGTAACAAAGATATGGCAGTAGTATTCCCTTTAAAAGACGGTGATTGCGAATTTTGGCTAGAAATCGTTGATTCTGTAGATGATATTACTAATCCAAGTAGAGACCATGCGTATGTTGATTCAAAAGGATTGTTCTATATCTACAACGGAAAAGAAATTCAAGTAATCAATGACCATGCCAATTTGAAAATCAAATGGGGAAATATGATTGGTGATATTTCTAATCAATTGGATTTAATTGAAATTCTAAATCAATTCGTAAAGACAATTTCTGTAAACGGAACAAACATTGCCAAAGACAACGACAAAAACATTGCTATTCAAGTGCCTATCACAACTATTAAATTAGATGGAAATACGATTAGTCCTGTTGATTATATTGTAAATTTAGATTTAGCTAGTGTTTATGCAAAGAAAACTGAAATTCCTAAAAATGTATCTGAGCTTCAAAATGATGCTGGATATATTAAGCAAGAAGTTGTAGATCAATTAATACCTATTAAAGCAATCAAGGTTAATAACGTAACGATACTGCCTGATGAAAACCATGCAGTAAATATTGAAAATGTGTATATTACACCCGAAAATTTTGGTGCTGTAGGTGATGGTGTTACGGATGATAGCAGTGCTTTTACTGAATGTTTTGCTAGTGCAAACGCAAACCATAAATATATTTTATTGAGTGCAAAAACGTATTTAATAGCAAATACAGTAACAAATATCACGGATGTTAATATAATCGGTATTAATACACAGATTAAAATACAAAATAACATGTTTACTGGTACAGCTAGAAACTGTGTTTTTAGTAATATCACGTTTATTCGTGATGATGAAAGCACAAATGATTTGTGTTTAATTGATGTATTTTACAATTCACAATTAAAAAATTGTCGTTTAGTTGGTATATACTATTTATTTAATAATATTGTTTTTGATTCTTTTAGTTCTAATAATATCTTGTTAGATGGATGTTCTTTAAATAATACAAGTTTAATAAAAAATAGTAATATTGATGAAAATTTATTTGTAATTAATAATACAAAATTTTATTTTGATGATAATAGTAATCACCAAACATATATGTTAACAAGTAGTTTAAACACTACATTTATATTTAACAATTGCAATATAATTAAAATTTATAATGATAGTAATTTATCATTAATACAATCATTAGGTGATTTAATATTTAATAATTGTCATATTAATTTAAGTGATAGAGCAAAGACTTTTGCAATACCTAATTTGAGTGATCTTAATAGTATGAAAATTGAATTTAATAATTGTAACCTATCAAACAATAATAATGTTTTATTTGATAATTCACTAAGTGAAAATACTTTAGTTGTTGCTAGTTTTAAAGATACAAAATTAAAGGTAGGAACTATTTTTGATTCAGATGTTGAGTGTAGCCTATGGCTTGAAAACAATATTATGGACACAAAACCTATTATCAACAGCGGTACAGGTAAAGTTAATATCGTTGAAATTCAACAAAAGTATAGTGACACAAGCGAAAATATTTTCCCTTGGAAAACAGAACCTACACCAACCGTTGAAAATAATGTTTCACTTAATAAAGCTATAGGAGGTGGATATTATGTTTTAACTGAAAGCAAAGATAAAAAGGTTAAAAAATTAGATTATTATTTTAAATATAATTTTAGTTATTTACCAACTGCACCTTATTATTCTAATACTACTTTTGTTAGAGATTTAGATTTGGAAGGATATACAGTTAAGAGATCATTATTAAATAATAACATGTGTAAATTAATACAACCAAACACAGGCCCAGCCACAAGTGAATTAATAGATTATGTTTATTTAATGTTGGATACTGTGACTGTTACAACGACAAAAGATGAATTACAAAACGCGACAACTCAATTAGCTATGAAATATTTACCATATTTCGCTAAGCTTAAAACAGATACGCCTATTACAGGGCAATGTTATGTTGACGCGTGTATTTCCATTATTTTAGAAAAAACTAGCTCATAAGCTAGTTTTATTTTATTATATAAATGAGGTGGACATCCGTTTGATAATGCGATTAATGGACAGGTCCGTATAAGAGATTATCAAAATTTTGGATTGAAAAAGAATAGGACAACTTGGAGAATTTGCTGGTATTGAACGTAGAGTATTCCCTCACCTCATTAGACATACAACCGCTTCGGATGGATTAAATAGAGGTATGGGTATTGAGGAAGTCCAAGCTATTTTAGGGCATGAAAGCATTGCTACAACAATGATTTATGCTAAAGTATCTAAGAACAATGTAAAATTACATCACACAAAATGTATTGTATAAGTTATAGGGCGTTAATGTACGTCCTTTTCTTTTCATTATATAATTGAAATGCCATAAAACAGTACCTCAGAAAATATGAGAGAGATGAAATATTTTTTGGAGGTGTAAATTTATGAATGTACAAGATTTTTTAACTTTATTACAGACTGCTGCTACTTTAGTTTGTGGTGGATTAGCTTTATATTTTAAATTCAGTACCAAAGCTAAAACTAAAGCAAAGGAAGTGCAAGAAGTGATTGCTAAAATCACTGCACAAGCAGTTGTTTACATTAAAGAAGCTGAGGACAACTACAAAGATACAACTAATGCTGGTGGTAAAAAATTTGAAGAAGTTGTCGGCAAGCTTTATGATCTAGTTCCTGATGCTTTGCATGGAATTATCACAAAAGAAATGATTAGTGAAATTGTTCAAAGTACTTTTGATGAAATTGAAGAATACGTTAAGATTCAATTAGACAACGGAATTGATAAAATCAACGTCAAAGGTGAAAAATAGTGGGAAAAGTAATCACTATTGATTTAGAATATGTTTTATGGCTTCTAGGTTTCATTGCTTCCGCTTGGGGAGTAGTAAAGATTATTAAAGAGCTAAAGAAACCTAATGACGATTTAAAAGAAACCGTTAGAAAACACGAAGAATGGTTAGTAAGAGACAATGAGAGAATAAAATCAATCGAAAGCTTAGTTATCACACAAGAAGGGATTAAGAAAGAATTGAATGAACACTCTCGAAGATTAGGAGAACATGAAGAAAGATTAGAAGAAGATAAGCAACGTGGTAATTTAACACTAAAAGCAAACATTGCGATCATCAACAATATGCTTTCTGAAAACGATAAAGACAAACTCCAAGAAACTAGAGATGAGATTCAAGACTTTCTGCTAGAAAAAAACTAAGGAGGATGAAAAATGGGAACTCCACAAGAGTTTTATAACTATGCTATCAATAAGGTTTTTAACAATAAAGGGCAAATAATGAACATTAATTATGTTCAAGGCGAAGAACCATATGGTGGACAATGTGTTTCATTAATTCAAGGATTGATGGCATGGGGGGGGAAGCCATGTATTGCACGTGGCCATGCCAAAGATTGGTGGTTTAACAGAGCAAATAATGGTGTTTTAAGCTATTTTGATGTTGTTACAGGTGCTCCCCAAAACGGTGACGTAGGAGTGTCTGTAGGCGGTGATGCAAGGTATGGACATATATTTATCTATTGGGAAGGTAGAGCACTCTCTCAGAACGTTTTAGGCAACCCTAAAGCCATGTTGTGGCCATTAAACTATCAAGGTGCTATTTGGGGATATTTAAGACCTAAATTCTACACAAATGCTTCTACATATGATGCTTCTCAATTGATTAAAGAAAATGGAATGGCAACTTTCAACAATGATACTGCTATCGTTATTCATAGAGATACACCAACAGGTGCTTCTTACGGAACATTTGTAAAGGGCGAAAAACAAGTCTATACAGAAAAATGGGTAGGACTTGGACATAGATGGATTTCATGGATTCATACAAATGGAGTCAGATGTTTCGCAGCAGTCAGTGGCAGTGAATCATATGGTGTTGAACCATGGGCCACAATCGGTGCTCCTGAAACAAAAGACATTGAATTAACTCAGGAAGATGGTATTGCAACATTTATTGTTGATGGTGTTCACAAACACTACGATAATCCAAGTGGTGAAATCTTTGGCCAATGCAATACAGATGATGAGATTCGTTATTATTGGAAGTGTGTAACGAATGGACATAGATATGTTGTAGGTAAAGAAGGAGACAGAAAGTTCTTTGTTGCGGTATCTGCTACAGAGGATAGAAGTCAAATGTGGGCGAAATTCAGAGCACCTGATACAAATACTAAGGAAGATACAAAAGAGCCTTCTAAGCCTTCTACAGAGCCTTCTAAGCCACCTACAACGGATTACACTAAGAATGTTAAGGGGTACGGAATTGATATTTCAGAACACAACAGTTCAGATATTGATTTATCAAAATATGACTTTGTGATTTTGCGTGCTTCCTACGGAGAATACACTGATAAGAAATTTGAATACTTTGCAGATAAATGTGAACAATTAAAGATTCCTTATGGTGTGTATTGCTATGATTATGCGTTAGATGATAGTCAAGCTAGAGCGGAAGCAGAGTATGTATATAATCTAATCAAAGACAGAAATGTTCAATTAGGTGTATGGTTTGATATGGAGGATGCAGATAATTACAAGAAGAATGCTGGTGTCTTAACAAAAGAAAGATGTTCTTTCTCTTGTAAAGTATTCTGCGACTATATGAGTGCTAAGGGATATTATACAGGTGTTTATACTAGTACTAGTTGGCTAGGAACATTTGTAGAAACAACATATCCACTATGGATTGCCAATTGGGGTACGAATGATGGTAACATTCAATCAGACCAATCTGGTGTAGGTGTTATTCACCAGTATGCAGCTAACCCAATCGACAAAGATATAATCTTCCACGATATTGATTTTTATAAATCAAATCCAAAGAAAGATGAATCAACAGACGATAAAAAAGATGAACCAAATACAGATTCTAAAGACGATAATGGAAACAAAATCAATGTGACAGGAATCAATAAATTGATTGAACTGTTGCTAAAGATCGTTGAAAAAATCGCTAATTTGTTCAAATAATCGTACATAATGCACGAAATACGACATCAAACGCTCAATATTGCACAAAATCTGCAAAAAAGAGGTTTATAAGTTGTAAATCAATCATAAATTAATCGTGGTAGTGTGAACTATCGTGAACGAAAATATAATTGGTGGAAATGGAAATCGTGTTGCTCCTTAAATATCACGCAAGCTCGAGGTAGCCAATTATAAAATGGCTCGTCTACTAGAGTAGAAGGAGTATCTTAGACCGTATGATGTTTGTACGGTCTTTGCTTTTTTGTGTTAAAATATAAGCACATAGATTAGTAGAGTGCACAATACGACCAATACCTTAATATGGTATAATGTCTATGCTTAGGGGAATACGATCGTATTCTTTTTATCTCATGTACCAATTATAGGAACAAGGAGAAACGAAACTGCTACATATTTAATTGTGTGGCAGTTTTTGCTATGTTATAATGGCAAAGGCCCAAACATGATGAATTCTAAGTGAACCATGTTAGCTTGATGTACAAATCCAAGTTAGGCATATGGATTTATTAGTATTGATCTATAGTCATTCCAAGCGTGACTGATTGATATTATTTTTATGCAAGTCGACTACAAAGAAAAATTATTTTCTTACCACTGAATAGAGTACATTCTAGAAGTACTTGAAAGGTGGTCTTTTTTTATAAAATTCATACTGATATGGTATAATCATGTTGCTAGGAAAAGTAGAGCGATAAAGGCCTAAGCTCTCTTTGGTGTAGTGCAAATTGCAGACGTGCAATTGAATCTTAACATTTCTCTTTGTGGCACTAGCAAAAACAACAACAAAATGTGACAATTGCTAAAAGCTCCCCTTTTTAGAAAATGTCACCAAAACGATTCCATACCTTTCACATCCAGGTATGGTTTTTGTTTTTTAACAAATCTTAAAATTTATATGCTATATTATTGATGTGTTCTTCATGGATGGACACAACCCTTTCAAAGATAACTTTATGCAAAAGAGTCTCCTTACCAAGCAGGAGGCTTTTTTGTTTATATATTATAAGAAAAAGCTAATAATATAGTTTTTGGCATAATGGCATAAAACGTGTGGCATAACGTATGGAATATTTTTTTAGGTTCAATTAAATAAAAAGTGGTCAAAAACGAGAAAGTATGAGAACATAAAGTAAACTAGATGAATAAAAAATAAAGGAAAATAAAGAGCTAGAAACTTATAAATATCATTCAACAAAAAGAAAATTGCTTTATATAAAGTATGATATATATTATTGGCATGATATTGGCATAAAATAGCCTTATTTTTCACCTATTTTCACTAGTTTTTTATAAAATTTAAGTGTTATCTAAAGAAAGAGGGAAAATTACATGGCAGTAAAAAAAGATGAAAAAACAGGTACGTGGTATTTCTATGGTTCGTACAAAATGAAGAACGGAAAGTATAGACAATACAAGAAACGTGGCTTCCAAAAAAAGAAAGATGCAGTAAAAGCAGAGATCATATTCAAAGAGAATATCAAAGACCCATACAAAAATATCACACTTGAGGAATTATTTAATATCTATGCAACATATACAGAAAAGAGAATAAAAGAAAGTACCTATAAAGTTCAGAATAGATTGCTTGAAAGATGGATTGATATTTTAGGTGATGTGAACATAAAATCCATTACAACAAACGATATAGAGGTTGCAATGGAATTAATGATTAATAACGTAGGATATGAAACCGCAAAGAACTATTTATCTAGAATCAATAAGATGATGCGATTTGCAGTTCGTAAAGGATATTTAGAAACTAATCCTTGCTCCCCAATAGAATTAGCTAAAAATCCAAACGAAAAGAAAACAGAAATGAAGTATTGGACTTTGGAACAATTCAACTTGTTTATTCCTTATGTTGAAAATCCTTTGTATCATCTTCTATTCGACAATCAATTCTACATGGGCATGAGAATTGGTGAAACACTAGCGTTGACTTGGGAAGATGTGGATTTAGAAAACAATACGATTGAAATTAAAAAAACTTGGTCAAAAGACCTACATAAAATCACAACCCCAAAAACTCCAAACAGTTATAGGACGATTACAATGCCCCAATTCTTATCTGATGAATACAGAGAGTTTAAAGAGATGTTGGATGTTCCTGAGAAATCGTTTGTGTTCGGTATAGATATACCCGTATGCAATACAACAGTAAGAACAAGGATGAGAGAAGCTATTAAACTTGCAAACGAAAACAACGAAGAACAAATACCTACTATTCGTATACATGATTTAAGACATTCATGTGCCAGTTATATGATTGGCAATATGGTAAGAGACGGAAGTTCTAATTTTAGCTTATACGATGTTGCAAAGCGTTTAGGAGACAATCTAAACACTGTATTGAGTGTTTATGCTCATTGGCTACCACAAGCAGATAAAGGAATTGCTAAATTAATGGATAAAGATAATGCACTAGATTAATTTCTAGTGCTTTTTTGTTGTAAAAAGAAAAACACACCCTTTAGGAGTGTGCCTTCCATGAAATAGAGAGAGATGAAAATACAGTTGCCTATTACAGGCACTTAAAGTTTATCATGTTTTAATGCGGACGTTTTGTGCTACCAAAACAATACATATCATCTCTATTTAGCAATTATGATCTATCTTTCATATTTATCTACCAATGCGGATAATTCATCTAAAGTACGTCCATATATTCTGCATAGAGCTTTTGCATCTTTAAAGAATATATTCTTTTTTCCATTCTCTATATCAGAAAGCCACATAGGTGCGTGATGCAACCTATCGGTAACCTCTGTTAAGGTTAGTCCGCTCTCCTTTCTAAATTCCTTCAAGGCTAATCCTTGACATTCAAATTTGTTACCCATAGTATCACCTCATTTTTCTTATAACAATAACAAATTTTACTTCTATAATTAATATATCATAATTTACGCTCTAAGCTAAATAAATGTAATAAAATAATAAAAAAATGATTGACATAACTACGCCCATAGCGTATATTATAGGTGTAGATAAGTTAAGGGCGTAGATAGGAGGTATTGAAAATGGAATTATTAACAATCAAACAAATCCGAGTAGGTTTAGGTTGGACTCAAAAGCAAATGGCTAAATATCTTGGTATATCTACTGTTAGCTACCAAAGAAAAGAAAGTGGAATCAAAAATTTCTACTTTTGGGAGGTCAAAAAGATTTGTACCGAAGCCAGTGTTTCACTAGACTTAGTTAAAATCTAAATTTTTTTACAAACAAACTACGCTAAGAGTGTAATTATAGAAGGGGTGAATAAAATGGCAGAACCAAGTGGAAGATTAGAAAGTGACAGATTAGATTCAATTAAATTATTCCAAGACTCAGTGCATTGGGAAGGAAAAGTTTTTGATGTGCTAATTAAGAACGGATGTTCTAAGGAAGATTTAGTAAACGTATCTTCAATGCTTCAAACCATTTATATGTGTGGATTTGAAGTAGGGAAAAGATGTGTAAAGGAATGAAAGTTCTCTTAGGCTATAGAGACATCATGGAACTAGGTGTTTCTAAAAAAACCGCATACAAGATGTTGAACCTTATATGCGAATCTGAGGCTTACAAAAAGTCCAATCTATCCAAAGTGATAGATACAAAGAAAGTTCCGACAAAGTTATTTATCAGGATGTTTCCTGAGTTCAAAGAAAGGTGTGAACAACATGATGGATGTAGATGATTTAAGAGAGTTGGATGACAACCGTTTTATTGATGAAGATGAAGAGGAGGAAGAACAAGATGAGTACAGTTACGAAGACTACTGCTACGACTTCTGCAAAGCAGAAAGAGACGAAGAAGCCTGGTTCTAAATCAACCGCAAAGAAGAAAGCAGTTGAGTTAGGTGATTGTATCACGCTTCCTTCTTTTGCCAATAACGAGTACGAAGCTCAGTACTCTATGGCGGTTAGAAGTCAAAAGCAGACTCGTATGGTTAATCGGGCTGCTAAGTTTAATTACATTTGTTCATTAATCTGCTTTTTAGTTTCGTTAGCTTTCATTGTGATAGCTAATTGGTACATAAGAGGTTTGTAAATTGAGGGGAGGAAGTAAAGATGAATCTTTACCAAGACACCGATAAATTCAGTGTTGAAAAGTATGGAAGTCATGAAGAATGGTTAAAAAAACGTGGACGAGGAATCGGTGGTTCGGATGCAGCTTGTTTCATGAATTTGAATCCATGGAAAACATTAAATCAGTTGTGGCACGATAAAAAATTCGGTTCGCAACAGATTACAAATGATGCAATCGAATACGGAAATACCGCAGAGCCATGTTTAAGAACATTGTTTCAGGCTAAACATCCTGAGTTGGATGTGCAATACATGGATAACGTAACGCTTGTATCTAAGGAATATGAGTTTCTAAGATACAGTCCTGACGGACTGATTTACAACAAAGAAACAGGTGAAAGAGGAATCTTGGAAATCAAAACATCCAAGATAATTAATTCTCATAGTTTGCAAAAATGGGGTTCTAAAGGAAATGAAACAGTTCCTAACAACTACTATTACCAAACATTAGAAGGACTAATAGTAACGGACTTCGATTTCGTTATCTATTGTGCAGAACTAAGATTTGCAGATGGTGATGCACGAATCATTGAGCGTTCCTACAGAAAAGAAGAAGCTTTAGACAATATGAATGATCTAAAAGAAAACATGATAGAAAAATGGGATAGGTACTTCATAGGTGATGTAGAACCACCTATCACATTGTCTATATAGAAAAAGAGGAGATGGAAATATGGAATTTAATTTAGAGGTACGTGCACAAGACGGAAAAGTGTACACAAACGCAAGTGATTTATTACCCGCAATCCAAGAAGGATTGAAAGCTTACGACTATGTAGTTGATGAGAACAACTATAAGCAAGCTAAAACAGATAGAGCTTCACTTAACAATTTAGTGAAAGTTGTATCTGATAAGCGTAAGCAAGTTGAGAATGATGTATTCGCTCAGTGGCTACAAGACAAGAAAGACATCATGGCAGTTGAGAAAACAATCAAAGCTGCTTCGGACAAATTAGGTAACGGAATCAATGATATTGATAACGCAGAAAAAGAATTGAAGAAAAATCAGATTAAAGAGTTGTGGTTAAACATGACGAACAACAAATATCCATTTGAACTGGTTTTTGAAGAAAGATATTTGAATAAGTCTGTTAAACCCAAAGAAATTGAAGAATCATTGAATAACAAGTTCTTGAAAGCCGAAGAACAATTATCTTTTATTGAAGCTTCTTTACCTGATGATGAATTACAAGCAGAACAAGTAATTCAATTATTCTGTAAGACATTGGATTTGTCTAAAGCTACGGAACGTATCAACGAGATCAAGGAAGCTAAAGCAAAACTTCAAGAAAAAGTAAATGCTCAGATTGAACAATCTAAGCAAGCTCAAGCTATGAATCAAACAACGATTCCTCAGAGCCAATTTGAAGCTCATGAAAGCCAAAGTCAATCTCAAGTAAGAAGATACTGTGTATTCCGTTTTGAAGGCTCTATGGAAGAGTTACAAGCGTTTAATCCAATTTTGAATCAATTTATTAAAGAACATGATGTGAAAGTCAATATTTTAGAAAAAGGAGAATGTTAATTATGTTACAAAACAATATTGCAAAGAAAAACGATAATCAATTGGTAGAATTTTCTGCCAACGGAGAAAAAGTTAAATTATCTCCAGCTATCGTAAGAAATTACTTAGTAAATGGTAATGGTCAAATCTCAAACCAAGAAGTTGTGTATTTCATTAATTTGTGTAAATCACAAGGATTAAACCCATTCATTAAAGATTGCTACTTAATCAAGTATGGAAACACTACACCAGCTCAAATGGTAGTTTCAAAAGATGTTTTCTTGAAACGTGCCGAAAGAAATTCAGAGTTTGATGGTTTAGATGCAGGAATTATCGTAATTAATAATGAAAGCGGTGAGTTAACTTACCGAAAAGGCGCTTTCTATTTGAAAGATCGTGAAGAAGTTGTAGGTGGATGGGCAGATGTATTTAGAAAGAATGTATCTCATCCAACACACATTGAAGTTTCATTTGAAGAATACGCAGGAAGAACCAAGGACGGAAAGCTTAATTCACAATGGAGCACTAAAGCCGCCACAATGATTCGTAAAGTTGCCATTACTCAAGCATTGAGAGAAACATTCCCTAACGATTTCCAACAAATGTATTCAGAGGAAGAAATGAATGTGGATATGAAATTGGATGAAACTCCAATCCAACAACCAACACAGCCGATTGAACAAGCACATGTTCAAACATATTCGCAACCTGATGAACCACAACCCGAAGGTGTAAGTCTTGTATAAAAGCAAACGTAGTCAAGCTACAGATATTCCTAAATCAGTTAAAGATACTGTATGGGAAAGAGATGGGAGAATGTGTATCTTTTGCGGTTCTCCCTTCGCATTTCCCGAAGCACACATTTGTTCAAGAGCACAAGGCGGACTTGGGGTAGAAAAAAACATTATTACAGTGTGTAGAAGGTGTCATAACCTTTTAGACCAGAGTTCAAAGAGAGAGAAAATGCTAGGCATTGCCAAAAGATATTTAGAACGTATCTACGGAAGCGTTGATGAACAAGAGGTGAAATATAATGCTAAGTCAAAATGAACTGTTGTTTAAATACAATCCATTCAAAGTTAAATATTGGAAAGACGAAGAAATCCAAGAACAACTTGAAATTTTAGTTGATGCATATATTCCTGATGAAAGTGCAGTAATGGAAATGGCATTGAATGTCGAAAACCTTGCAAATCAAATGTTCTTAATTGGTGAAATGATGGCTAGATTACAGGAACAATCGAACATTCTTAAAGCAGATATTGAAAATAAAATGACAAACGCTATTTATGTAGAACGTAGTACTTGGGAACGTGAGCATGATGGAAAAGCACCAAGTATTAAATTCTTTGAAGCGTTGGCTTGTCAGAAAGTCTCTGAAGAAAGAACAAAACTTGCGAAAGTCGATAGTGATTTAAAACGTTTCAAAACTGCTTATGAAAGTATCGAAGCCAAGATGAATGCGACCAAGAAAAAAATAGAGGTCACTAAGTTTGAAATCGGAGGTGCGTAAGATGATTTTAGGCATTGACCCAGCAAATGAATACAGTGCATTTGTTGTAGTTGAGAATGATTTATCGGCAGTTGTAGATAAAGGAAAAATTCCTAACAAAGAATTGCAAGATAAAATCTCAAATTGGAAAGCAGAGAATTATCCAATTGATTATGTAGCGATTGAAGGAATACAAAGTTTCGGTATGCCTGTAGGTCAAACTACATTTGAAACTTGTTACTTTATAGGGCATTTATTAGAGCAATTTGAAGCTTTCGACATAGAACCCACATTAATATACCGAAGTGAAGAAAAAATGACTCTATGCCACTCTATGAAGGCGACAGACGCAACTATTAGACAAGCTCTGATTGATTTGTTCGCTAAGGATACTCCGAACAAAGGCAAGGGAACAAAAAAAGAGCCTGGATATTTCTACGGATTTAAGGCGGACGTTTGGAGTGCGTTTAGTATCGCCTACGTGTTTCATACAAAGTACATAGGAACAGAATGTTAGGAGGTGTGATGAATGGAAGAACAACAAAAAGCGTATTATGCGATCATTCCAGCAAACGTAAGATACGATAAAGATTTAGTCCCAAATGCAAAACTACTATACGGAGAAATTACTGCGTTATGTAATGAAAAAGGGTATTGTTGGGCAACTAACCAATACTTTGCAGAACTTTATAACGTATCTGATAGAACGATTAAAAATTGGATTAGTCAATTAACTGATAAAGGGTACATTCAACGAAGTGTTAAATATAGAGAAGGAACTAAAGAAATCGAGCAAAGGAAACTGTTTATAGGTAGGGAAAATAATTTCACTACCTCAGGAAATTATGTTCCTGACCCTCGGGAAAATAATTTCACTACCCCTAGTGAAAATAATTTCCCAGTTAATAATACAAGTATTAATAATACATTTAATAATACAAATATATATAAGGGAAAAAAGAAACAAAAGTCAGAAACAGTTAATTCTGTTATTGCAGAGTATACAGAAAACAAAGATTTGCAAGATGCATTGCATGATTTTGTAGATATGCGTACTAAAGCGAGAAAGCGTTTGACTGTTAGAGCAATGAAGTTATCTTTAAATGAATTAGATAAATTGGCAGTAGATGACGTTACCAAGATTGCCATTGTAAATCAGAGCATTGTACATAGCTGGTTAACATTCTACAAATTGCAGAACAATAACAATGGCGGTCAAAGACAATTGACAAGAAAAGAAATGGGGTATGCATTTTGACATTAGAAGAAACCGAAAGAATCTTACAAGTGCTAAGAATCAATTATCCTATGACTTACAAACATATGACTCAAGAAGATACACAAGCCTATTTGAAACTTTGGCAAGTATCTTTTAAGGATTATGAATACTTGGTAGTAGCAAATGCAGTGAATCAAATCATCCAAAGTGATACAAGAGAGTTTGCTCCAAATGTAGCACAAGTCAAAACGAGAATTAGTAAAACTGCTATTGGAAAAACTAAAGAGTGTGGAGAGGCTTGGGAAATCGTTTTAAGGAACGCTAAGTGCGACCCTCATACTAGTAAGGTAAACTACGATAAACTGCCTAGAAACATTCAGAAAGCGCTCGGAGGGAGCTATCTGTTAAGAGATATTGCGTGGAGCAATAAAAAAGACTTGCAATACTACCGAGACAGATTTTTACAAGCTTATAAAGAGGTTTGTGAAGAAGAAGTACAGTTATTAAATTCAGGACAAATCAGTTTTGAAATGTATCAACAACACGATCAATTGCCTGCACCTCCAAAAAAGGAGGAAGGTATGAAGATGTTGGGAGATTTGATGAAAGAATAAAAATAGGAGGGGTAGCAAGTGCAATATTATATGTTGGATAAAAACGATATATCAGTTGTACGTGGAATCGTATCTTCAAAAGATGTAATGAAGGAATTGGGCATTACAAACGCTCAGTTCCATAAGATGTTGAGAAACGAGGAAACCTACAAAGGATGCATTCTTCTTCCCATTGAAACGGATGAGGAAGAAAGAAGAAAAGTAACAAGTGAAGATGATGAGCAATTCCAACTACTGGGCGAAAGTAAAACGGGAATCAGATATTACATTACAAGTTATTTGAGAGTTGTTTCTGTTGATTTAAAAGGAAACCAAAAGGAAATGAAAGCTAAAAAGGAAACGGAATCAATATACAGAGTTGTAGTGAACTTTAAAGAAGGAAAACGATACTTGAATGTATTGTTTGAAGCCTACAAAGCTTTTGTTGGTGAAATAGAAAAGAATGATTCTATCGTTTGGGACGGAGAAATGAAAATCGAAAACCTAAGAGTTATCAAATTAGCTCAGATACAAGGGTTAAGAAACAAGAAGAAAGTAAGAATAGGCGATACAGTCTATAGCTCAATCGCCGAGTGTGCTAGAAAGAATTTCATTTCTAAATCACATATGTATCAGATGATAGAAGGAATCAGACCTAATTCAATAGGTGTTGAATTTGTATAAAGGAGTTGAAAAGAAATGAACAGAGTTATTTTATCAGGCGAAATCGGTAGCGATATTGTTTTAAAGAAAACTGCTACAGGACAAAGCCTATGTAACTTCTCGATTGAAGTTAAAGAAAAAGGAAAGAATGGACAAGAGTTTAAATCTTTCTTCGATTGTACTGCGTGGGGAGAAAATGCAGAACATATTAATCAATATGGATTCAGAGGGCAACACATTGCAGTGGACGGAAAGCTTCAAAAAAGCTCATACACGAACAAAGAGAATCAGAAGGTATATAAGACTAGCGTGTATGTTATGGACGTAGAATTGGCTTTAAACAATGCGACAATGCCACAAACACAAGCTTATCAAAAAACGCAACAACAAATGCAGCAGCCACAAACAGTACCATTTACAAATCAAGTAAATTATCAATCATATCCTAATAATGATGATTTGGACGAAGGGATGCCATTCTAGATGATTGCGAAAAGGTATGATGATGAACTTATGTACAGTGTTCAGAGATGTGATGATAGTTCTAACAAATACAAATACTGTACAAAAGATGGAAAACTAGCTTTTAAAAAGCCTGATAAAGATTTTCTTGGGGTAACAAAGCAGAACTACAAGAATGTTTTTGTTATAAATGGAGAAATTTACATTGGAGAGTATGTTGGGAATGGTGAATAAATGGAAAAACAGATAAATCTCACGGGGGGGGTTATCTATAATCAAGATTGTTTAAAAGGACTAAAAGAAATTAAAGACAATCAATTTGATGTTGCGATTACATCCCCTCCATATAACAGGATAAGAAATGACAAGTACGCTCATTATGATGATGTTAAAAACAATTATTACAAGATGATCGTTGATGTAACGAATGAGTTGTTAAGAACGTGCAAGAAAGATGTAATTGTGAATATTCAAGCAACATATTTCAACAAAAAAGACGTTTATAAATACATTGGATATTTCGCAGATAAGTTAAAAGGAATTGTGATTTGGGAGAAAACAAACCCTCAACCAAGTATCAACAAGATTAAGGATGAGAACGGAAACATACTTACATCAGTATGTAATGCAGTTGAATATTTCTTTGTTTTAAATGAACAGGCAGAGGAATTTAGAGCCTATGGGTCAATCAAAAATATTGTGCATAGCTCAGTTAATGAAAAACATTTTAAAGGGCATGGAGCAATAATGAAATACGAAATTGCAGATTGGTTTGTTAAAAATTTCAGTGTTGAGGGAGATACGATTGTTGACCCATTCTTAGGAACAGGAACAACTGCTATCGCATCAGAACTTAACAAAAGAAAATACGTTGGATATGAAATATCTAAAGAATATTGTCAAATTGCAAAGAAAAGAATTGCAGTAGAAACAAGTACATTATATTTGTTTGAATAGAATGTATTTGCTCAATTATCGGAAATCGTAGAAGCTAATTCAGAAAAAGAAGTTTGGAATAAGATTAGAAATCAAAAATCTTTTGAAATTAAGCAAAAAGCTTTGCAAATTTATCCAGCATCAATTGAGATTAGAAAAATCAAAGAAAAAAAGGAGAAAAACAACATGGAATTAAAAGAAACAGTAGAGTTAATGAACTCTGAAGATTACAAAGAAAGATTTGTAGCAGAATATCATCAAGTAAAAATCAGATATGAGAAATTGAAGAATTTCTGCAACAAAATTGAAGTTGAAGAAATGCTAGGCAAAGAAGTGACTAAGCATGATTGCCCACTTGAATTACTAAGAGAGCAACAAAAATACATGGGATTGTATTTATCAGTTCTTGAAAAAAGAGCATTGATTGAAAATGTTGAATTATAAAAGGAGAAACAAATGACAAGTACAGAATTAATTAAAGATATGCTTGAAAGACAGAAAGCATATGATGAGGAAGTATTTAAGAAACATAATGTAGACTATGTTTCTAAAACTCAATTAGAAAGTGCATTGTTTGATGAATTAGGTGAATTAATGCACGCTCAGAAATCGGATTGGTGTTGGTGGAAGTTCACGCAAGAACCTAAAGACGAAGCTAAAGTGTTTGAAGAATACATTGATGTTGTGCATTTCGCATTAATGTACGAAATCAAGTTCGGTTCAGGATGCTATCAATATGAAGATATTAAGTGGAACTACAACAAGCTTAAAACGGATTTAGGATTTGGACAGGCATATGCATTTAGTTGTGTAATCAGTTTAACACGAGATGATAACGTATTAGCTTACGTAATCGCATTAGGATTGCATTTAGGATATTCGTTTGGGGAAATCTACAACGAATATATTCGCAAGAATGAGATCAATAAAGAAAGATTAGTGAAGGGGTACTAGGTATGTGGATTCGGAGTCAGGATAGAAAAAAATTAACAGAAATTCATGATGTAACCATTTATCATGATAAACAAATATGGGCTGGTTGTTCATTCATTGGTGAATATTCAACCGAAGAAAAAGCTTTAAAAGTTTTAGACCAAATTCAATATAATATGGAACTTTTTGAACACGAACTGACAATGGTATTTCAAATGCCTACTGACACTGAGGTTGATGAGGTGTAAAGCAAATGGGAGAAATAGTTTGTATGTTATACAACCTAGCGATAATTGGAATAACTTGTTATATGTGTGCGAATTATAGTTATTGGTTCTTATTGTTATTGTTGTTAACAGGCAGTTATAAAAGCGAGAGGAATGAGTAATAAAATGTTAGAAATTAAAAAACTGAAAGATTTTATGAAAGAAAGATGCATACAGGAAGGCGAACAGTTTGCAATGTTGCCTCTGACAAACTGGTATATGTTTGATGATTGTTTCGGTCAAATTATTGGATTGTTTGATGAGCAGGAGTTAAACGAGAATTACATTGTCTTAACAGACCGTCCATTTAAGCTAAAATTTGAAGATATTTTAGAGAAATATCACTTTGAAGATGGGGAGATTATAGAAAATGACTGAAAAATTAAGACCTTGTCCATTTTGTGGTGGAGAAGCAAGATTACAACTAACAGATGATGAAGGAAACTTTAAAGATGAATCATATTTAGAAAATCCATACAGTGGAGTTGGATATGTGATTGTACATGATATTAGTGATTCAGGAACGTGTCCGATTGCAACACATTGTGATGAGGTTCTAGGTACTTACATCTACACTTCAAAGGAAGCAGCGATAAACGCTTGGAATAGGAGAGATTGCAACGACATAGCTGAGAGTAGGATTGAAACAACAATAGATATTATCAATGAAGAAATTGAAGTTGAAAAGAAAGCAATAAAAAATTACAGAAATGTAATTAGAACACACCTAGATAGGTCGGATGGATTATCGGAATGGCATAACGATCAAATAAGCTACATGAATGACATTGTAAATAGAAAAGCCTTAACAATAAATTTGAAAGAAGATATTCTAAACGACCTTAAATGGATTATGGAAGGATTAAGAGAAAATGAGCAGAAAACAAATAGCCCAAGATAAATATGAAGGAGTTCATATGATAAACAAAATTAAATTGTTTTTTAAAAGATTATTCTGTAAGCATGAATTTACTTGGTGTGTAAAGAATGAGATGTTTCATTGTATCAGTGGTGAGACTCAGTATCTTGTGTGTTTGAAATGCGGGAAAGTGAAAGATACAAGATTTGTTAAATATGAATAAATGTGTGCTTTATAGGATTGTCAAAGAAAGGAGCAAAGCAATGATTTATTTAAAAAACGGATATGGAATTACATCTGATGGAAAAAGCTATACGCTAATTCAATATGCAATTCAAACTAGCAAAAATGGTGAGGAAAAGGAAATTCAGAAATCAATTTCTTTTCACTCTACATTAGAAGGAGCTTTACAAGGCTATTCAAACTGTAGAATGGCGGATTTAGTTAGTGACTATGATATGGATTTAAAGTTCGTTAAAGAAGCTATAAACGAGCTTAAAGAGGAATTAAAGGCATATGAATAAATATCAAGAATTGTTGCAAGTTCTTGAAAAAGAACATCAAATTACGTGCAAAGCAGCAAACATAGAAGAAACTGATCGTGCCAAGGCATATTTTCAATTGTTGAGGGAATTTATGGATAAAGAAACACCTAAGAAACCAATAGATATTGAGTTTGGCCCATTCGGCGATATGATGTTATCTTGCCCAACTTGCAAGCATGGAGTTGTACCAATTCCGACGTATCATGGAAACAGGTATTATCCACGTTGTCAATTCTGTGGGCAGTTGTTAAAAGGAGAAGAAGAAAATGAATAAATATAAAGAAGCATTAGATGAGATTAAAAACATAGTGCTAGATAAAAGTGGTGATGGATATCACACTGCAAAGTATTTACAAAACTTTTATTATAGCTCATGCGAAACATTACAAGAATTGGTTGAAAGAGCAACTCCAAAAAAGTTGGTGGCTACAAGGCATACACGAAGATGTCCAGCGTGTAATAGACAGATGAGTGATATTAACAACGCACATCCAAATATGAAATTTTGCCCAAATTGTGGGCAAGCATTGGATTGGGGGATAAAAAGATGACCACATGGAAAATGTATAGCGAATCAAAACCACTGTTTAGTGATTTGTATTTAGTAAAGTTTAAAGATGGATGCTTTTTAGGTGAATATGGGGTTTGCTATTATAGTCAGGAACATAAATCATTCGGTGAATTTATATCTTTCTATGATTCAGAAAGAGATGAAGATTATGAAATGTTCATTTCTTGCGAATCTATTGTTGCTTGGGCACCATTCCAAAGAATTGATGAGGAACACAAAGAAAAAAACTGCTGAGCAGAGGCTAGAGGAAAAAGTAGAAATAAAAGAAGCAATAAATCCAGAAGTGACTAATCTTGAATATTACAAAGATGAAATTCTAGAAAATTGCATTGAGAATTTAGCAGTAGTCAAAGGGAGACCTAAGCTATGTTATAAAACTAATTGCAATGACTGTGACTTTAAAATCAATCAAAAAGAATGTCATGAAATGGCAAAAGATTGGCTAAAGCATCCACACGAAAAGCCAGTATACAAATTAACTAAATTTGAAAAAGAATTATTAGAATGCTATTCAGATGTATACAGTTTTAAAGTATTTAATTCTTTAAACGGGATGAAGAAAAAGGGATATTTTAAAGGCATTGATGATAATGAAATAATTGGAGATATCCTAGTAAATTGTGAGGTGGTTTGATGATTTATTTCTTTGCAGGATTTTTCATAGGGAGCATAGCTGCAAGGCTCCTTTATTCCTTAGTTGTTTCAGAACGAATCAACGAATTGGAACTTGAAAATGGTAGGTTGATTGATGATCTCAATAAAGCCGAATATGAAGTTAGAAAATACAAATATCAACATAGGGGGTATGGATATGATGGGTTTGAAGAAACGAAATAAGCCTAAAGAAAGTACAGACGTAATGATTAAATTGAAAATCAGTGTTCCTGATGTTAATAACAGTGATTCATGCAATGTTGTAGATTCATTATTAAATGAAATTTGGGATGCTGCATGGAGTAAAGAAGGGGTCGAAGTAGAAGATTTGAAAGCTACATATGTGAAGGAGAAAATAGCAAAATGATGTATTTAAGTATGGCAATTCACAATATAGCGGTAATGATATTTACTGCGTACATGGTAATTCATGTTCATCCAATTTGGGCAGTGTGCATCTTATTTACACATAGAATTGGAACTAAAATTGTACGTGTTCCAATCAAGGAAAATGAGGATGATGCAGTAGATGATACAGTAGATGATGTATATGGAATGGATTGGAATGAAGAAGATAGCAATGAATCAGGTAGAGACAAGTTTTAAAAATGTAGAAAAAGCCCTGAAAGACAACGGATTATATGAAGCATATGACGATATGGTATTAATTAAACAGGCTTTAATCGAGAGAGATAGAAAAATATACGGGTTGAAGCAGCATAACAGAAATTTAGAGGATAAATTAGGAAGGATAGGAGATTATCATTATGGAAATCCTAAACAATAACATTTATTGGTGTGACTTGCCAAAATATAGTAATACGATTCTTTATAAAATGAGACCTTGTATCGTTATTTCAAACGATATTCAGAATAAAGGGAGTAAAACAGTAAATGTAATTCCAATTACTAGCAATTTAAAAAGAACAGATTTGCCATGCCATGTAATGATTGATACAGGACATGAGTACGGAATGGCAAAAGCGGAACAAATCTTAACGATCAATAGAGAAAATGTTAAGTGGCATATCAAGCAATTAGATTGGCAAGAAGCAAAAGAAGTAAAATGTGCATTATTAACTCAAATAGGAATTATTTAAGGATTGTATAATGCCTAAAAGAGATACGGAATACGAGCATTTCAAAGAAACCTGCGGAGGATGGTTTAATTACCATGGCAATATTGGTCTAAGAGCAGGTGATGTAGCAATGGCTGCTTTATTTGATGAAACTGAATTAGTGCAAATTGTATTGACCAAACCTTACACTTTTAATAGGTGGTGGTGTAAGATCGTTGGTTTCAATAGTGATGGAATTGAATATCTAGTTGACAGAACAATGATATTTCAGATTTTGATTGATAAAGACTACAATTTGCGAAGAAAAAGAAGAAAAACTTCTTAAAATCAATTTAAACACATCTAGAAGTGATTCTAACAAGCAAAACAGATTGAGATGAGTATTTGTTAGGGTGAATAAAGAAAAGGCTAAAAACACGTTTAAAACGATAAATATGTTTATAGCCTTTTTTATTATGCAAAAGAATTAGAAATTCATTAAATTAATTATTTACAAAGATATCGTTATATGCTAATATATGGGTGTAAAGAAAAGTGCTTAGGTGCTTAGGAGGACATAACATGAAGCAAGTACATATTGGGTATCACAGTTTTACAAATTCAGGAATCGTAGAAGCAGTAGCAAACGTATTATATAAAGACGATTTCAATGTTGAATTATTTGGTGTTGACTTATGGGCAGATGAATTGCCTGACAATTATCAGATTGTCGATTATGGGTCAAGAGAAACAATGCTAGTTTGCGAAGATGGCAAGATCATTGATGATGCAGACGAAATCGCAGAATGGGAAGAAAAGAACTGTTATTAAGCGATAGAAAGTAGGAGGAATAGAAAATGTTGAAATGGAATGAAAGATTCATGCAATATGAATCGAATAAAAGCTTAGAAGAAACTATTAGAGCATTTGAAGGATATATTGGATACGTATATCCTCATGACGAATCATCTTATTTCATTTGTAGTGGAGGAAGAATGAAGCTTTCATACGTACAGTGTACAGATGGTGGATTCTATGGAGAAAGAAGGGTATGCAGAATGCTATGTGATGGTGAATATACAATGTCTGAGCCATCAAAAGAAGATGTGGCTATTGCAACTGCCTTAGAAAAGAAATTACACGAGGATTTAAGATCGTAGGAGGTATGATGTATGGCAAAAACAAGCGAAGCACAGATGCGAGCAAATAATAAGTATGAAAAAGCTCATATCAGACAAATTCTTCTGAAATTTCATAAAACTTATGATGCAGCAATCATAGAAAAGCTTGACTCTTTAGACAGTAAGAACAATTACGTAAGACAATTGATTTTAAAAGATTTAGAAAGAGAAAAGAAAGAGGCTAATGAAAAATAGCCTTTTTTTATCGGCTTTTTTTCACACGTCTGCATTGAAAAATGGTATAATATATGTAGTTAAGGAGTACCCAAAAAAGACCAAATATTGCCACTCCTTGACGAGACATTTTTTACTTCTACTTACTCAAGAATGAGTGCCTCGGGGAGACCTGAGGATATTATAACGGTGTAAGTGCAATATTGGAGAAAGGGAAAAGATGGAAATTACAGAGGTACGAACTAGAGAGGATATGATTAATAATTTAAAGGCCCATGGAAATTACAGTAAGTTTAAGCAAAATATGATTGCTTCAAGAAAAGCTTACAGTGAACGCATGGCAAATTATAGAATATCAAAATCAAAAGAAAATGCCTCTGATCTAAAAGTTGAGTGGAAATTAATTGAAGGTTTTGATGGAATATACTCTGTAAGTAATTATGGGGATGTCAAAAACAACAGGACAGGCAGATTAATGAAGCAAAGAAAGACTGAAAAAGGATATTTGCGTGTAGGATTGACAACCAATGGAAAGCCAAAATGTATGAGAGTCCATAGATTAGTTGCACAAGCTTTTATTCCTAATCCTGAGGATAAACCTGAGGTAAATCACATTGACTTTAATAAGGAAAACAATTGCGTAAATAACTTAGAATGGGTGACTGGAAAAGAAAACACCAAGCACTCATTAGGGAACAGAAAAAAATCTAACAAAATTGAATGCAAAAACATTAGTAATACGGGTGAAAAGCATATATCGTATTATAGTGGATATTACGTTGCAAGAATGTTCGGGAAAAAATATTTTTGCAAATCATTTAAAAATATAGATGATGCTAAGAAATGCAGAGATGAAAAAATAAAAGAAATATACGGGTAAATCGCAATAAATAACGCACTACAAACGCAACAAAGTTTAGTGCCACCCCATTCGCAACAACGCCCCAATTCGCAGTAGCCACCCAATCGCAACAGGATTTGCGTGAAACATGCACGTATATCGCAACAGAGGTCGGGGAAAAGAAAGAAAAACAAGTAAATTCAGAGATATAGAAACGTACCATACAGTCATATATGCGTAATAAACACGATAAGTTCCATAATGTTTACACAAAATTAGTTTAGGTTTGTTCATAAATTGTCATCACGTGGTCATGTACTACTACTGAAATGAATAGGCAGATATTTCATTTCATACTCCTTTAAATTTTTTTATATAAAATTCTATATCTTGTCGATTGTATGGTTTAAGGTTCTGTACTGAGCACACAGAGCCTATATTATACGTATTCTGCATATTTTAAAATGATTGATCTAAAGAAAAAGTGATATATCTAAGTCCCTCGATACATATATATAATAGGAAAGAGGTTCGGGGGAGATAAAGAGGGGTTTTGACTTCGGGGGAAAGAAGAAAAGAGGAGCTACGTCCTCCACAGAGCCTTCCAAACCCTATAAGAAGAAGATATATAGAGTATTATTACTAATTTCATTTACCTATCAAGTTCTAATAAGGATTGATGGGTTTTTTTATTGTCTTTTTTGCTTTAATTAACATTTATTCACGAAATTAAACAGTTTTCCTTTATTTAAAGTGGTTTTTAAGTGTTCCAAAAAGAAAATTTTGTCAAGAAATAAAATAAATTTTGTATTTTGTATTTTGTAATCGGCGAAAAATTTTGTATTTTGTATATTTTGTATTTTGTAAATTGTTCACGATTTGTAGACAAAAACACGGTGTAGTACGAAAATATCCGCTATTATATTCACGATTCGTGAACAAAAAGTGAAAAAAGGTGGAATTTATAAAGATATCATGGTATAATAATGGTGTGAAAGGTAGGTGTTAACATAAAAACAAGACATAAAAAAAATCTTGCTTCCATATGCTGCTAAACGTTAGAAACAAGATCATCCAAAAAGCGTATATATATATAGAAGAAAATGGAGGTAAGCCCCATAAATATATATACGTCCTTATTATAACTTAATTGGGGCTAAAAAGAAAATGGAAAAAAATAGAATTGTGAAAAGTTGGGAATTAAAGGCAACTAGTCAAAAAAGCTTTTATAAAAAAGCGTATGTGTTAGAAGATGAAAAAGGAAACTTGTTTCTTCAATCATACGATACGATCGTATGCGGTATTATTAATGGAATCTTTAAAAAGTTTTGGGAAGGTTACTCAAGAACGACCCAAACCCATATAAACGACTTCAGAAATGCTCACAATATGGAAGCGCTATATAAAAAAGAATGGGAATCTTTAAGCGCTGACAATGACCCCGTTTCATATTATGACCATAAAGATGCTAACATGGGGAATAAATATTATGGTATTCCTTTTGGTTGTAGATGGTAGGGGGTGAAACTATGATTGAACTAAAAAGCTATACTCAAGTTTCGCTAGATACCATCCAAACCAACACAAAAAGACGACTAGCTCAAAATATAGCAGCACTCGAGGCGTGGAAAAAGGTAAAACACCTGACAAAAAAAGACGGAACGGAGTTCAAATTTATTTCAAAATCGTTTGAAAATGCTAAAATCGACTATGACATTTTAGGGTGCCCAGTTTTAAAAGTGTATTTTCATGATGATTATAACGGATATTCAAACGATGAAATAGATCTATATAGCAGTTATAACGCATATTATAAAGTACAAAAATATCCTGAAGAAACTTACATTGATAGAGTGCACTACTTAACACCTTCTGAAGCTATGGAGATTGTGAACGAAAAGATCGAATATTATGAAAATGTTATTAATGAAAAAAAAGAAACACTCGAAAAGCTAGAGCCGTTATATATTGAATACACAAACAAACTAAAAACATTGTATAATGAAATGTTAGGCAAGTGCGGAGACAATAGGCAATTAAAAAGCAGCATGAAAGAAGCACTCGAGGGCGTAAAGGTGTATTAATGTATACAAGAAAACAGTTAGACAAGATGAGCACGTGCAAAGTGCTCATACTTGCATTACTTAAGTTTTATTTCTATATATGTTTTGACTTATTGTTGATAGGCTTGTTTCTAGGCATATCAAATATAATACTACCATTAATATATTAATTGAAAGGATGAAAAAAATGAAAAGCTTAAAAATGTGTACTATATTTATGCACAAATCTAAACGCAAAAATGCTGAAATAAGCGAAATTATAAAAATATTAAATACATATAATGCGGATGATGATATATTATATCAATTAATAGGAACACTAGAAAAAGCGTTATTCTATGTACAAAAATATAAGTATATAGAAGTTTCTTCTTATGTTAGTATTAATAAAGAATCATGCTTTATTAATGCAAACAATAATAATTACACTGAAAACCAGATAATAACATATAAGTTCAATCGTCAAGTGTTATATAGTTGTGAGCAACTTATTAATTATATATATAGTATGTATTGTATGTTATATCCTGAAAACAAGTTAAGTTATAATACTTTATACGATAATGCAAGCGTAAAAAAGCTTATTAATAATTATTATAATGAAAAGTGAGTGAAATAATGACTAAAATATTAAAAAAAGACATTGTAAGATTATGTAATTGTATTCAAGGTTTAAGTTATCAGTATATAAAAGAGAATGAAAAAGGATGCTTCAATCATAATATAATAACATGGTACAATATAAAGCCTTACACTTGTAAAGAAGTTAACTTTTTATTCTATAAAGATGATTATCAAATAATTCTAACTGCTGATAATAAAAAAGAAATGTATATCAAGCTTTTAGAATTATATGAAAGTGGTTTAAATAGTTGGATAGAAGTATTTGAAAAAGATAATCATAAGACTAAAAAAGAAAAACATAGGCTAAACGTTCATAAAAAATTATTATTAGAATTGAATAAGGTGGTTGATAGATGATTGATCAGTTAACGACTATACTTGTATTTATATTACTTGTTGCGTTTCTCTTTAAATATTATATATTGATTATAGTATTATTTATTGCATTATTTATTATTATTTATCTATTATGCTAGTTAAAACTTTAAATGTTTAACTAGCTTTTTTATTGTCTTTTTCTTCTTGCTTTTTCTTCTTGCTGCTAAAACTATTTACATGATCTTTATTAATTGTTTATGGATTGAATACAACTATATTATTGTTTTGGTTGCTGCTAGTTTGAAAAACGCAACAGGAAAAAGCGACCCTACACACCCCATGCCTTCCCTCTCGACCAAACCACATTTTTTACACCTAGCACTATACACAACAGAGTGCTAACCAAATAAAAAACTAATATCAATTATAAAACCACCCCCTTTTTAAGATAAAAAAATTTGGAAAACGAAAAAATAAGTTTTGAAAAAAATGAGTTCAAGTATTTTTGCGAGGGGTAAGAGAGGGGTAAACGAGGGGTAAAAACGTCCTCAATAAAATCATTTATAATGTATGGAGGTAGAGAAAGAGAGGATGAGAAAATGCCAAGGGCAAAGAGTGTTTCAGAATTAAAGCGTGAGGATGAAGCTAAGAGGTTCTTTGACGAGTATTCAAAGAGTGGGAATATTACGAAGTCCATGCAAAAGATTCGTCCTGATTTAAGCGATAAGAGTGCTTATAACAAGGGATATAAGATATTAAACAGTCCTTTATTTAGGAATGTCATACATGAGAGGGTAAAAAAGAGAGACCAAAGAAGTGTTATGACAGTAGAGCAACGTAGACAATGGCTTAGTGATAACATTCAAGACGAAGAAAAGGACATGAAAGATAGATTAGGATGCTTAAAAGAGCTAAATAGAATGGATGGCATAGGAAAGAGCAATATTTTAAATGTTGGAAGTGTCAATAATATTACAGTTGAACAGAAAAGAGCAATTGCAGAGGAAAGAATCAACGATATATTAGGAATCAACATGGGAAGTGAATTTTTAGATGCCGAGGTAATAGAACACGAGGAGGATGAAAACAGTGAAGAAGCAGACTCTTAGTGTTACGGAACAGTATTTTAAGGATGTAGAGGACTTAAAGGAAGCTAAAGCTATTAATAAGAGCCAAGAAGAAGTCGTTAGATTGTTGAAGGGAGCTACCCCGAAGTATAAATTGAAGAATTGGACGAGAGGATATATCCCCGAACATTACAAACGATTAAATATTTCTAGACAAGAAGCTTTTAGACTTGCGGTTATCGGTGCAAGAGAGGCTTTGACATATTTTCAAGTCAATCTTCACTTTACGCAAGCTATGTTGTTCGGTGCGGTTGTCGAAGGGTACGATACTATCTATGCAATTACTACTTCTCAGTATGGCAAAAGTTGGACTTTAGGCATGATTGCTATTTATCGTGCGTATAAAGGACATCAAGTACGAATTGCGGCCGCAACAGGAGAAACCGCTACTATCATTATGTCCAAAGTTATCGGACATTTACAAAATGCAGACGAGTCTATTCAGAGTTCTGTATTAGATTCAGGAAACAAGATTGAAAAATTACAGACTTCTACTTCCAAGACTAAAATTTCCTTCAAGGGTGGAGGATGTGTAGAAATCGTTACATTAGGTGGAAACAGTGTAGACCCGAAGAAAAACAACAACGCTATCGGTAAGGGCGGCGATTATATTATTGACGAAGCAGCTCAAGTCAGTGAAGATGCGTATGCCGAGATAGGACGAAGGGAATTTTCAAGTGTTGACGGTTCAAAAGAGCTTGAAATTGCTATTTCCAACCCACACAAACGTGGAGAGTTCTACGATTGCATGACAAATGACAAATACCCCGAAGGTACATTAGTTGTTTGGATGGATGTACGTACTGCATACGAAGAAGATCGTATGAAAAGTGCATCTCAGATACTAAATTCTCATTTTTACAAGAATAGAAGTACTTGCCAACGTTATTTAGTATGCGAATTAGAGGAATTTTCAGACGAAAGTATGTTCAAAACCATGACTTTAGACGATGATAAAGTCGATAGTTCCTATAAAAAGCGTTTTTTCTTAGGTATTGACTCGGCTTATACAGGAAAAGATGGTATAGATGTTGCTTTATGTTCTCAAAATAGATACGGAAACTGCAAAATCGAGACAATTTACAATCTAAAAGAGGGTGTTTGGGTTCAAGGAGTCACATCTGAGAAGATTATTACCAAGATTGTTAAGATTATCGAGACATTAAACATCAAATATGTTTGTGTTGACGTTGGTTTCGGTACTTGGTTGACCGAAGGATTGTCAAAATACTCTGATAAGCTAGGATTTATCCTTGAGGGTGTCAATTTCCAAGGAGGGCCAACAAAAACACGTATCAAGGCAAGACATTACAGTGCAGTATATGCATTTAATCTAAGAGCGGAAATGTATTTAGACTTTCAGCAGCTAATGGACAGTAAGAAATTGACTTTCACAACGGAAGTAGCCAAAAGATTGAAGCCTGAATTGCTTGCTACAAGGACTGTATCGAAGAATAATAAGAAGATAGCCATTATTCCTAAAGAAGAGATAAAACAACGCTTAGGACACTCTCCTGATGCCCTAGATTCCTCAGTACTTTCTGTCCGCAGTTGTTTAATGTATAATCTAAGCAGTGAAATACTTGCGTATGCAGAGAACGATTAGGAGGTGCTAATTTGAGTCGAAGAACAAAGAAAAGACAAAAGGATAGAGTTAAACTAGCATCCAATACCTATGTGTCACCTAACATTTCGCACAATATTCACAGTTCTAATGCAGAAACCGAAGCCGAAAAGGTAATGGAAGCTATGTTGAACTGCAATTCAGATTGCATCAACGGATTTGTAAAGACAGACTTTAAGAATCAGTTTGATGAGATTGATTGGATGATAGACAATCTACCAACGCTACCATATGTTATCGGTAAGGTTATTGACTTTATATTCTCAAACGGTATCACAACAGGTGATGAGAATTTAGACAAGAATGTTCTTATGCCATTCCTTTACAAACACAATGTACAAGGTGTTACAAACTATTCTGTACTTCAAAATGCTATTATGCAGTCGTTATTGTACGGAAAATGCGGTATTCGTTGGCTAGACGAAGATAAAGGGATTGTTACAGAGAACTATCGCAACTATGTTTCTATCATGCGTGAAGATGATGAATATAAAGGCTTTAGAGTTCCTATCTGTTATGCTATGTCGGCAGACGATAAAGAACCTATCTCATTAGGAACAAAGGAAATCGACTTTGACGAAGCGTTATTCCTTCAAACAGGCAAATTAATGTCAAAAGACGGAACAATCATTGTAGAAATCCCTGATAATTTCTGCAATTTAAGAAACGGAACAGACCATGAGAACGGATTATCTTGTTTATTGCGTGACAAACAACGCCTAAAGCTATTAGGTACGGTTTACGAGCGTTTGAATTACGATATTCAGTATGATGGCCCAGGACGTTTGATTTTTTGGTTGAAAGACGGATTTGCCAAGGGAGATACGATTGATTTATCGGCTTCCCAAGTTTTAGACGAATCATCAAGTTCTAAAGCAGACAGAGCCGACAAAGCAAGAATTGAAGCTAAACGTTTAGGTCAGGAAATCAGAAATTCAAAATCAGACAATGTAATCCTTGCAAGTTCTATTTTTGAAAAGATGGATCACTTGCCTCGTGTTACAAAAGGTACGGAGTTCTTAGAATACCTTCAAATGAAGGAAGGTTCTATTATTTGTCAGTGTTTCGGTCTTACTCCTGAATTGATTGGTTTAGGGGATGTATCAGGAAACGTATCTATGGAAAGAATCATAGATAATGCCATGACAAATACAATCGTACCAATGCGAGAAAGGTTCGCCACTCAGATTTCTCCTATGTTAAGTGAGAAATTAGGTGTACCAAAGGTTTATTTTGATAAATACGAATTGAAAGAACAACAAGACAAGTCGGCAAAAACATATAAATTAGCCTTGTCAGTTACTCAAATCGTAGGTGCTATTGTCAACGGAGCAGAAGCGTTAGACAAGAGCACAAAGAATCACATGATGGAATCAGTTACTAGAATGATGGATTCTATCGAAAAAACGCTATAGCGAGAGGAGAAAATAAAATGGAAATGGATATTTTAAAAAGTATCTTATCTGAAAATGAGGTAACACCCCTAGGAAGTTTGAATGGGACTCCGTTATATTCATTTGAAGATGCACAGAGAATCAACAAAATTGGATTGGTAAAAGAGAAAATCCAAGGTAAAGAGGTTGAATTTGGTGAAAGACCTATGCGACCTGATGGATTAGGATATTTGGAAACAAAAGCCAATGCAATTGCAGTTCCAACTTCTTTCTTTGAGAACAGATATAGAAAAGTAGAAATTGTAAAAACTAGTCTCAATGAAAAAACAAAGAAGGAAGAAACTGTTAAAGATGTATATTACGAAGTCGTAACAGACTACAGAGCTTGTAAAGAACAGGCAAGTGGACGTGTATATACAACAACAATTCATGTATATCAGATTGGAGCTAAGAAAGATTCAAAAGGAAATGCTGATTTATTCTTAATTGGTCAAAGAAATATTTCAGATGCAGACTTTATCAACGAGTTCAAAGGCAAATTGAACAAAGAATCAATGGTCAAGATTCTTAAATTGATTGGTAATAACCCAGCAAAACAAGTAGAAGATACATTAGAGTTTTAATTAGAAGTAAAAAGTAGAAAAAAACAAGGCAATATTTGGAAATAAACAAAAGGTATAAACAGTTTTCACTGTTTATATAGATTTTTGCATATTTCGAGGTATTGCCTTTTTATATGCAAATTAACGAAAGGAGATACATAAATGTCAATTAAACGTAGTTTCACTGTAAAAATCACTTTTAAAGAAGGGTACGGAGACCCTATCACTTTAACAGGAAAAGATGCAACTGCTTTTAACACTGCTTGGCATAACAAATTGAATGACCAAGACGGAGCTATTGGATTTGAATGGCCAGTTATTACGACAACAGGTGAAACACCTAATCAAAAAACAGTAACAACTTATACTTCATTCTTATTCTGCAATGTAGCAAAAGTAGAACGCTCAGAACAAACAGAAACAAAGTATACAGACGATCAATACCATGATGCTTAGAAGGAGATACCATGCAAAACAACGTACAAACTATTAACGGTGTTACTTGGTTCGATTCCCTAGAAGAAAGAAATACTTTCTTAAAGCAAAATGGTAGACATGAGTTCGCATTGGAAGAAGCAGCAAAGAACGCAAAACAGTATTTGAAACTTCTTGATGTTATCGAAGAAAAAACGCAAATTGACGTTTATTCAAAATTAGATAGCGGTACTTTGCTATACGGATATGTAGTTCTTGAGCCTAAGAAGAAATACAAGATTCCCGAAGATAAAGTTTTGTTAGAAGCGCTTAGAAACAAAACTATTCAAAAAAGATATGATTCCACAATGGAAGAAATATTAAAAGGAGCAAAGATTCCATACGAAGTCAAGAAATGTAATTCATGTGGTGGAAGGATTCAGAAATTATTCTATAAGCCCGTAATCGTAGTAGAAACGGAGACTAAGAAATAATGCCACAAAAGAAAAGAGTTCCAACATATGTAGCAAGCATTAAAGATAGCCTTGATCGCAGAAAAAAAGGAAAAGCATTTTATGACAATGCAATCACTTTATCTAGCGTAGATAAAGAAAACCATTATGTCAGTGTGAACCTATCATCAGGGTACGTAGAAAACAAACCTACACGTCTTATTGACGAGGGGGCAATAACATATGAGGGTGGAGATGATATTCGTCTATACATCAAAAAAGGGGCAGTACAAGCATTCTACGATAGCTTGAGTTCTGATTATGTAGGATATATCAACTTAGCTCACATTGACATTACATCACTCCCTTTAAACTTAGGTACATGGACTAAAGATGATTTAACAGTTGTCGATATTGGGGATGGAAGAAAAGGTCTTGATGTAAACGTCAAACTAAATAGGGAATTGCACATAGTGCAAGATTTATTGAAACAAGAAATACCATTGAGTATTAGTGCAGAACTGAGAGGGACACTCGATCTTGAATCGTCATTTAAATTTAATGCACCATTCTACAACGAAATCGAGATTGCTGGTTTCTCAGTTGTTGCAAATCCAGCCAATGTAAACAGTACAGGCGAAAATTTAAACAGTAAAGGAGACTCAGAAATGAACCTATGGGAAAAGATTTTAAAGTTGAGTTCTGAAAATAAAGAAGAAAAGAAGAATGAAGCTTTAGAAAACAAAGAGGAAGAAAAAGAAGAAAAAGAACCTTCTAAAGAAGAAAAAGCACCTGAAAGCAAGACAGATGAAACAGAAAACAAAGAAGAAGCTAAAAAAGGCGAAGAAACTTTAGAAACTGTTGAAATGTCTAAGGATGATATGGAAAAAATCAACAAATTCATGGATGCATTTGAAGCTTTAAGTGCAAAAGTTGAAGTATTAGAAACAGAAAATGCCGAATTAAAAGAAAAATTAAAAAATTCTAAGAAAGAAAAAACAGAATTTGAAAAGAAAGCAGAAAGCACATTAGACAGATTGTCTAGTTTGATCTCAGGACAAGCTAACGATAAAGAAAAGAAAGAAGAAAAATTAGCTTCAACTTCTAAAGTTAGCGGAGATATGTGGGGATAGGAGGTAAACCATGTTAGATTTATTATTTACAAATCCTGATAACACATTATTAGAAAAAATGGCAGTTACACCAGGAATGGTAGAACGCCTAAGTTCTAATATCGAGGATTTAACATCATTCTCAAGAGCTTATATTGATTATGAAAAAGCAAGACAGAATTTAGCAGCAAGTTCTACTAAATCAAATGTAGGAACAATTGGTATTGGTACTGATTATTCAGATAACTCACCAGCCAATCCATTCCAAAACGTGTTCCCATTAGTTTCTTGGTTAATGAGTACACCAGCTTCACGTAAGATGCAAGGTGCTATGAACCGAGGAGCATGGAGCGTTACAAAAAAAGAAGATGGCAAATTCTATATTCAGTTGCCATTCACATACGGAACAACAGAACCTAAATTAACACAAGGTGAATGTTGCTGGGTTCCATTAGATTTAGCTAAATGCGGTAGCAATGCACAATTAGCATTATTGTGTTTAAAGAGTTGCGAGCCTATTATGGATAGCTTAGTAAACGAAACACGTAAAATCAAAGCTAATGACATGGTTTGCTATTTCCAACGTGAAGGAGAAACTATTAAAGAAGCTCAGAAACGTATGGATTTAATTTCAATGGCATACTTCACTGCTATTAACGTAATCTTAGGAAAAATGACTACAGGTACTGCTACATTGAAACCATTCCATGGATTATTGGAAGTAATGGAAGATAAAGCAGTTATCAAAATCGTAGGTACAAACGTATTATCTGCATTTGATTCAGTTGCATTACGTTTAGCAGCATTAGGAGATGGCGATTATAAATTCGCTTGTCACCCATTAGTACTTGAAGGTATTAAATCTGTTATCGTTCCAGGTAAATTCAACGGAGAATATCCTGATGGATGGACTCGTAACAAAGAAACTGGAGAAGTCGCATTTAAAGGACATGGATTTATCGCAGATAAATTAGTTCCATGTGATATTACTGCTGGTACAGGTGATGTATGGGTATTAGAAGGAAATACAGTAGGTTTGGTAATGGGAACTACTTTCCAACCATCTGAAAAATTCCAACGTCATACATTTGGTGCTACAGATACTCCATCTGAAGGATGCG
>OLRO01000233.1_pt1:0-47500 | contig 50344 bp, 53 predicted proteins | sample 1673131 | NCBI WGS metagenome assembly OLRO01 (sample SAMEA3136757, study PRJEB25190) | human gut metagenome | biome: human gut; feature: human-associated habitat; material: faeces | place: Austria | collected 2013 | reverse complement strand
TTATTATTCCTAAATATTTTGTTATTGGAATTATGTATATTTTTAAAAAGGATAAAAAGAAAAAGACTTCTAAAAATCAAAAAAGATTATCTTTGGCAATGGTTGCTCTTTCTTTTTCGGTTTATTTGATTTGTGTATTTCTTGTCAGTAAATGGTCTGTTCAAGGACTTAAAATTAAATACTTATCTAATGATATTATTAAATCGACTGAAGTAGTTGAGCAAGAAGAAAAAGAGGAACAAAACAATGATAATAGCAATAATGCCAACGAAGAACCCACTCAAGGAACTGATAATACCAACAATAATGTTTATTATCCTAATGACTACTGGGATTACATGTCTGTTCCTTTTATGGAAGTTGATTTTAATAACTTGTTGCAAAAGAATTCTGATACCGTTGGTTGGATTAAGGTTGATGGTACTAAGGTAAACTATCCAGTTGTGCAATCTAGTGATAATAGTTATTATTTGAATCATGCTTTTAATGGTTCAAGTAATATTGGTGGATGGATTTTTGCTGATTATCGTGATGACTTTAAAGAATTTGGAAAAAACACTATTATATATGGACACAACATGAATAATAAAACAATGTTTGGTTCTATTCCAAACATGCTATATAATGGTTATTTAAATAATAGTAGTAATTATTATATTAAAATATCAACACCTACTACAAATACGATATGGAAAGTCTTTTCAATTTATACTGTTGAGCCAGAAACATATTATATTAAAACGGGATTTTATAGTGAAAATTTTGGTGATTGGCTTAATACTATAAAAGGAAGAAGCATTTATGATTTTGGTATTTCTGTTGGTGAAGATGATAAGGTTCTTACTTTATCTACTTGTGATAATAGTGGTACTAAAAGAGTTGCTGTTCATGCTAAAATGATTAATATTGAATACAAATAGTATAGTTCTATTTGTATTTTTTTCTTTACAAATATTTTAATTTATGTTATTATTTATTTGTGGCAGATATAGGGGATTAGTTAAATGGTATAATAATGGTCTCCAAAACCACTGTTGGGAGTTCGATTCTCTCATCCCCTGCCATTTATGTTATTAAAAGAACTGATGATAGTTCTTTTTTTGTTTACACGCTTATAAATGAATGATATAATATTTCGACAAGGAGAGATAATATGGCAACTGAATATTTGGAATTACCTTTGAAAAATGGAAAACATTTGAAAATTAATTATGATAAATTTAATGATGTCAGAGAAGAATTGGAATCTTTTCTGGAAGATGAGGATTATATGAATAATAGAAGATTTGCTAAGAAGGTTTTATTTTCTCAAGAAATTAAATCTAATAATACTATTGAAGGAATTACAGATGACTTACTAATCATAGAAAAGGTTATTAGTGATGCTTCTTGTATTAAGGATGTTAAACAAAGGAAGAGAATTATTAATCTTTACAATGGCTATAAATATATATTAACACATAAAACAATTGATGAAAAACACTTAAAGGAATTATATGGTATTTTAAGTGATGGACTACTTGAAAAATGTGATATTGTTAAGATGGGAGATTTGTATAGAGAGGATATAGTATATATTCTTAAAAATGGAAGATTAGATATTGAGCCCGATCAAGGTTTACCTTTTGACTTAGTTCCAAAATATATGAAAATTTATTTTGATTATGTTAATAGCAATATGAATAATGATAGTACGATGACTGATTACTTTATCAAATCTCAAGTTATGCATTTTTATTTTGTATATATTCATCCTTATTTTGATGTTAATGGACGAAGTAGTAGAACTATGGCTATGTGGTATTTGCTTAAAAATAATATTTATCCATGTATTATTTTTAATAGAGCTATTACATTTGAAGCTTCTAATTATGATAAAGCTATTATTGATACTAAGAAATTTTGTGATCTTACTTTTTTCATTAAATACATGATGGTTAATGTTAAAAGGGAGCTTGAAAAAGAAATGATTATGCATCAAATTAAGGAAAACACTACTAGAAAACTTGAGGCTATTGACTATCAAACACTTATCTATATTCTTAGTATGAACGATGATATTAATGTTTTAAATTTTGCTACAACATATAAGAGGTTTAATGATTTTAAGAGTGTTCACCAAATTTATGATGAAATGATTCTTCCTCTTATTGATAAAAATGTTTTGGAGATTGTTAGAACTACTAATAAATATATGTTTAAAGATTTTCCTAATGAAGTTCTTAGAATTAATCCTATTAAATATGAAAAGAATAATCCGAAAATCAAAAGACTTAATTTGAATAATAAATAAAAATCTAATATTGATATTTACGAAAATAGTATTTATTCAATATTAGATTTTTTTTGGTACTGGATCATATTTATATTCTTTTTTTGTGAATGGATTACATCTTAGTAATCTCTTTATTCCTAAATATAAGCCTTTTATAAGGCCATGAATTTCTAATGCTTCTAACATATAATTAGAACATGTTGGTATGAACCTGCAACTATCATGAGATTTGAATGGTATTTGTTGATATTTTTTTATTATTTTTATTAATATTTTTTTCATTTGAATCACGTATATATTTTATCATAATAATTATTACTTTACAACTTCTTCGGATAGTGATATTATTTTATTTATTCTTTTTAATGATACTATAAAACTTTGGTAGTCCGCTGTAATTGTTCCTAATACTTCAAAATTTGTTAGTATTTTATCATAATAACTATATATCAATAATATAGTTCCTATTTCTATATTGCCTATTTTTACTAAATATACTGCATAGAATATTATTATATATCTTGTTAATTCAATAATTCCTAAAACTAAATATATGATACCTTGAATTATAACGTTATAGTTGTAATTTGCTTTTAAATATGTTTTGTTATCTTTATTGAATAAGTTTTTAATACTTTCTATAGTACTTTTTTTTGCTGCTAAAGCGGTATATAATTTATGTAACATGATTGTTTTGTTATCAAGTGATGATTTTCTTTTGATATTTAGTGTTTGAACTGTTTTGCTTGCTTTAAAATAGATTATTAGCATTATTATTGATACTATTATTGTTACTATAAATATAATAAAGTTAAAGCTAAGAAAGTAGGCATAAATTACAAAGAATTCTATTATTTGAAGAATTCTTGTTATTAAATTACCTAAAAAGTTACATATTATATCTATATCATTGTTTAATATATTGGTATATTCTCCTAAATTTATTTTATTTATATTTTTTATTTCGGATATAGTAATGTTTGTGTATTCTGTATATAATTTATTATAAAGCTTGAACCACGTTTTTTGATTTAGGTATGACCAAAAATAATAAAAGATGGATAAAAGTAAGGTTATAATTATTAAATAATAACCTATTTTATAATTTCCTTCGGTTACTTCGTTTATGGTATTACTCCAAAATACCGGTATTATTAAAGCTAGAAGTTGAATAAAAAGAGAAGTAATTATTTTATAAGTTACTTCTCTTTTAGATCTTTTTATTATTTTTTTTGCTTCTATAAACATGTTAGTCCTCCTTAAATAAGGCTATATCTCCACTTTCTATATTGTTATTTTGTGCATCATCTTTATTTATATGTAAAGCTAAAGCAAAGTTGTCTGCTATTTTTATATGAACATTATTTATTATATTATTATTTATTTTTACTGATACTATTTGATCTTCATAAAAATCTTTTTTATCTCTAGTATTAATATGGATATGTCTATTGGCAATTATACATACACTTTTTTTATAAATTTTACCTTTAGGACCAATAATCCATATGTTTTCGCTATTTTCTAGATCGCCAGAATTACGAACTGGTGGATTAAGGCCAAAATATTCCTTATCTATATCTAATATTTCTACTTGAGTGTATTTTCTTGTTGGTCCGACAATTCTTACATTTTCTTTGATATTTTTATCTGTTTTTAATGTAACTGTTTCATTAGCGGCAAATTGTCCTGGTTGATCAATGTAGTTTCTTACTGTTAGTTCATAGTCCTTTCCAAATAATATTTCTAGATCTTCTTTTGTTAGATGTACATGTCTATTAGATACTCCTACTCTTATTTTCAAGTTATCACCTCATTATCATTATAATTTTATTTTTTTATTATGTAAAGATTGAGTAAATCATTTGACATTTTTTTAGTTATACTGTCGAAATGATTTCATATATTGTAATGAGGTGATTATATATGAATAATGGTTATTATCAAAATCCTGTTTTTCCAGGTGTAGGACTTAATAATAATACGGTTCCTAATCAACAATCTGTTCCAAGTTATGAGCAAACACAAACTTCTTATACTCCTATGAGTATGGAACAATCATACATTGAAAATATACTTAGACTTAATAAGGGTAAAAAAGCTAAGTTTCATGTTACTGTCCCTGGATCTCAAGAATGGCAAGATAGAGTTTTTGAAGGTATTATTGAGCAGGCCGGAAGAGATCATATTATTGTATCTAATCCAACTACTGGGGAATGGTATTTAATACTTATGATTTATTTGGATTTTGTTACTTTTGAAGAATCTATTAATTTTATAAAAGATTTTTCTTAAATTTATTTTAAAATGAATTTATAGTCCTTGAAAAAGATTGGCACTTTTGATATAATTTAATATAGGATGTGAGGATATGGAAATTTTATTGTTAATTATAATTGTTATAATCGTATTAATATGTGCTGCTGTTATTTTTTATGCCACCGTATATAATAAGTTTCAGGATTATATTATAAGAATTAATGAGGTTGAAGCTCTTATTGATACTAATTTAAGAAATAAATATGATTTAATTAATAGAGCTATACCTATAGTAAAAAGTAATATTGATAAAGATAGAAATGTATTTGAGGATATCGTTAAACTTAGAAGTAGAAAGATTGGTAATTTTGAATTATATAGAATACTAACACGCGCTTCTAATGAACTTAATGGTCTTAAAACTGAATTTCCTGATATTGAAAAAAGTGAGGAAGTTAAGAAGATACTTAAACAAATTGCTGATATTGATATTAAAGTGGATAATTGTATTGATTATTATAATGATAATATTTCTGTTTATAATACATTACTTAAAAAATTTCCATCAAATATTATTGCTACTTTTTGTAAATATGAAGAAAAATTATTCTTTGATAGAAAGAATATGAATGATGATGACTATGAAGACTTTAAATTATAAGTCTTCTTTTATTTTGTTAATATAGTTATTAAAAAGTCTAAAGCAAATATAAATGATATAAAATAGGTAAATTCTCTTGGAATTATTTTTATTATTTTATTTATGTATGGCTTTAATATATTTGTTATTATAATAGCAATTAATCCCCATATTGGTATATATTCTAAACAAGTGTATTTGCCGATATGATATTTTTGGGATTTATAATTCCACATATCAATACCAAATAATATATTGCATAGATATCCACATATATACTCTATTAATCCTAGTACTACTGAATAGATAATAAATGATATTATTAGTTTTATTATTTTGTTTGTTTTTATTCTAGGCATTAGGTATTTGTCTAATAGTATAATTGCTATGCCTCCTACGGCATATACCATTGTTATTGGTCCTTTTAGTATTCCACTAGTACGTCCTCTACTTGTATTTTTAAAGAGGGTACTTTCCATTATAAATCCTAATAGTGAATATAAGAAAAAAGAATTTAAATAGTACATATTATCACCAATAATATGTTAACCTAGTTAAATTCTTTTATACTATTTTACTGTAAAGTCTATTTCTTTTATGTTATGTTCTTTTAGAAAATTGTTTGCCTTTGAAAATGGTCTACTTCCAAAGAAGCCATAATTACATGAAAATGGTGATGGATGGGATGATTCTATTACTAAGTGTTTGGGATTGGTAATAAGATTTTTTTTACTTTTGGCAAAATTTCCCCAAAGTATGAATACTACAGGCGTGTCTTTTTCATTTATTTTTCTTATTATAGCATCTGTGAACTCTTGCCATCCTAAATTTTTATGTGATGCAGGTTTGTCTTTTTCTACGGTTAGAACAGAGTTTAGAAGTAATACTCCTTCTTTGGCCCAACATGTTAAATCGCCATTATTTGATATTTTTATATTTAAATCATCATTTAATTCTTTATAGATGTTTTTTAATGATGGTGGTAATTTTATACCATTATTTACCGCGAAAGCCAGTCCATTGGCTTCGCCTGTTCCATGATATGGATCTTGTCCTAATATTACTACTTTAACATCTTTATAATCTGTTAAATATAGTGCTCTTAGAATATAGTTTTTTGGTGGATATATTTCTCTTTCCTTGTAGGCTTTATTTATATATAATACAATCTTTTTAAAATAATCTTTGTGATATTCGTCCTCTAGTATTTGATCCCAACTATTTCCTACTAATTGCATTAGTTTATGCTCCCATTTATGTATGAACAATTAGTACTTGTTATGTTATAAGTAACTTTGTAGTTAGTGTCTACTGTTTTAGTTATTGTTATGTTACATGAACTTATATCTGTATTATCTTTAGGATTTATTACTATCTTTTTATTTTTATCATTTGGATCTACATTATTTACAGATAGCATACCGGTATTAGCTAGTGCTCCTAAGGTAGTAGTTATAGTGCTTCCATTTATTTGACAAGCATAACTTTTGTATTTACTACTGTCTGATAAATCTCCGTATTCACATTCTTCATAATATGTTTTGGAGGCTGATATTGTATTTTGTATTAATAGATTATAAGAGGTATTCTTGGCACTATTTACATATTCTATAACACTTGGTGTTACTATAGTGGCAATTAGTGCTATTACGATTATTACCGCTAGTAATTCTATTAATGTAAATCCTTTTCTATTCATTATACCACCTATAATTATTATATAATAAATAGTTTTTTTTAACAAGAGTTATTCTTGATATTTATTTTTTACTAGGATAATATCATCACCTATCTTGGTTATTTGGTTCCAATCTAATTCATATTCTTCTCCTCTAGACATTCTTTTTATCCTTTTTTCTTCTAATATTAGGGACTTTATTGTACCCTCTGGTGTTACTATGACATCTACTATTACACCTAATCTTTTGCCGGTAGTCATATTTATTATTTCTTTTGTTTGTAAGTCTGATAGCCTCATTTTATCACCTAATAAAGTATATGTTTTTTTATAATAAAGATTTCTATTTGATATATTTTTTTATATTATTTATAGCGCTTTTTTCGATACGAGATATTTGAGCTTGTGATATTCCAAGCTCTTCTGCTATTTCCATTTGGGTTTTACCAACGATAAATCTTTCTTTTAAAATATTTATCTCTCTTTTTTTTAGACTGTGCATTGCTTTGTCTAGGGCAAGTTTATTATCTATACCGTACTCATCTTCTTTATTAGCAATTTGGTCATATAAATATATTGTATCGCCACCATCATTATATATTGGTTCGTACATACTTACTGGCTCTCTTAATGAATCTAGGGCTACTGTTATATCATATTCTCTTACTCCTAGAATATCCGCTATTTCTTTATTTGTTGGTTCTTTTTCTCCTACTGATAATTCTTCTTTTAATTTTAGTGTTTTATATGCTAAATCTTTAATACTTCTTGATATTCTTATACTGTTATTATCTCTTAGATATCTTTTAATCTCTCCTTCAATCATCGGACAAGCATAAGTTGATAATTTTACTTCATATTTTGTATCAAAATTATCTATGGCTTTTACTAGTCCTAGACATCCGATTTGGAATAAATCATCTAAATTATCTGTTTTTCCTGAAAATTTTTTTAGGATACTAAGTACTAATTTTAGATTGCCATTTATTAGTTCCTCTCTAGCTAAGGAATCTCCTTCTTGCATTTTTTTAAATAATTCTAATGTTTCTTCGCTGGTTAATACTTTTATATTCGCAGTATTCACACCACTTATTTCTACTTTATGGCGTGACATAATAAAAAATCTCCTTTCATATTCGTTATGAATACTTAGAGAGATTTTTATTCATTATTTTTCTTTATATATATTTAATATTTCCTGAAACCTTTTTGGTGGCTCAGCAGTAAATTCCATATATTCTTTTGTAGTTGGATGAACGAACCCTAGTTTTTCTGCATGTAACATTTGTCCAAAGTCTTTATCTATTAACTTTTTATGTCCGTATACTGGATCATTTACTACTGGATGGCCAATATAACTTAAATGTACTCTTATTTGATGAGTTCTTCCTGTTTCTAGTTTACATCTTATTAAAGTAGAATCTTTATATCTTTCTAAAACTCTAATATGGGTTACAGCATCTTTAGAATTTTCACTTGTTACAGTCATTTTTTTACGATCTTTTTTATCTCTTCCAATTGGAGCATCTATGGTAGCGGTATCTTCCATAATAATGCCTTCTACTAAGGCTATATATTCTCTTACTACTTCTTTTTTTTGAATGGCTTCCGCTAATATATTATGAGACTTATCGTTTTTGGCTACTAGAAGTAATCCCGATGTATCAGCATCAATTCTATGAACAATTCCTGGTCTAATATTTGTATTTACTTTACTTAAATTATTCGTGTGATATATTAAAGCATTTACTAATGTGCCAGTATAATTTCCTGGAGCTGGATGTACTACCATACCACTTGGTTTATTTACAACTATTAAATCATCATCTTCATAATATATATCTAATGGGATATTTTCTGGTAATATATCTGTTGTTTCTTCCAATGCTTCAATAGTTATATAATCATTTTCTTTTACTTTATAACTATCTTTTACTTTGATATCATTTACTAATATATTTCCATTTTCAATCATTTTTTGTATTTTACTTCTGGTATATTCAGTATTTTCATTTAGATATTTATCTATTCTTTTACCAGAATCATTTATTTCTACTATCAAGATTATTCTCCTTTCTTATTTCTTTTAATAATAATAGGAATACACCAATTACTATAAAAGTGTCTGCTAAATTAAATATTGGGAAATTATAATTAAATATTTTAAAATCTAAAAAGTCTATTACATATCCTCTTACTACTCTATCCATTAAATTTCCTAGTGAGCCTCCTATTATTAAAGATATCGATACTAATTCTAATTTATTTTGAATATTGTTTTTCTTTATATAACGAATTAGCATTACTATGACTAATACTGCTATTAATATTAAGAAAATTCTTTTTCCTACTAAGATACTGAAAGCTGCTCCATCATTATTTATATATGTTAAATAGAAAAAGTTTTTTATTATAGTTATACTGTCAGTTTTAGTTAATAAGTTTACTACTAATAGCTTAGATATTTGATCAATACATAAAAGTATTATAGATATTATTATTGTTGTTACCATATTACTTTTCCCATGTACATGTATCAACGATATAATCGCTATTTATAGTATTTTTATATTCATCAGTTAGGCAACCTAAGCTATCTTTTTTTATTTTATGGCAATATACATAATCTGAATCACGATATACTTCTATTTCGGCATTTACATTACATGCTACATTTTCATTACCTGGATTTTTATAATCTTTTCCTGTAATAATATTACTACTAATAATGGTATTCATAGTTATAGTTCCTTTATATATATTAACATTATGTTTAGTACCACCATAATATTTTTTTGCTTGTTCATCTGGTGAAAATCCAATGGAACTACTATTTAAGGTAACATAACTATCAATTGATTGTGATATTCTTTCTACAAAAGCCTCTTCAGATTTTAACTTACTACTTTTAAATACATCTGTCATATTTGGAAATGTTATTACTAAAACTATTCCTAATACTACTATTACTGCAAGTAATTCTATCATCGTAAAACCTTTTCTATTCATTTTGTTTCCTCCAAATATATATTATCATAATCTTATTTTTTTATCAAGATTGGCTATTGCTTTTTTGTTATTTTATCTATATAATTATGTTATGGTGGGAATATGAGATTACTATATAATAATAAAGATATTGATTTATATAACTGCAAAAGTTTTTTTTCTAGATTTAAGGGCTTTATGATGGAAAAAAATATTAACAGAGCGCTATTGTTTGATAAATGTAATAGTATTCATACTTTTTTTATGAAAGAGAATATTGATGTTATTATGTGTGATGAAGATAATAAAATTTTATTTTATTATAAAGATTTACCTAGAGGAAAAATTATATTACCCAAGTGCGGAGTTAAAAGAGTTTTTGAAACTCCTAGTGGATATTTTGATATTGAAATTGGAAAGAGGATGATTATAAATGAAAATTAGTATACTTGGTACGGGAGCCTATGGCATGGCTATTGCTAGTGTGCTTCACTACAATAAACATAGTATTAAAATGTGGACTAATAGTAATGAAGAAGCAAATTATCTTAATACTAATAAAAAGAGTCCTAAAGTTAATTATGATATTCCTAGTGATATTATTATTTCTACTAATATGAAGGATGTTGTCAGTGATAGTGATGTTATTATTTTTGCTACTCCTAGTGAATTTGTAAGTGGTGTTAGTAAAGAACTAAGTAACTATTATAATAATCAATATATTGGTATTACTTCGAAAGGTATTGATAATAAGTCATTACTATGTTTATCTGATGTTGTAAAAATGAATATTAGTACTGATTTAATCGCTGTAATATCAGGATGTACTTTTGCTAGTGATATGGTGAGAAAGTCTGTACTTGGTATTAATGTGGCTAGTAAGAATTTAAATACTTTGAATGTTATCAGTAGTATTTTGGAAAATGACTATTTAAGTGTTTATAAAACTAGTGATGTTATTGGTACGGAAATTTGTGGGGCTATAAAAAATATTATGGCTATTGGTAATGGAATAATTAATGGTATGGGATTTCTAGAATCTTCTAGTGCAATGTTTATCACTTTGGCTACAAGGGAGATTACTGATTTAATAAAATGTTTAGGAGGAGAGGTTAATACAATATTTTCTTTTGCAGGAATTGGTGATTTAATTCTTACTTGTAATTCTAAAGAAAGTAGAAATTTTACACTTGGTAACATGATGGGTAAAAAGTTTGATACTAAAGATTATATAGAAAATACAACTATAGAGGGGCTTTATACTTTGCATGCTATTACAAATATTGTTAAAAATAACAATATTAATATGCCTATTATTACGATGATAGATGATATTGTTAACGGAAAGAAAAGTCCTGATGATTTTATTAAACTATTGATTAAATTAAAATAGATAGCTATTTTTATAGCTATCTATTTTTTAATAATCATAATAGTATCTATTATTTTCAGTTTGTTGTTGAGCTTTGTCTATAGTATCACTAACCGCTGAAAAACTTATTATACCAATAATTAGTGTTATAACCATAGTTATACATGAAATTATTATTCCAGCAGTACTTAATCCTTTACCATTGTTTGTTTCTTTTGATCTTTTTAGTCCTAATATTGAGAATATCAATCCTAATAATGGAATAAAGAATGATAAAACGAAGCCTGCTATTGCCATACCATTTGATTGTGTTTGGCCGCTGTTTGCTACTGTTTGTGTCAATGCAATACCACATTTTGGACACATAATTGCTCTATCGTCTAATTCGTTGCCGCAATTAGTACAAAATTTTGCCATGATTTTCACCTCCTATTAATAACTCGCACTCCTTATGCTACTAATTAGATTATAACATATTTATTTTTATTTTAAAATAAAAAATGGATATTTTTGTAGTATTATGTCAAAGAAAAAGTAAGTTAGTTGTTTTTTATATAACTACTTACTTTTTCTATTGTATTATTAAAATTATTATAGTCTGTTTCAAACCATACTACATTTAATTGATGATTTAAAAATGTATATTGTCTTTTGGCATAATGTCTAGAATTTTGTTTTATTTTTTCTACAGCTTCTTCTTTACTACATAGTCCATCGAAGTAGTTATATAATTCTTTGTAGCCAATACCGTTTATTAATGGTTTTGCTTTGATATTTTTATCATAATAATATTTTACTTCTTCTAATAAGCCATTTTCTATCATATTATCTACTCTTTGATTTATTTTTTTATATAATATTTCTCTATCAGTAGTTAGTCCTATAAATATGGTATCGTATAATAATTTATTAGTTTTATTATTACTTATAGAAGTATTATTTTCTTTGTAATAATTTAATGCTCGTATTAATCTTCGACGATTATTTTTATCTATATTAATATCTTTATCTAATTTTAGTAATTCTTTATATATTTCTTCTGTCTTTAAATTATCATATGTATTATTTGTTTTTTCTTCAGATAATTTATAATCATAGAGAGCTGCTTTTATATATAGGCCTGTTCCTCCTACTAAAATTGGAGTTTTGTTTCTTCTTAATATATTGTCTATTACTTTTCGACAATCTTTTTGATAATTATAGATACTATATTCTTCCTCTACTTCTTTTATATCAAATAGGTGATGCGGAATGTTTTCTTTTTCTTTCTCAGTTACTTTAGCAGTACCTATATTTAGTCCTTTATATACTTGCATGGCATCAGCGTTTATTATTTCACCATTTAATTTTTTGGCTAGTTCTATGCTTAGTTTTGTTTTTCCTACCGCAGTAGGGCCTGTAATTACTATTACTCTACTCATAATATCACTCTTTCATACTTCTTTAATTTAGAGACAATAGGCTCTAAATTATTATAGAAAGACCTTAGGCTTTCTATAACATCATGAGATATTAAGCTCATGATGACTTAAACTACTCTTTTGAACATTTTTTCTATTTCATAAGTTGTAAAATTAATAATTGTAGGTCTTCCATGTGGACAATTGAATGGATTATTACACTTCCTTAACTCATTTATTATTTCTTCCTGTGCTTCTTTTGTTATTCTTGTATTGGCTTTGACACTCATTTTACAACTTATTAGAGCTGCTAGAGAATTATTGAATTTAGCTAAACTAAAGTCTTTACCTTTATTTACTATTTCTTCAATTATTCTTCTTACTATTTTTTCTTCATTTCCTTTAGGAAACCAAGTTGGATGAGATATAACTCTAAATGAGTTAATACCAAATTCTTCTATATCGATGTTATATGATTTTATTATATCTAACTTTTCTTTTGCAATAATGAATTCATTATTTGGAAGTTCTATTATCATTGGTATTAATGGAGAGATTACATCATTATTAGGATGTGCTAAAAGATAGGAGTTTTTTTCATAATTTATTCTTTCCTGAGCGGCATGTTGGTCAATTAAATATATTCCTCTTTCATTTTCACATACAATATATGTACCTAAGGCTAGTCCTATAGGATATAATTCTGGGAGTGTTTCTTTAGGCCTCTCTTCAATATATGATGATTCTTCTTCATTGTCTAGTTCATTATTTGGTTCATAATTAAAGTTTACAAGATTAGTTAATTTCTGTTTATCTAAAAGAGATGGTTCTTCACTTATACTATTTCTTTCTAAATTTAAACTTAGATTTTCATAATTTACAGTAGGCTGTTCTTTTACTTCTATTTTAGGTATAAGTAATTTACTTCTTATAGTTTTATTTATTACTTCACTTATCATATTTTTTAAGTCTTCAAAATTACTGAATTTAATATCTTGTTTTGATGGATGAATATTTACATCTACTAAAATTGGATCTGCTGTTATTTTGATTACTACAATAGGATAACGTGTATCTTCTTTGAATGAGAAATAGGCGTCATTTATGATTCTATTTAGATATTGATTTTTTATTACTCTTCCATTTACTAAGACTGTCATATGATTTCTACTTGAACGGTTAACCTCAGGAAGAGAGATATATCCTGATACTTCATAGTCATCATTTGATATTTCGATTGGCAACATTTTCTTTGCTATGTCTAATCCATATATTGATTTTATTACTTTTAATAGATTACCACTACCATCAGTATTTAATAATTCTTTTTCATCGTTTGTTAAGATGAATTTTACTTTTGGATAAGAAAGTGCCATTTTATTTACATATTCAGTTACATTAGCTAGCTCGGCATAGGGACTAGAGAGATGTTTTAATCTGGCAGGAGTATTATAGAATAGATTGGTTACCGTTATTTGCGTTCCGATTCTTCCTTCAGAGGGTTTATTTTCTAATATTTTTCCTCCTTTTATATGAATCTGTGTTCCAACATCATCTTGGCAAGTTTTTAATACTACATCAGATACTGCCGCTATAGAGGGAAGAGCCTCTCCTCTAAAACCTAATGAATTTATGTTAAATAAATCATCATCTGTATATAATTTACTTGTTGCATGTCTTTGAAAGGCTAACTGAGCATCATTTTTATCCATACCTATACCATTATCGGTTACAGTTATTTCTCTTAATCCTGCTTCTTTTAAATCTACTTTTATCATAGTGGCTTTGGCATCTATGGAATTTTCTACTAATTCTTTTACGATGGATACTACTTTTTCTACTACTTCTCCTGCTGCTATTTTATTGGACAAGAGTTCATCCATTACTTTTATTCTACTCATTTTACACCTCGATCATTTTATATGGTTTTACTTTTCCATTTCCTATGTCTTTATAGATAGCTATTTCTCTTCCGTTTTTATCTACTAAAAGAGAGATTTCTTCTTCAAAAAATTTATCTAATACCATACCATTCTTTACTTGTTTTAATGTTTTGTCATCTATTTTGGTTATTTTTATATTAGGTAGTGCTTCTTTGATACTTAATAATTTATAATTATCTTTTTGGATATCTTCTAAAGTGAATGCATCCTCTAGTAAAAATGAGCCTTGCTTTGTTCTTATTAGTTCTTTCATAGTACCATAAGTAGATAATTTATAAGCTATATCGCGTATTAGACTTCTTATATATGTTCCTTTACTTACTTCGCACTTCATGGTAAATTCTACCGTATCATCTTTATATATTGGTCCCTCTAATAGGGAGATAGAATATATTTCTACTATTTTACTAGGGGGCGTTATTTGGATATTACTTCTAGCATATTCATATAATTTACGGCCATTTACTTTGACCGCTGAATACATTGGTACTTCTTGATTATATTTTCCTATGAAGCTATTTAATACTTCTATTAATTTATCTTTATCTACATTTGGTATATTTCTTTTTATTTCTTTGCCAGTAATATCTAACATATCAGTTTCATAGCCTAATATTACTTTAGCTATATATTCTTTTTTTTCAGATGTTAATAGCTCAGATATTTTTAATGCTCTACCGATAGGAACTACTAATACGCCTTCAGCGATGGGATCTAGAGTACCTGTATGGCCTACTTTTTTGGTATTTAATTTTTTTGATATTATATTTACTATATCTCTACTTGTATAGTTTTGGGGCTTATTTACTATTAATATTCCATTCATATATTTTTCCTTCTAAAACTTCTAATAATTTTTTAATTAATTCTTCATATGGCATGTTAGTAGTTATTCCAGCGGCATTTTTGTGTCCAGCACCACCAAAGATACTAGCTACTTCATTTACATCAATGTTATTACTTCTTAGTGATATTCTTACTTTATCTTTAAATATTCTTGCTAATATTGATACTTCTACGGTATCTATTTCCATAGGTATATTTACTAGTATACCACAATCATTTTGGGTAACATTTGTATTTAGTATATCTTCTTCAGTTATATAAGAATAGGCTATACCACTAGAAGTTATTTTTAAATTATCCATGGCAATTTTCTTAATATTAAATTGATTTATACTTATACTTTTTAATACTTTTTTATATATTTTTGACATATCAATGATTTTGCTTAGTTCTCCCGCTAAAAAGAAGGTACTTGGAAGAACATCATTATGAGAGAATCCTCCAGTATCGGTAAGAAGTCCAGTAGCTATTGGGACTGCTATATCTTTATCTATAGTTATATCCATCTCTTTTATTAGATTATAGACTAATTCACAGCAAGCGGGATATTTTTCTACTAAGTTATAATTTCCATAATTGGTATTACTTATATGGTGATCTATTACAATGATTTTGGATACACTATCTAGAATATTACTAGAATCTGATACTCTTTCTCTACTAGCAGTATCTAATATGATAGCAACTTCATATTTTTTATTACTACTCTTTTTTATACTAGTAAAATTTTTTATATAGTTAAATACTTCCGGGGGGTCTTCTATTAAGACATCGACATCTTTACCTAGTTTTTTTAAAGATTCATACATAGCTAGTGTGCTTCCAATGGCATCACCATCTGGATTTATATGACAAAGTAAAACAATATTATTGCTTACTTTAATCTCGTCAATAATATTGTTCATACTTACTCCTCCTTATTTATACTATCGATTATCTTTTCTATTTTGTTTCCATATTCTATTGATTCATCATAGACAAATGTTAATTCGGGCATTTTTCTTATTTCTACTTTATCAAATAGTTTTCCGCGAATGAAACTACTGGCTCTATTTAGAGCTTTAGTTACTTTTTCTCTATCTTTATCAATTAGATTGGTAAAATATACTTTAGCATAAGATAAATCGCTTGATATATCTACCGCTGTGATAGTAACAAATTGTATATCATCATCTTTTACTTCTTCATTTATTACTTTAGATATTTCTTCAGTTAGAATGCTACCTAATCTATCTAATTTTATACTCATGATAATTCTCCTATCTATGCTTTTTTGTTGGGCATTCTTTATATCTATCAGGAATATTGTTCGCTTTAATCATTGCATCTGCATAGATATAACTTTTTTTAAAGGTATGTGTATTAAGCATTTCTTCTTTTGTAAATACTTTAATAGCTCTATCATAGCCTTCTAAAAATGTGTAGTCTTGATTAATTGGTTCTATGTTATGAAAATATTCTGTAAAGCGGGCATGTTTTCCCATTTCGGATAATAATCTTCCATGATTTTTTTCATTAGATGATAAGTATATTTTGTCTTTTTCTAATTCTTCTTTTCTTTGAGCATCTGCTACACTTTTAACATTATAAAAACGCATGTTTTTTTCTCCTCTCTATTTTGATCTGTGGGAATTATATCCGCGAAGATAATCGCTATTATTTTTAACTATTTGTGGTAATTCTTCTATATTGATATTTTCATCTTTGGAATCTCTTCTTCCAATATCAGAAAGTAAATCTTCTGGATATAATTCTCCTACTAGGGATTTATCAATAGTTTTTCTTTCAATCGATCTTGCTATGGCTATAGTTAATCTTTCGGGTATTTTTCCTTCACATAATATTGACATTATGGTATTTGCTATTTCGGTATAACCATAATTATATGATATTAGATCATATTTACTTAATTCAGTTTCTGGAGATATGGTATTAATTCCAATAATTCTACCTAGCATTCCATCTTCAATATATTTTCCATTACCTTTTGTTTCATAATTGATTTCTTTTTGTTTTTCTGCATTATGTTGTGTTTCAATTTGTCCCGCTTTCATTGAAAATACATCATTATGGTTTGGAGTTTTTTTGTTTTTAAATTTGTTTGAATAACATGTTGTTACTTCTATGTTTGTCATAATATTTTATCCTTCTTTCTTTATTTTTTTATTTCTATTAGTTCATATGTTTCTAAAATATCGTTTTCTTTAATATCGTTAAAATTTTCAATAGTTATACCACATTCTAAGCCTTGTTTTACTTCTTTTGCTTGGTCTTTTTCTCTAGCTAAAGATGCTATGATTGAATCATTTACAACAATACCATCTCTTATTACTCTGACTTTAGAGCCTCTTTTAATGACTCCTGATGTTACATATGATCCTGCTATTGTACCTACCTTTGAAAATTTAAATAGTTTTCTTACTTCGGCAGTTCCAGTTACTTCTTCTTTATATTCTGGTTCTAGTTTTCCTTTAAGGGCGGCTTCCATTTCTTCAACGACTTTATAAATGATATTATATAGTCTTATATCTATTCCTTTATCTTTAGCTATTTCGACTATTTTATGTTCTGGCCTTATATTGAAACCAATTATGATAGCATCAGAAGCTTCCGCTAAAATAACATCACTTTCTGTTATGTTACCGATACCACTTCTAATAACATTTATTTTTATTCCTTCAACATCTAGTTTTAGTAATGAATTTTTTACTGCTTCCTCGCTACCTTTAACATCCGCTTTTAAAATGATATTTATTTCTTTTTCGCCAGCCTCTTTTCTGTTAAATAAGTCATCTAAAGATATTTTACTCTTTGGTTTGTTTTCTTTTTCTTTAGCGATTATTTTTCTTTCTTCCGCTACTTTCTTAGCTTTCTTTTCGTTTTCAAAAGCCATAAATTTATCTCCTGCTGAAGGACTTTCGGATAATCCTGTTATAGATACTGGCATAGAAGGTGATGCTTTTACTAAGTTTTCACCTCTATCATTTTTAAGAGTTCTTACTCTACCTGAGATAGTTCCTACAACAATTGGATCTCCTAATCTTAGAGTTCCATTTTCTATTAATAGGTTTGTTATTACTCCAGATGATTTATCTATTTTTGATTCAATAACAGTACCTGTTGCATATCTATCTGGATTGGCTTTTAACTGTTCTATCTCACTTATTAATAATATTCTCTCTAATAAGTCATCGATTCCTTCACCTGTTTTAGCGGAGATATTTACGAACATTACATCTCCACCCCATGCTTCTGGTTGAATTCCATTATTTGACATTTCTGTTAGAACTCTTTCAACATTGGCATCTGGTTTATCTATTTTATTTACCGCTACAATGATTGGTACTTTGGCAGCTTTGGCATGGTCTATTGCTTCTTTTGTTTGAGGCATTACGCCATCATCTGCTGCTACTATTATTATAACAATATCAGTAACTTTAGCTCCTCTAGCACGCATTTCAGTAAATGCTGCATGTCCTGGTGTATCAATAAAAGTTATTTTTTTACCTTTATAATCTATTTGATAAGCTCCTATAGCTTGAGTTATTCCTCCAGCTTCGCCTTCTGCAACACTAGTTTTTCTTATGGTATCTAATAATGTTGTCTTTCCATGATCAACATGTCCCATAATGGTTACTACTGGTGGTCTTTCCTTTAAATCTTCTTCTTTATCAGTTATTTCTAACTCTTCAAAGTTTACTTCATCCATTGTGCTTTCTTTTTTTAGAGTTTTATTGTAGTCTGATACTATTATTTCTGCTGTATCAAAATCAAGTGATGCATTTATTGCCATCATCATACCTAGAGTCATTAGTTTTTTAATTACTTGGGCTGCTGGAACACCAAGAGAATCAGCTAATTGTGCTACTGTCATATTATCTTTATATAAAACGACATCATCTTCACTAGCTGCAATATTTGATTTTAATTTTTCTTTATGTTTATACATTTCTTTTCTTTTTTCTTTAAAATCATTCTTATTTGTAGGTTTAGCAGTCTTTTTCTTCTTAGCTTTATTTTCTTCTTTTATTTGTTCTTCATAAGATTCTTCTATATCTTCTAATTCCTCTAGCTCTTCTAATTCTTCTGTACTTTCTTCGGATGGCTGGATACTTGCTAATTCGTTATCTAGGATTATGATATCATCATCAGATAACATGTCATCTTCTTTTGACACTTTGATATCTAATTTGTTACATAATTCTAATATTTCTTTTACTGTTACTCCTACATCACTTGCGTATTCGGATACATTCATCATATGTACCACCTCCTAATTATTTTTGATTATTTCTTCGATACTTTTATATACCTCTTCGCTTATTTTGGCTTCTAGAACTCTTTCTAAGATTTTTTTATCTTTAGCTTTCTTTAATACTTCTATATCTTTTTTGATATAAGCTCCTCTACCAGAAGATTTTCCAGTTATATCAAATGATATATTTCCATATTTATCTTTTACTATTCTAAGAAGATCACTCTTTGGGAGCCTCTCATTAGTTACTACGCATCTTCTTAGAGGTGTTTTTTTCATATTATGCACTTTCTTCTTCGCTATCATCTTTAGTTGTATATACTACTTCGTCTTCTAACATAGCGCTTTCACTTTTTACTTCAATCTTATAGTGAGTTAAACGAGAAGCTAATTTTACATTTTGTCCTTTTCTACCTATAGCTAGGGATAGATTGTCATCTGGTACTACCGCTAGGGCTTCTTTTTTAGATTCATCTTTAATTGTTACTTTAACATTTTTAGCAGGACTTAAGGCATTAGCTATAAATTTGGCAGGATCTTTGTCATATAAAACGACATCTATTTTTTCGCCACCTAATTCTTTTAGAACACTTGCTATTCTTCTTCCCTTTTCTCCTATTACTGCTCCTAGAGGCTCTACATTAGCATAATCTGTATATACTGCTATTTTTGTTCTACTACCAGCATCTCTAGCTACTGAATATAACATAACTGTTCCATCAGATAATTCTGGTATTTCAATTTCCAATAGTCTTTTTACAAAGCCATAGTGACTTCTAGAAAGCATGATAAATGGTCCTTTTGGTCCTATTTCTAATTTTGATACATATACCTTAACTGATGAACCCATTACTAATTTTTCACCTGGTATTATTTGATCTTTTGGTAATATACCACTACTTCTGCCTAAATCTACGAAGTAATTATTTTGGTCTTCTCTTTGAAGAGTACCAACCATTAATTCTCCTTCTTTATCTTTGAATTCTTCGGAAATACTTTGTTTTTCAGCCTCTTTGATTTTTTGAACAACGATTTGTTTAGCAGTACCCGCTGCTACTCTACCAAAATCTTTAAGTGGTAATTCGTTTCCTCTTATAGTTTCTCCTATTTCAATATCATCTACTATTTTTCTTGCGTCTTCTAATGATATTTCAGTTTCTTCATTTGTTGGTTCTTCTACTACGGTTTTATAAGAATATAATTTTATATCACCAGTTACTTCATCTACTTTAGCTTCAACATTTGGAATTCCTTCGTTTTTCTTATAAGCTGCTGCCATAGCTTGTTCCATAGCGTCTACAACTATTTTTTTGTCTATTTTTTTCTCTTCAACAATTGCATCTAATGCTTTCATGAATTCTTTCATTTGTTTTGCATTCATTTTCTATCTTCCCTTCTCTTTTGTAGATACATCTAAAATGTATGATTCTTTAATTAAATCTGCTTCATCTAGTAATGGATTAATAATATTTGTTACTTCAACACATTTGTCAATATCAATTATTTCATCTCTATCTATTACTATTCTTAGAAATAAGTTATTATCTTCTTTTTCTAATTTTACAGAATCAATAAATACTCCTGATGCCTCTACATCTTTCTCTAATAATTTTCTTACTTTGCCTTCTATAGTCATTATTTCCTCCTACTTAATATATATAAAAGAGTGGATTTTTATGCCACTCTTTCTCAAGACAGTTATATTATATCATAAATTTATTAATAAATACAAGTGTTTTTATAATTATTTATCTTCTATTATCTTTTTTAATTTATTAATTCTACTGAAAAGCAAAGTACATATCTCTTTTATTCTTCTAAATCAATTAGATAATATTACCTTTATATCTTCTTTTTGATTATAAGCATTTTTTAAAATTATTGGCGCAAAATCGATATTATTAATCTCATATATATTAGTAAATACTCCTAATGATGGTTCATACTCAGCTGTTAAGATGCAAGTATTCTTATTCATAAGTGTGTATTTCATTCGTTTTCACCTCTATATTTTCTTTATCATATTTTTGTTTTTTTGACTACCTCTATATATGACTTATAATAAGTATCTTTTAATCATAGAGACAAATGGCTCTATGATTTATCTTTGAAGACCTTAGGCTTCAAAGAGAAGGGAGAAACTTTAGGTTCATACTTCCTTTACAATAGTAAAATTATCCATTTGCTTTTTTTTACTTTTTGTTGTATAATTATTAAGCAGTGGTTATTCTTTATAATTCAATATATATTTTTTTATTTTTTAATTAACGATGAAAATATTATGAAAGGAGAAATTTAATGAATACAAAAATTATCCCTCTTGGGGGACTAGGTGAAGTCGGTAAGAACATGTATGTTGTTACGCATAATGACGAAATTATCATAGTTGATGCAGGTGTTATGTTTCCTGATGATGAACTACTTGGTATTGATTATGTTATACCTGACGTTACCTTTTTAAAAGAAAACGAAAGTAAAATTAAAGCTTTAGTTATTACACATGGACATGAAGATCATATTGGTGGTATTCCATTTTTACTTCAGATGGTTAATATTCCTAAGATATATGCCCCTAATAATGCTAAAGAACTTATTGAAAAGAAACTAGTTGAAAGAAATATTGTTTATAAGAATTTATTTGTTTATGATGAGAATACTGTAATAAAAACTAAATATTTTAATATTGAATTTTTTAGAACAACTCACTCAATACCTGATTCTCATGGTCTTGCTATAGATACTCCAGATGGTACTATTGTTATGACAGGAGACTTTAAGTTTGATATGACCCCTATTGGTCCTATGTCTAATTTACATAAAATGGCAAAAATTGGTGAAAAAGGTGTAGCGGTGCTTATGAGTGATTCTACTAATGCTCTTAGTCCTGGTGCTTCACTCAGTGAATCTGTAGTTGATGAAAACCTAGGTGAAATATTTACTGCTAATAAGAATAATAGAATTATTCTTGCTACTTTTGCTTCTAATGTATATAGAATTAAGCATATTATGGAAACATGTCGTAAGAATAATAGAAAGATTGCTCTATTTGGTAGAAGCATGGAAAATATGGTTGATATTGCTATTAAATGTGGTTACTTTAAAGATAAAAGTATTATTATTACTGCAGAAGAAGCTAATCATATGAAACCTAGTGAAGTATGTCTTTTGTGTACTGGTAGCCAAGGTGAACCTTTAGCGGCATTATCTAGAATTGCCTCAGGTAGTCATAGACAAATTACGCTTATGCCTGATGATGTTGTTATTTTTTCTTCATCACCAATTCCTGGTAATACTGCTTCAGTATCTAAAACTATTAATAAATTATATAAAAAAGGAGTTAAGGTGTTTACTAACTCTATGACAGACATTCATTCTTCAGGACATGCTAATCAAGAGGAACTTAAACTTATGATTAGGCTATTTAAACCTAAATACTTTGTTCCTTACCATGGTGAATATAGAATGCTTAAAATGCATGCTGATCTTGGAGTAATGTGCGGTGTAGAAAAAGGTAATACTTTTGTTCTTGAAAATGGTGATGTTTTATCGCTTAAGAATAATGAGTTATATAGAGATGGTAAAGTACAAGCTGGAGAAGTTTATGTTGATGGTTCTAGAATTGGAGATGTTGGAAATGCCGTTATTAAAGATAGAATTCTTATGAGTAATAATGGTATTTTGGTTATCATTGCTAATATTGATACACATAATAAGGTACTTATGGGTAGTCCCGCTATTACGACAAGAGGATATATTTTAGTTAATGAAAATATTGATTTGATTCGTGATATTCAACATAGCGCCGAGGAAATTATTAATAAAGAACTAAAGAAGAAGGTATTTAATTTTAATGATATGAAGAGTGAAATGATTAATGGTCTTATGCCTATTTTATCTGACAAGACTGGTAGAGTTCCTATTATTCTTCCTATTGTTATGGAAGTTAAATCTAATAAAACTAAAGAAGAGGTTAAATAAAAAAGCTATTACTTAAAGTAATAGCTTTTTATACTGTCTTTTTTTGATACTTGTATTTATTTTATTTATATCATCAGTTAGCATTGTTATTTTATCTTTTAAGGGATATAAATTTAATATATTTAGACATTCTTCATATGAATACTTGTTAATATTAGTATGCATTTGTTCTATTAGATTTAGATAGTCTTTATTTTGTTTATATTCTATATAAAGATGAACTCCTAATAAATAGCCTAGCATATGATATGTGGAATTTGTAAAGGTTTGAAATATATTAAATATATTGTTATATATTGCTTCTATATCTTTTTTATATGATTCATTAGGAAAATTATTTTGATATATTTTTGGAGATAGATTTTCATATTTTAAATAAAGTGTAAGTATACGATATGTTGGTATTAGTTTTTTTATATTATCATAAAAGCTATCATAGTTGATAGTATTTATTTTATAGAATTCATATTTATATCCTAATCTTAATAAATAGTCTAAATAAATTGTTTCTTCCGCAAAAGATAGTACTTCAGTAAGATTATCCCCTACTAAAGTCCAAGGATAGTTACGATAATGACTTAGTTCATGTACTAAAGTTACAGAGTCTGATAGAAGGCCATTATTGGGAATTAATATTTTTGGACTACCATTATTGGCTTTGGGAATGCAACTACCAAAGATTAATTTTTCTAATTCGATATCTTTATCTTTGCTGAATTTAGTTATATCGTGAGTATGGTAACTTATATTTTCTTTTTCTACTTCTTTATTTATATCAAAGTTTATATTTAGATTTCGATAGAATTTGTTTACTATATTTACATTTTCTTCTTTAGTACTTTTTGTAAAGAGTGTGTAATCTATGTTATTTACTTCATCTTTATTTGGTAATAAAATATGTTCTTCTAAGAAAGTGATAAGTGCTAAATAATCAGTAATATGAGTAAAGATAATATTATTTAAATGGTATGTATCACTAACAAATGAATCTAAAAAGTCCTCTAGAAAATGGGCTTTGTTTATAAGTTCTTTATTGTCTTCTATAAACATGATAATATCCCCCTTTAGTGATTTGTGGCTTATTATAGCACTTATTTTGTTTTGTGTAAATAGTAATTTGATACTAGTTTTTATTATAAAAAAAGAAAATATATGGTTATATACTTTCTATTTTATCTTACTATTAGTATTTGATATGTTAAACATAATTTTATTTCATTTCAAGTTTCTTTTTATCTATATATTCATAATTTAATTTGTTGGTTGGGGTTACAACTGATTCACCCAATTCATTTTCAAGATTATCTCTTGCTTGTTTAGCTATATTACCACCTTTATGGGCCACTGTAATATTTTCTTTTAAGCCTTGTGGCTTTTGTTTTTCCGCTATTCTCTTAGTTGCTTCTTCTGATAAATCTGTTAATATTAATTCGATATTATCCATATTATCTCTTAAATTTTCTTTTCTTAGCCCTTTAAATTGTTTGTATTCTTTTGCACTCATTCCTGACCATGTTTTATATATCTCATTTGTTAATATTGCATATTCTACATTTGATTTTATTCCATTATCTTGCCATACATCTGTTAATTGTTTTCTTTCTTGTAATGTCTTTATTCTTCGGGAAATCCAATTTTCTTCATAACCTTTGACTCTATATAAATCTATTGCTCTCTGTGCCGCTAATGAAGGATCAAATGTTTCATTTATTCTTTCACTTCCTAAACCTGCTAACCACTGTTTAATTGGTTCAGCATTTTTACTAGGTACTGATTCGATAATTCTAAACATTCCCTCAATGTCGACAACATCTGTCATACGATATTTTCCATCTTTAGCTTTTAATTTCAAAACGTTACAATTTGTAACAGTTTCATTTCCTTCATCTTTAAGTCTTTTTTTTAACACTCTCCAATATGTTTGTGGATTATTGCTTTCTGACACAGCTCTGATAATATCTACTACACTTATGTAATATTTTTCCTCCTCTTTATCCCAAACTGTTCTGATTGTCTCGTTATTAAATATTTTGTTTACTAAATGCATTTTATCTTGATTCATTTTTTACCACCACCCTTGTATTGTATTATATCAAACGATTATCACTATGGCAATAAACAAAATATACTTTATTTATAATTTGGTCTTTTATCTTTTTTTAATTATAAATTATTATACCCTTAAAATTGTTCATTATGAAGACACTAGACTTCATAATGCCTCAAAAGACTATATTATTATAGGCTTTTGGGGATTAAAAAAGAAAATATATGGTTATATACTTTCTATTTTATCTTACTATTAGTATTTGACCTATGGATAGTAGATTTGATGATAGATTATTTAACTGTTTTAATCTATCGACAGTAGTATCATATTTTTTAGCTATACTGTATAGGGAGTCTCCTTTTTGGACTGTGTAAGTCGTTTCAAGATTGGTATCTGTTGGTATTAGTAATACTTGACCTATGGATAGTAAATTAGTTGTTAGGTTATTTAGTTTCTTTATTCTATCAATAGTTGTATCATACTTTCTTGCTATACTATATAAAGAATCTCCTTTTTGAACTGTATAACTAATGGTATTTTCTTCCTTCTCTATATCGCTTACTTTATCACTTGGTAATTTTAGTACCTGACCAATACTTAGAATATTACTTGTTAAGTTATTGATTCTCTTTAGTTCATCAATGGTAGTATTATATTTATTGGCAATTGAATATAAGGAATCGCCTTTCTTTACAATGTATGTTGACTCTGGTAATAATGCACTTGGTATTTTTAGTAATTGTCCAGTTGATAGAATATTGGATGTTAGATTATTTGCTTTCTTTAATTCATCCACAGTAGTATTATTAGCCATGGCAATTGAGTATAAAGTATCGCCTTTTTTGACTATGTAGATATTTTCTTCTTCTTCATATATTTCTTTAGTCGGCACGCGAAGTACCTCTCCTATTTGTAATGTATTTGATGTTAAGTTATTCTCTTTTTTTAGTTCTGAAACAGTAGTACCTAATTTATTTGCTATGCTATATAGTGAATCGCCTTTTTGAACAACATAGGTATTAGTTATTAGACCCTCTGGTGGTGTGTATGGTACTCCTATATAGTTTGCTACTGCAGATATTACGGATTCTGCTAATTCTTCATAGTTTTCTTTTAGGAATTCGACATCTTTGGTATTGTCAATAAAGCCATACTCGACAATTAGTGGTTCTAGATTGCCAGTATTTCGATGTATGAAATAGTAGTCTTTTGAGGTATCACTAGGTAGTCTTCTTTGGTAATATTTTCTTGTTTCTTGTCCAGCGGCTCCTATATTTTCTAGTATTCTTTTAGCTAGGGTATCTTTGTTTCTTAGGGCATAGATGACTTCGGCTCCTTCGCCGCCTCCTGAATTAACATGGTTTGATATTAGTATAACATCAGATGAATTGCCAAATTTATTTAAAATAGTATTTACTCTATCGGTTGGAGATAAAGTCGTATCAGAGTCTCTTGTTATAGCTACTGGTATTCCTAACTCTTTAAATCTATCATACATGTATTTGGATATTAATAGATTATAGTCTTTTTCTAGTAAATTATTTCCAGTAGCACCTGCATCCGTACCACCATGACCTGGGTCAATTATTACTTTACGAACCGCTCTATATTCATTATTATTCATAGTTATCACCTTCAAAGTAGTATATGTAAATAATGTTAATTTGGTTAACTTGACTAGAAGAAAAAGATACTATTTTTTAGTACCTTTAATTTTTATTTAATGTATTATTTATTATTTTTCTTATTTCAATAATTCTTTTTTTTATAAAGTCTGGATTATCTTTAAACCATTTTATGTTAAGTGGTGATGGATGTGGCAAAACTATTGCTGGTTTATTAAATAATATATTATTTTTAAATATTAGGTCATTATAATCTTCATTTGGAAAAAATGTTTTAGCGGCTTTAGCTCCAATTATTATGTATAATTTATTATCTATATATTCTAGTTCTTTCTTTATCCATTTTTCGTAGCATATTTTAGGTGGTGCTTTATCACATCCATTTTTATCTTTTCCTGGGTAGCAATGTGCTAAGGCTGTGATAAAAAAGTTATCTGGATTATAGAATTCTTCATCGGTTATTTGATACCATTCGTATTTTAATTTTTTACCACTTTGATCAGTAAATGGCTTTAGTGTAGTATCTACCGTTTTAGATGGTGCTTGACTTATTTGAACTATTTTTGAAGTAGCAGAACCTATGACTACTGGATGTGGTTTGAAGCCAAACTTATCTTCACAAATGTTGCATTTGCTTATTTCTTTTATTATATTATTAAAGTTTTTTTCCATATATTTCTCTTTTATATTTTCCATTATTTACACCTAACTTATATATTTTTTAATTTACTTGTATATTCTTCTTTAGGCATTTTTATTATCTCCTAACTTAATAATTTCTTTTATTATATAATTAACACAATCATTAAAAATTGTATTTAATTCTTCCTTTGTAAAAAGGCAATATCTATGTTTAAATTTTCTTTCAAATAAACTTAACTTATTAAAATTTGAAAATTCATTTTGTAGATAATTAAACCTATGATTTACAAGTTCTTTATTTAAGAATTTTGGTATTAGTTTATCAATGTTTGACATTACTATATTTATATCTTTGGGTATATCTACTAGACCATCTTGATATAAATATTTACCATATAATTCAAAATCTTTATGTTTATATTTTTTCTTTAGGACAAGATGAAAAAGGAATATTATCGTAAAAATGTGCTGTATAACGATTAATAATAGTACCTTTATCTACATCTGGTATTAAATTACCATAGTAAAATAAGTCTTTATTTAAATTTAATTTTTTATTAACTTCTTTTGCTACTGCTAAATGTACTGACCAACTAGGCATTATATCTCCTCTATCATTAACTTAAGTATATCATAGTTTTAATAATTTATATGTTATATTTAATTATTTTTACAGTATTTTGACATTTTGTATTTAATTAGTTATGGCTTATATATAATACAACACAAATATTTTTAAAGAAAAAAATAACATATACTATATTAATCTACACTATTTACTTTTATAGTACTTACATATTTAATATTCTAGCATAATATAGTAACTTCTATGTTAATTTTCATTTGCCTTTTCTAATTCTTCTATAAACTTATCTTTTAATTTGGGATATATATTATAAAAGTTATTTATATTAAATCCATTCTTATACCATCTTAATACTTTTGGGATTAAATCACTATTATCTATTGGAACATAATCAGGTCTATTTGGATATAAATATAATTTTATTAATCCTTCTTTATCTAGTTTAATTAATTCATCATAAACATTATCTATATATTCAGAAGATATTACTTTTTCATCTGTGTCACTTACCACTTCCGCAGACCATCCAGTTTGGTTTTCTTTAAAATTAGATGCATCTAGTTTATAAATATATCCGGAACAATTAAATATCTTTTTAAACATACCTGGCTTTCTTTCTACTAGTTCTACTGGATAATTTTTTCCATCTCCAGATAATGAATAAAATAAGTCACTACCTTGTTTTGATAGGAAAATTGTTGCTATTGCTTTTGAATGACAGGCATATACCCATTCCTTCATATGAGTACTTTTATGTTTTTTAATTACTTCTAAGTTAGGAATACTACTTCCATGATATACATAATTCATATTTATCTTTCCTCTCTTATATCAAATTATCATACAATTTTAAACAGTATTACTATTTTAAACAAAAAAACAGAAATCCATATATTTCAAATACTCTCTCTGTTTTCTATTTTTATTATAACTATATTTTCATCTTGTTTTACCATCTAATCCCAACTCTGATTTATATTGATTAGAATCCAATGCAGAATATGCCCCATGTAAATTAAATCTACCTTCTTCTTTCTGGTATTCGTAATTATCTAGTATGCAATCTTTAAATTCTTGCCAATTAACTTGAGTCTCTTTACTTGCAATTTTGACATTGGGTTCATTTTTTTCGTATGTTCTTCTGTGTAACTCATCTAATGGATACCCATATTCATCAACTAATAATAAATTTGAAGTGCAATTTATTATTTCTTCTTCTAATTTTGCATAGCATTCAATAGTTCTTTTTTCAACTGGTGTCATTTTAGAAAACTTATTGCTTATTTGTTGATATTTTACTAAAGCAAAATCAACAATTTTACCATCAGAATTAAATAATAACTCTTGTCCGTTATATACATCTTTAAAAATCTTCAATAATTCTTGATAAGAACTGTAATAACTTTTATTTCCACCCATTTTGGATTTTAAATCATGCAAATATGCATACTTTACATCAGGGCTTGTAGGAACATCAACTTTTGTTAATAAATCATCAATAATATCTGTTAATACTTTTAGTACCCTTATTGTAGGAATAATTTTTTCTTTTGGATGCTCTTCATTCCAGACTCCTCTTCTTATTTGACTTTCTTCAACGAACCCATATTCTCCTATTTTTATTCTTGCGTCAAGGAAATCTTTACCAGAATCATAAACAAAAAGATTATTAGTAATTAAGTAATCAAATACTTCCATGTATGTTTGAACAGCAATACTATATTTTACTTTTTCCATAAAATTATTTTTTTCCCCTTTATCTATGTGGAAAGCCTTGGGAGTCATCAAGTTCATTATTTTGCTCAATAACAACTGTGCGTGTTCCCATTGGTAATTTTGACTTTACGCCTTCTAATTCAGTTATTATTCCATTGATTTCTTGAACTTTTTTTCTAGGAATTTCAATTTCTTTTCTATATTTTTCCACACGTTCTGAATAATTATCCTTCTGTAATACTGGTGGAATAAATTCTATATCAACATTACCTATTCTTTTAGTTAATTTATGATTTTTTTGTAAAGTCTCTAATTCTTCATCAGTTAGAGAAGTTGGAGTTGCTATAATTAAATATTCATTTGGACTATAATTACCAAAAAAGTAATCTCCTTCAACTAATTTGCCATGATATGTCTCTCCAGTGGTGGATTTAGTATGTGGATGCTTAAAAGCATAAAATATTTTTTTTCTATATCTCTCTGAAATTCTAAAATCTCCTTTTGGTGTCCCATCATCCTTAAATAAAACATTTAGAAAAAAAGGTGCATTTTTTATAGAAAGATTTAATTTTGGGGATTCATCTATTATTTGCTCTATCTTTTCTTGTAATTCTTCTTGAATTGTTTGTACATCTTGTTTAGTTTCTATTTTTCTAGTCGATTTATTTTCTGTATTATTTTCATTCATTTTTATTCCTCCTTTGTATACTCTAATTATATCATATATACTTATAAATTTCTAGTTTATATAAAAAACTTTACATTTTATTATGTAATATAAGTAATTGATAATGACTTTGCATATCTATATTGCTTATATATAATGAAACATAAAACTTTTAATTTAGAGACTATATAATAGGCTCTAAATTACCTCACGAGACCTAGGCTCGGGAGGATAGTGAAAAAAAGAAACTAGTTAATTATCTAATTTCTCTCCTTTATTATGTTTTTACTACAGTAGTATGTTACTAAGAAATATCCTCCATAGATTACTACTAGAAATACTGCTGTTAATATTATTGATGATAATAATGATTCTGTTCCCATTGTTTTTAAGATATAGTTAGCAAACTCTATTCCAAATATTGAGTGAATTATAGCTAGTAATAATGGGAATAGGAAGAATACTGCTATCTGATTAAATAGGGCTTTGTTTATCATTTTATCATCGGTTCCTATTTTTCTTAACATATTAAATCTTTCTTTATTATCAGTACTTTCTGATAATTCTTTTAAGGCTAAGATGGCCGCACTTGATATTAAGAAAATTATTCCTAGATATAGTCCTACAAATGTTACCATGGCTCCTAGTCCTATGGATGATTCATAGATATCTATTTTAGTATTATATGATAATAAAGTATCTTTGTTAAAATGGTTGTTTATTATAGTACTAACTATATCTTCAACATTTTCTTTTTCTTCTTTAGTGTCTGCTTGATAGTTAGCTGCTAAAATATTTTTATATGGATGAATACCTTCTAAGGCATTATCTGGTAATATTATTACTCCTGTATTAGTAGCACTTCCACTTAGTTCGATAATGCCATCTTGACATTCTTGATATTTTGGATAGTAGTCTTTACCATTTATAGTTAGTTTGGTATTATTTTTTAGGGATATATTTCTAATGTCCGCCATCATCTTATAGTTAGCTATAATTACATATTCATTATCTTTTAGAGTTAATTCTTTTTTGTTATATAGTTTTGCTAAACGATTGTAGTCACTTAATTTTATTAGTGCTTCTTTATCTTGATATGCTAGGAGTGGATAATCTTTTCCTATTTGTTCTATTTGGTCTCCAAAAGAATCTTTTAGGGTTATTTCTTCTACTCTATATATATTTATGTCTACTACTTCTTTTAGATACTTGTATACATCTAATCTTTGTAAGGTATCTTTGACAGTGGTGTTATAATCCTCTATTATCTCTTTTGAAAAGTTTTCTTGTTCTTCTTTAGATAATGATTCTTGTAATTTTGAAAACTGAATATCAACGGGAGCTAAATCTTTTAGATTACCTGATAAGGAGTTCTTTATAGATAATGCTGAGGAAAAGATACATATGGTAAAGAATAACATTAGGCATATTATTGTCATTGAAAAGACAGTGGTATTTATTTTGCTACTTATTTGACGAACGGTAAAACTATTTAATCCTTTGTAGTAGTATTTTTTTAGATGCATTACTATCTTTAGGATTAGACCTGATAGTGACCAAAATATTAGAAATGTTGATACGCATCCTAGGGCTATTGGTATTAATATCCCACTTATAGTATTCATAAGTGGTGAAGTACCAAAAACATCTGTTACTAGATAGTAAGCATATGATAGTGCTATGACCGCAATTATAAATACTATAGTGCAAATGATAGGATTTTTTAATTTTACTTTTTCGGATTTTTTATTACCATGTAATAGATCTATTAGTTTACATTTATTTACAATTATGGTGTTAAATATCATTACTATTAAATACATTATACTAAAGTATAATAATGTTTTTAGGGCTGCTGAAGATGAAAATGTAAACTGAAATTTTGTTAGGTCTGCTTCAAACATATTGGCTACTAAGATACTCATTAGTTGTGATAAAACTATTCCTAAGGCTAGACCTACTCCTAAAGAGATAACTCCTATTATAAGAGTTTCAAAGAAAAGGATTAGAGATATTTTTCTTTTGGACATTCCTAAGGTTAAGTAGATTCCAAATTCTTTGTTTCTTCTTTTTATGAGAAAACGACTGGCATAGATTATTAGAAATCCTAGAATGAATGAAACAAAAACACTTACTCCTCCTAGAATGGTGGTCATTAGTCTTATTATTTCACTTGTTGATGATGATACATTTAGCATTACTGTTTGACTATCTATAGCATTGAAAACATAGAAAATAGCTACTCCTAGTACTAAAGTAAAGAAATAGATAGCATAATCTTTGATACTTTTGGTTATGTTTTTTATAGACAATTTAAAGAGCATCATTTATGTCTCCTCCTAGTAAGGTTACGACATCTATTATTTTATCAAAGAATTCTTTTCTGGTATCATTTCCTTTACGGATTTCGTTATATATTTTACCATCTTTTATGAAGATTATTCTAGTAGCGTAACTTGCGGCATAAGCGTCATGAGTTACCATTAGAATAGTGGCTCCTAAAGCATTATTTAAGTATGTTAGTTTTTCTAGAAGCATTTTTGATGACTTAGAGTCTAGGGCTCCGGTTGGCTCGTCTGCGAGTACTAAGCATGGATTTGTTATTATTGCACGGGCTGCTGCTACTCTTTGTTTTTGTCCTCCACTCATTTGGTAAGGATATTTTTTTAGTACTGATTCGATATCTAGTTCTCTTGCTACTTTTTTTATTCTTTTATCTATTTCTTTGGAACTTACATTTTGAATTGATAAGGCTAGTGCTATATTTTCATAGGCTGTTAAGGTATCTAATAAATTGAAGTCTTGAAAGATGAAACCTAAGTCTTCTCTTCTAAACTTGTTTAAATCATTTCCTTTTAGTTTTGTTATGTCAGTTCCTCCTACAAAAATATGTCCGGCGGTTACTTTATCAATTGTGGATATGCAGTTTAGTAATGTTGTTTTACCTGAACCTGAAGAACCCATGATAGCGACAAACTCTCCTTTTTCTACTTCAAATGATATGTTATCTATGGCTTTAGTTAAACTTGATTTACTTCCATAGTATTTTTCAATATTTTCTATTTTTAGTATATTTTCCATATTATTTTCCTTCCTTTCGTAATTAATAATACTAGATAATAGGATATTTGTCGTAAGTTTAATATTACAGTATATTACTTTTTTGTAAGGTTAGTCTTCTGGGTGATAAAGTTTATTTTTACCAAAGGTTATTTTGACAATGGTATATTCTTTTTCTTCAGATTCTATCTCTATTTTATGTCCTAGTTTGGTACATAATTTTTTGGCTATGTATAAGCCCATGCCTGTTGATTTGGTTTTATCTCTTCCATTAGTACCTGTAAATGATTTTTTGAAAACATTAGGGATATCACTTTTTGGTATGCCAATACCGTTATCTTTGATAAATAAGGTTATTTGATTATTATCTTCTATAGCATTTATTTGGATATAGGAGTTTGGAATATCTTTTTTGTATTTGATACTGTTATTGATAATTTGATTTAAAATGAATTCTAACCATTTGGTATCGGTATAGACTTCGGTATTTTTTATATCGACGATTAGGTCAATTTTATTTTCTAAGAGGTCATCTTTATTTTTAAGAGCTACTGATGAGATTATTTTTTCTAGTTTTACTTTTTTGAAGATAAAGTCTTCACTGGTATAGTTACTTCTTACATAATAGAGGATTTGGTCGATGTAGTTATCTAGTCTTTTTATTTCTTCAATGTATTCTTTTGGTACTTGGTTTTTATGATTATGGGTCATAAGGATTAGACTTGATATTGGTATTTTTACTTCGTGTATCCACATCTCAATATAATCTTTGAAGTCTTTGGTGCTATTTATGTAACTGCTGACATTTTCAATCATTGATTTGTTGATGTCGTACATGATGTTATATATTAGTTCTTCTTCGTAAGTGGTTGGTTTTGGTAAGGTTTCTAGGACTAGGTATTTTTTATCTAGATTTTTGGTATTGGTTATGAGTGTGTTATAGAAGGTTCTTTTTTGGAAATATGATATTAAGAGGGCTATGATTAGTGTTAATAGTAGTAATACTATGGTTACTATTATTAGTCCCTCTGGTACTTTGAATGCTATGTCTAATAGGGTTATTAGAATTATTGATATGATAGTGATAATAATTATGCTTATTTTATCTTTTAGATAGTTTGTTAATTTCATAATAGTATATATCCTTGTCCTTTTCTTGTTTCTATGGCATTTGGATAACCAAAGTCCTCTAGTTTACTTCTTAGTCTACTTATATTTACGGTTAGAGCATTATCATTTATGTATTCTTCATTATTCCAAAGAATGGTCATTAGTTCATCTCGTGATACAATTCTATTTTGGTTATTTAATAGGTGCTGAAAGATTAGCATTTCATTTTTGGTTAGTTCTAATTCTTTGTTACTACCAGATAAGGTACCTCGTGATGGCGAGACTTCTAAATCTTTATATTTTAGTACCTCAGTACTATTATCTAATCTTTTGAAGATATTTTGTATTCTTAGTAATAGAATGGTTGGGCTATAAGGCTTAGTTATGTAATCGTCTGCTCCATAAGAGATTGATAATATTTCATCGGTTTCATTTGCTCTTGAGGTTACCATTATTACGGGAACATTTGATTCTTTCCTTATTTCTTTAAGTAACTGCTCACCATTTTGATATGGTATATTTATATCTAAGAGGATTAGGTCTATATTACTTTTTAATATTTCTTCTTTGGCATTTGAGAAGTCTTTTAGTATTAATGCTTCATATCCAGCATTTACTAGTAGTTCATATAATTCTTTAGATATTATGGTATCATCTTCAATTATCATTATCTTTTTCATATATTATATTTCCTTCTTTCTATAGTTATATTATATCATTATTTATGTTTCTTTTATATTACAAGTTTGTAAGGTATGAAAAAAGACTTAGTACATCATTGTGATGTTGGTAAGTCTTTTTGACTATATAAAATTATAAAATAATTATTAAAATCTTAATTAATTTATCACTTTGTATATAAAGTCGTAATTTACAATTGCCATTCTAAATGTATTCTTTTCTTTTCATTTTCTGTTATGGTTATATCATTTTTTTCGAATTTGGATTTAAAATCAAGTCTATCATCATAAAAGAAGTTCAATATAAAATCAATAAAATTATATAATGATATTGGACCCATCATCGGAATTCTGCATTCGTCATAGTTACTTAACGTCATGTGAGTTATTGGGTGTATAACATCAATGTGATTATCTTCATCATAATCAACTCGTATCATAACTGGTATTCCCATCTCATTATCAAACCAATCTGTTTCAAAATTATTAATATCCATATTAGAAATTTCCTCTTTTGTCCATAGATAATTATGCTTTTTTATAAAGGTCAATCGTTCTTTAATTATTTTTCCATCTTTGATCATAAAGTCATATTGAATTATGCTTCTATCATACAAAAGTATATTATATTCTTTTCTTTCTAATAAAGTACTCATAATTTTTTCTACTGATAAATGCTTATCATACAAAATATTAGATTCATTTTTTCTTCCGCTACGTGATATTTCTGAAATGTCTTTATTTTCTATGACAGAATATGATTTTGAATCTCTAATCATATTTTTTTCATATAATTCTTTTTGTAAACTATTATAGTCTATAGAAAATTTTTTTAGAAAAGTTTTATTACCATCACTTGTCATCTACAACAAAATCCCTTAGCCTATCTTTATATTTTTCTCCAAATAGTTCTTTTAAAAGTATTTCCATGTTACTTTGATTTTCATCAATGAATTTTTTTGTATTTGTTAATGCATCGGAATCGTTTTTACTAATATCTTTATTTAATATTACCATTTGCTCTCTATCGCTCTCAGTTGGATACTTTTTAAAATATAATTTATAATTGTTTTCTTTAACTTTTTCATACTCATAGCATAGCTTTTCCATTGAATTCCCATAACCATAAACTCTTACCCAACCTTTACTACGTGTAATTGCGGTAAAAAGTGCATTTCTATCTTTGGTTATACTCAAGGTCTCTATGCATCGTTGTGCATTTAATATATATACATAATATGCCTCATTACCTTTAGCCCTGAAAATGGTACTATAAACTATAGAATCATTTCTAAAAAAGTCTTCGGGATTTGCTGATCCAGCTTGATGGATATTTATTCCTGCATATTTATCTGAATTAGAATTTATTAATAATTGTATTTTTGATAAGTTAGCAGCTGCATTAATACCATCTAAATCAATAATCATTATATCGCTTGGATTTAAACTGTCTCTTGTAATATTGATTTTTATTGATTCTAGTAATTTAAGATAAACTTGATTTGAATCATCAAATTTATCTATTTTGATTAAATCACTCGAATCTGCTTTTAAAAAATCCGGGCTAGTTTCTTTATCCCTATACAAAGTAACTGGCCTTCCTTCAATTATATTTTCATCGGATTTGTACCCTATACTTTTCCAAACGTCTGTGGAGTTTGGTATTTGTATCATTCCTTCTTCTCTGTACAGCCCCATTCCCAGTGCATGTGCTGTTACTATAACTCTTAGTTGATTTCTATAACAGGTTATTAACGGAGTATCCTTGCTTATATTAAAACCAAATATTTTTTCTGGTGATTCCATTGATAATTCATTTAATCTTTGCAATTCATCATATGCATAAACTAATCTATTTTCATTTCCCAATACCTTACAGCATAATTTTAGAAACGAATCATTAAAATCTTGAGCCTCATCTATTAATATACAATCATATTGTTTGGTAAATACTTTTCCACTATTTAAAACTTCTTCACATAATAAATCAAATGGCCTGCTGGCAAATGGATATTTTTTCTTTGCTTCGTAATATGTGTATGATTTGATTTCCATATTCTTACATATATCGTAGTATAAACCATCCGATGACGATGAACCCCATGCATGCATTACTTTTACTTTAGTAAAGTCAGGATGCTTACCGTCATTTCTTGTCATGTAAAACTTATCAATCAAGCTATACAACTGATTTTTTAATGTTCTTGTATAATAAGTTACAACTATTGTCCATTCCGGATGTGCAATATGTAATTCTACTGCTTTTCTGGCTAAAATAACAGTCTTCCCCGAACCAGCCATGCCTCTAATCCTTTGTACTCCTATTGGATCCTCCATGATTGCGTTCATTTGACTGCAATCATATTTTTCAATGATATTATTCATTTCATCAATTAACAGAGCTTTTGAGTTTTCATTAGCATTTATATGGTAATTTTTTCTGTTTAAACCTTGAGCCTCTTGTAAGCCGGATAGAATCATATCAATCTTTTGATTTTCGATTGTTTCCAAATTATCATTAATATATTCGTTTATATCATTAAAATTTGTAAATACAGGATAGTCATCAATCTTTTCCGTATTAACCATTGAATATGAGCATACATTTATTGTAAACGGTAAGCTTCTTTTGTTAACTAAAAAACTGCATCTTTTTAATCTTGATTCGATTTTATTATATAAATCATCTTGGATCTTTCCATAATTTAAAACTTCTTTATCAATAATGTTTATAATAAAGAAACCATAATTGGATACAACGGCTAAATCACAGATTAATTCCTCTTTAGTATATTCAATAGAATACACTGGATAGCCAATGTATGCATCTCCATATACATCTTCTTTTACGTTGAATACATTTATTATATTTTCTATAATATTCTTTTTTTTATTATTTTCTATTTTTCCTGAAACATTTATCATAAACTTCACCTCAGAACACATGTTATAAATTGCAATTTATTTCGTTTGAAATTTGAAATTTTTCTTGACGTCTAGATAAGAATACCTTTGTTTTTGGAGTCAATATTTCTTCTGGTAATTCTTTGCTATCAGTACAAAAATCAAAGAAGTTTTTATCTATTTCATTTGCATTCAATTTTACAACAACTTTTCCAGTATTTGAATCAAAACAATAAAAATTTGAATCAAATAAGCCATGGTGATTACTGCATAACCAAACACCATTATCCCCGGAGTTTGCAAGCATATATTTTTTGTAAAACAATTCTGTTTTATGTTCACTTTCTTGATCTATAAGATCTCTCATTTCTGTATTTGACAGCAAATCATTTATTTCATGAGTACAACATTTTTTTATTTCTGCAACGCCCCATAAATGTGCAGCTTCAAGAATACTTTCTATTTCACAACCACATAAATAACACTTGGTTTGTATTCCTTTCTTTCTAAGATTATTTTTAAATAATTCTTGATTTCTTATAGTTCCTTTTAATTTTGATATTTCATACTGATTAATTTCCCTATTAATTTGTTGTCTCACTTCATCTGTTGTCTCATACTCTTTATCTAAGCCAATTTTTTTCATTAACTCTATAATAGGATTAGTAAATCCATCTGTAAATTTTGGAACCTCTTGTCCCAACCTAAAATTGTATTTTTCTGGAGCAAACATAAATTTTAGTTTTTTATGTTCTTTTTCCGCTAAAATACTTAATGCCCACATCGTTAAAAAACTATCATATCCCTCTGCTGATAATGTCTTGAATGTATATATATATTCCTGATTTCTTAAATCAATGAAATCTTCTTCTTTTTCTTCGTCTGTTTCCTTTTCTATATCATATGAATAATCTATGCATTTTACATACGATGGAACGTTACTACTATTTTTGCTTGATATAAAACTCAAATCATTTACGAACTTATTGAATGATATATATTTAATATCATCTTTAATTTCGTCAACACTAAATCCCATTTCTATATACTCGTCAAACTTTATTTTTTCAATATTTAGTATATCAAAGCCGATTGTAGCCAATTTACGATAAATCATAAGATTAGTTTTATCATGTGGGTGTGTTTTATTTAAATCCAACATATAAAAGTAAAGCTTTATATCTTTATTCTTAGCTTTTTCAGTTAAATAATAATCAAATATTTTATTACTTCCCTGTGCAAAATAGGTATTTGCATGATATCCAGTGTGTCCATAATCAAAGTTTGGATTTTCTAGTAACTTATCTTCATCGTAACCAGTATTACTTAAACCTACAATATACTTTATAATACCATCTTCGATTATTGTTATTGTTCTTGAACTTTCTTTTTTACTTCTTTGACTTTGCACTGTATTACCATCAAGTGAAATGACTTGATAGCTAATATTATTTGAATCTATTGTTAAACCGTTTCTTTTATACGCACTTATCACTACATCTTTATATATTTTTTTATATGTCTCTTTATATCCACTATATACTTTAGCTACTATTTCCATAATTCACCACCTAATAATTTATTATTATAATTTCTTGCCTATCTTGACGATTTCTTTTTGTTATTTGATTATTTACGATTAATTTATAATTATTGTTTTTAATCCATTCAGTTAATTTTGAATTAATTTTTTCATTTCTATTCTTCATATTGGACAACATAAATTTTATTTCTTTTTTATTCAACCTATCCAGGAAATCAAGAAGTTCTTGTTCTTGATTTTCATCCCACCCGTTGAACCCCCTTTTGCCATCGTTATAAGCACCACACGATATCAAATATGGCGGATCACAATAAACAAAGTCGTCTTTTGAAATTTCGTTTTCAAATGACTTGTAGTCCATAGACTTAAAAACTATATTAATTGATTTTGTTCTGTTAGAATAAGAGGTCAATTTTTCAAGCATTTCTTGATTATATCCTGAATTTCCACATGGATTATTAAATTCTAAATTATTATTAAATCTTATTTGATGTTCAAAGCCATAGCAGATTAACAAATATAAATCAAGTGGATTTCTACTTCCAATTTGGTTTGAGTTATATTTTTTTCTAAAATTGACATAAGCTTCTTTATTCTTTTTTTCTAAATTATATTTTTTTATTGTCTTTTCAATATAGTTATAAGTTGTTAAAAATTTATCTCTTGATATTTTTTCTAAAAGATCCCTTACCATCCAATTTATATCATTATAAATTACTTTTTCACAATTTACATTTATTCCAACGGTACCACCGCCGCCAAACAAATCATAAAAAGTATTTATGTTTTTTGGTAAGTTACTTTTTATCAATGGCAATATTTCATATTTACCGCCAATATAATTAAGTGGTGATATGTAATATGGTTCCTCTTTTTTTTCAATGTAAAATAACCATTCATAATGTCTTTTATTTTTAGTATTTTCCTTTAGTTCACGATTCACAGCTCGAGTATTCTTATATTTTACAAAATCTATTTTTTTAAATACATAAGTTCCTTCTTTTGCATACCTCTTCATAACTTTTTCAATAAATTCTTTTGACATTATACCGGCATCACTATAACTAAATATAATATGTTTAAATTTTGCATTCGCTATCAATTTTTCAAATTCCTCGTGTACGCGGCCTTTTCTGCACCACATAGAAATTTGATTTCCATTATCTCTATGTGCACCTATTCCATGAATTTCTGGATTATCATTTTTTGCAATTGTTTCAAGCACATGATATTGACTTACATATTGAGTTGATGTATATGGCGGATCCAAATACAAAATATCACCAGAAATTTTATTTATCAAATCATTAGCATCAAGCATATAAACCTCATTATTATATTTTGGTTCTCCATATGTTTCTAATGATATAAATTCCATATTTTTTATAGCCCTAGGATCCCAAATTTTTAAATATGCAGAATAAACTCCTGCTACATTTGACACTTTGCTTGCACTTTCTAATAGACTTCCTATTAAATAATATTTTTCATTTTCATCTATCTTTTTCTCATCAAACCATATATCTATAGTATTTCTAATATAATCTATTTTTTTTGCATTTTCATCTGAAAAATATTGCCTACCAGAAATTTCTGGAGCAAAATTATTATAACAAAAACCATCTTTATATTTGCTTGTATCAACATTATTAAAGTATTCAAATGGATCAAATCCTAATTTTTTAAAGAAAGTTTTTGATTTATATTTTAACTTGCCATTACAAATAGTATATGAAAAATAAAGATTATCATTTGCAATTATTTCATATCTGTTTTTGAAATAGTCTCCAACTGTACAAGTTCCGGAGAAAAGATCACAAAATATCATCCCTTTTTTGTTAATTTTCTTTGAAATTAAAAACTTATCAATAACTTCTAAAAGTTTTGTTTTATTTCCTATATATCTCATGTTTTACCGCCTTCTATTTTATAATAGCATTAATACTAACTGCATATTAATACTATTTTTTATTAACTTTTAAGGACTGTTTTATTAATGGCATAACATTATCTATATCATCTTCATCAGATATTTCTACTCTATAATCACCATTGCCCCAATGGCCAACATTTGTTATATCCCGTGTTATACCTAGTGGATCATTTAATGTTCCTTTTTTCATATTAATATCTAGTCTCAATTTATTCTGAGTAAACTCTACATCAACTATGTTTTTTCTTCCTTTAAAAGCAATATATACTTTCTTTACATCTATATCAATATCATCTAATTCTAATATTCTATTTTTTAATATATAATAAAGTCTTCTGGTTTTTTCAGATATTTTGTTTAAATGATCATCTTCTGTATATACTTTAATTTCTTTATTAATTTCTTTTTGTTCTGATTCTATTTGTATATCTTCTACTTTTACATTGCTTGTCTTCTTTATAAATTCTATATCCACTATATTTTCTTCATATCTTGTAACTTTAATCAAATCTACAGGAATGTTTTTAAAATCAGTAGCATTAAGTTGATAACTTGTATAAATTGGCGACGCAAATATAATTCTTGACTGACTCCAATCTACGTCTGATAATTTTAAATTAGAATCATTTTTTTCATTATACTTTAGTACAAAATCCGCTTTTCTCTCTAATAACAATTTTAAATACGTATATCCTTGATCTACTAAACTATGATTTTTAACGTTCTTATATTCTATAATTCTAAACGATTTACTCTCCTCATCATATGCTAAGGTATCTAGTCTAAAATTGCCCACAGCAAATTCTGTCTCTACAAATTTATATCCAAGAATCTTTTGCAAATTTTCCTCAAAGTATTTTTGTAATTCTTTTTCATTTTTAAAATCTTTTTGTTTTAATTCTTTATTATCTTTTATTATCATCTAAATCACCTATACTTCATCTCTTATTTAATTATAACATATAAACAGTGCTTTTAGATATTTAACTTTCATTAAATGAATAAATTTATATTTTATGTCAATTTAAAACCCAATTTCTAAAAAAATCGGATTATTTTTACTCCATATTTAATATTTTTTTTATTTCTTCTATCAAAGGATTATTAAGAGTCAAATAGTTATCTATATTTTTAGAAAGTTTTGCTTTCACTGTATCTTCATTTCGCTTGCCTTCAATAACTGTCATATCAAAAAATTCTTTTTTTGTTGATGGAACTTCTTTTATATTTAAATTTAATATTTTATTTACTGCATCTAACGGTGCATACAATTCAATACATTCTCTTTTTAATGCTCTTTCTTCATTAGTATCGCCGTCTTTTGCTACAAAGCACTTTTTACCAGAAGTTTCAAGTTCTTTCTTTAAATATTCAATGTTGTCGCAACCACCTCCCGGTAGTACAAAATACTCATCTGCTTTTCCTAGAAGTTTAAGTGCTGACTTAATCCACTCCAAATCGTATGCGCCTTCAACTAATATATAACTTTTAGAATTTACGTTATCTAGACTCTCAAGTAATTCTATCAACGAACTATTTCTGTCATTAAACAACGGATATATATTTGCTCCATTTCTTGCATTTAAAATTTGTGCTGAATGTGTTGTTATTAATGTTTGCCCTATTTTATCGTGTATTTTTTTTATCATGCTTTTTGCGTTGTTAATAGAAAAAGAGTTTTCTATTTCATCAATTCCTAAAATTACATTATCAAATTTATTTCCTATAATCAATGCATATAATAAGTTTTTTTGAAATCCAGAACCTCTTGCTTCTATTGGAATACCATTTGCTGTAATATCAAATTTCAAGCTTGCATCATATTTAAATTTTTGTTCTCCGACAATTTCCGTAGAACTCTCATCCAATATTATAAAATTTCTATCAACGCCTTTTATTACCTCAGTTATAGAATTTTGAGATATGTCTTTAAGTTTCTGTAATAAGTCGTCATCTGTATTCTCCAATGTTTTTGCTATTGACAATTGTTGTATCATTTGTTTTACATCATAATTACCAACAGGAATATAAATATACTTTATTCCACTTAGATCATCAATATTTTCAGGAACTACATTTAGTTTATAAGATGCACCAGTGTATTCTTTTTTATAAAATTTTCCATTATACATAATTCCTATCTCAACTGTTTTCCCTTGCTCTCTTACAAATGATTTATCAATTTTCTCTTGATTAAAAAATATATCTAGGGCCTGCAGTATTGTAGATTTTCCAGAATCATTTTCTCCAATAAATAAATTGTGCTTTTTGATAACAATCGTTGCGCGTTCAAACTTTTTAAAATTTTTTATATAGATACTTTCTATCATTTTTATTTCCTCCTACTTCTAGTTAACATAAAAAACGCCAGCACAAAAAATCTATTAAATAGACCTGTACTAGCGTCTTTCTTTAACTAAGTTAAGTATATCAAATTATTTTTATTTATTCAAGATATTTTGACAATTTTCTTATTCATCATCATCCTCAGAATAATAGTCATCATCTTCTAACTCTTCCTCTTCAAAGTTAAATGAATCATACTTCTTTTCTTTTACTAATTCTTTTTGCCAATCTTCTAAATCATTATTATCTTTTTTATTATCATCTTCTGTATCTGTAAATGCTTTTATTAAGTTCCATATTAAACACATAATCTCACCACCTGAAATTATTATATCATAGTTTTTTGTTATATATGACTATACGATTATTTTTCTACTCTTATTTATATAATTACTTCTTTATACTAAAATAATATTAGTATATATCTACTGCTTATATATAATAAGTATCTTGGATACTTTTAATTAAGATAAGTTTACTTAGCTTAATTAAACACTAATAAGACTTACATAGTAAGGCTTATAGTGGACATAATAAAGATAATATATAGGTATATTAAAACTAAGACTTGATATCTTAGTTTATTATTTAGTCAATGTTAATGTTTTTATTTTAAATTCTTTAGTATCATAACCCCATGGATTAGATACGAATCTAGTATTATTTATTATTATATCTTCTTCTTTATGATCATGTCCATATATCCATACTGGTGATTTATATTCTTTAACTTCTGTATAGTAACAAGAGTTATTACCCCTACTATTATTTTTATTTCTAAATGGTGGTACATGAGTTATTATTAAATCTATATTATTTGGTAAGTTATTATACCAAGATATGCTATCGTTATGTAGTTTTTGTATTTTTTCTTTCTTAGATAATTCTGATAAGATAAATCTTGAATCATTCTGCATAGGATAGTTATATAGTTTATCTACTAATGTTACTGGTTTATACCAAAGGGTATCTCCCGCTAATAAGAAGGTATTATAGGTATATAGTCCTTTAGTATTATTTGTTTTATCTAGTATGATTATATCGTTATTATCTTTAAATATTTCATTTAACCTATATACTTTATTCATACTATTATAGTTATATTTTTTAGCCATAGAATCAGTATAGATATATTTTATTACTGGTATATAGTATTCATGATTACCTAGGATGAATATTACTTTTTTGTAGTATTTTGAACATGAATATAATAGTTCACTCACTCTATTTATATCTTCATCGATATCTCCCGCTACTACAAGGATATCTCCTTTTACTTGCATGCTTATTTTATCTTGGACTAATTTATCTATTTTGGTTATGCTTTCTTTTTTACTTATGTAGTGAGTTAAGTGTAAATCAGATACGTAGTCTATGTTTAATTCCATGGTATTTTTCCTTTCTAGATGCTTATATTATATAGAAAGATGCAAATTATGTCAAATAAAAAACTATTGACACTTTTATCTGCGGGCAGTTTCTGTGGATAAGTTATTTATTATTACATTTTCTTATAAACTCTTCTTCATGTTCTTTTAGATAGTTATAACTTTCTTTGATAGCAATCTCTATACTATTATTTTTATATATACTTGTTATTTTGTCTAATAAATTTATATTATCTATTTCTACATTATAAAAGATATCATAGCATTTAAACTTATGTTTATATATTTTTTGTATGCCGTCACTATTTAGTATTGGGTCTATGATTATTTCACTTAAATACCATAACAAGCTTGGACTATCAAAATCTTCATACTTCCAATTTGGATATATTTCTTTACATTTCTCAAAGAAAAGGAAATGACATAATTCATGCATACAGGTATCTATTAAATCTTCTTTATTTTTCTTATGAATATCAAAGGCTTTTTCTTTAATATACCTAGGACATACTGGTATTAGTCCTATTCCTACTGATATTTCTTTATATTCTTTTGGCCACTTTATATTAAAGTAATTACTTATTTCTAACATATTTTCTTATTTTTAAATTAGATTTTAGCATCGCCTTTGCGGTAGTTAGCCAGGTTTTAATACTATTAAGTTTTATTTTAGTATTAAAATGGAAAGCACTTTTTATAAATTTACTTATAAATGGTGTCAATGTTTCAACAATTTACCTTGCCAATTTAATTAATGAAATAAAACTTGCAAATACCGATAATTACATTTATTTCTTTTTACAAGTGGCAATAAATTTATTTGGATTATTCTTTTATATGTTTACGCATTTAAAATTTATAAGAGATATTAGGATCTGTCGTCGTATAGTGATCAAAACTTCGTTTATCATATTGATAGAAATAATCATAAAGTTGTAGTTGAAATTGTAAAATATCCAAAGGGAAAAAAGCATATAGAAGGAAAAATTATAGAAGTTCTTGGAAGTCCAAATAAAGCAGGAGTTGACATGCTTGCTTTGATAAAAGAACATGATCTTCCTTCAAAATTTCCGGAAGAGTAATCAAATTGCCTTCATGTTCTTTAATGTATTCCTGTGCAATCTTTCTTGCTCTCGCTTTTTCTGCTTTTGCCTTTTCTTCATCTGTTTTACAATCTTTTATTAGTTCATCTACTTTTGCTTTTATTGCTTTATATGTACTATTATCAATTTGTTTTTCAAAACAAAATGCTGTGTCATAATCTCTATCTCCATATTCATCTAATGAATATCCTTTTACTGAAGATACTCCTATTGGTTGCACATCTTTTGTTGGCATACAATCTAAATATGATTGTGCTGTTATTTGAGTTTGCGATGTTTCTCCTGTTTTTATATTTTTAAATTTTCTTCCATAATAACGAGCATAATAATGTGCTCCTGAATATTTATATCCTGTTATCATTGTATTTGGACTTATTACATTTTCTTTGTCATCAATCCATATATTTTGAGTATTAATTGTTATATTTTCTAATGATGGGCATTCCGCAAATGAATATTCATATAAATATATAACATTTCCCTTTAATGTTACATTTTTCAAACTTGTACATC
>OLRO01000200.1_pt1 | contig 56008 bp, 41 predicted proteins | sample 1673131 | NCBI WGS metagenome assembly OLRO01 (sample SAMEA3136757, study PRJEB25190) | human gut metagenome | biome: human gut; feature: human-associated habitat; material: faeces | place: Austria | collected 2013 | reverse complement strand
ACTGCTGTATTTCTTTTTATTCATTACCTGTACGCTCCTTTCGTTTCCAGTTGGCCGCAAGTTCTGCATAGTTATCTCCCACGTAATATCTCAAGATTGCATCTTTGGTGCGATACCATTCTTCCAAAATCTTTTTGTCACCCGCAAACATATCAAACTCTGCCAGATCCTTAAGGGTATATATTTTTCCTTTTTGTATCGGTTCATAATTGGTTTCCTTAGACAAACGCAAACTCGAATCAGTATAATTTCCAATATTAATTGTATAAAATTGTGGCAGTTTCACGCCGTGTGTTTCAAAGATTGCCGAACCTTTCTTCTTAATAAGCTTTTTATAAGCCATCAGATAACATTCCCCGGGTCTGAGCAGAGGCCGTACATTTGACGTCTCATATATTGTGCTTCCTTTCCCGGATGGCGTGTAATCATAATCATTTACCGCCAAGATTTCATCTCCCTCTTGAAGTTCCCCATTGGAGCTAATATCCTTAACAAGCTTCATATGCCCTTTTGTTGCAGATGTATACATTCTACTGTCATCCAGCACATAAAATACACCTATGTTGGCAGAACTAGCAATATAATCATCATAAAGATGTTTTAGCCCTTCTTTTGTCCGTACCTCTTTGAACCAAGCTACATCTTCGGCAATTTCTTTTTTCCTACTTCCCGGCAGATCATGATAGCTAAATTTCACCTTAATATTGCTACACTCTTTAACCGGCTTTCCGGTGATCAATGCCGAGTGAGCCAACGTTCTTTTACAGATAATACCGGTGCCAAAACAGACCAAACATATCAGTCCTAAAAACAATAATCTTTTTTTCATTCCGACATCCTTCCTTAGTTTGTGATAGGCTGTTTCCGGAAGCCACCTTCCAAAAACAGCCCCCAAAAGATAACTATTTATTTAGTATTTCCTGATCAATCTATTACAGCGTCAGCGCGATCAATATTCCAAGATCCGCTAACATAACAATCATATTTCGGATTATGACCTTTCAAAAATATGTTGATTTGTTTGTTTTTACGGCAATAATCATCTTTTAATAGGTAAACCGATTTGTATCCCCTTTCCAAAAGAGCAACACCTCCGGAATAACTTCCTTCTCCCGCAACTTGCTTACGTATGACAGTCGTTTGATTCTGACTCATTCTCGCATATAACTGTTTATAATTGTTATTTGAATTATGATAAACATCCATCATATTTCGCAAATAGATTGCTGCATAATGATTGCCAGTACTCTTTTTTGCTGAAGCCATTTTTGTCCAACTGTTGCTATCCACACGTGTGTTTTTATTAAACTCAGCAGATACAGCTGAACTGTATGTTGAATAAAGAATTGTACTAAGCAATAATGCCATTACGGTTACGTTAAAATACTTTTTTAATTGTTTCATTGTTTTATTGTCCTTTCTTACGTTTTTTGCATACAATTTTTATAGCATCATTAAGTCAAATATGCTATAATAATCGTGGTTTTTTATACGAGTTCCTATTCTGCCTATGGGCTTGCCCTCTGCGGTGTAGGAACTTTTTTTAGCACGTTAAAACACGCTATTCGTTCCATGTTAGACCATCTCCTTTCTTTCGTAGATTCCACCCTGTTATACCTATATACTATCTCTGCATTTGGCAATAATTCTGCCTAATGCAAAGCAGTAGCCTCTTTTACCACATTTCTTCATTCATAGTTTTCTCTTTATCTCATTACAGCATCATTCCTCCCCTCTATTAACTATAACGAACAAACCACAATAAACCTGACAAACTTTTTTAAAAAATTTTTAGTATACCTTTTTTTCACTGCTTGCCCCAACTTTTTCTGACTTGCCATCCTTCCATACAACAGCCGTTATATGACTTCGATACGTTCCCTTACTGGTTAATTGATATGTAGGATTATTTGATCCCCTCGTTGCCTGTACAGTTTTCGCCCAGCTTTTTATTGTTGTCCAGCTCCTTTTTAAACATAGAAACTCCCTGTTAATCGTTCTAATATATATAACGAATCAACAGGGAGAATCCTGACAAAATATTTTATTTTTTTCACACTCATACAATACGTTTGAGCGTTTAATTATTCAAATACAGACTCTGCGCCATTTTTTGCAATTCCTCTTTTCCTTTTGCAAGGTGCGTTGCATTAATCTTATGATAATACTGGCTGTCATTCCAAATTACCCATTCCTCATCTTTCTTTGTATAATAGGTTCCCTTGTAGCCACATACTACAAACTTCTCTTTATGATCATAGGCCCCATCGGACGCTATTGTCAGCCCATCTTCTAATGTAACTCTTGTATACTGCAAATATTCTTTTTGTTTCCTATTCCATTCCATGTATACACCAGCCTCGTCCTTGTCATCAGCGGTTTGCACAAATCCTGTCGGAATATAATTAGGACAATCTGTAATAACCGTCTTTTCTGGGTCTTGTGATTTCTGCGGCTTTTTCTGGTATGTGTTGTGTTCCATCTTACTTCCCTTTGAAAATGACACAATATATCTCCACGGATTTACATTCAAGATACGCGCACTTGCCTCATTGGCAGCAAACATGCTAAGTACAACCAAAGCAAATACAGCCGCATACCGTAAAGCATATCCCAGTTTCAAATGTTTACCAAAATATTGTTCCGTCCATAACATTCTCTTTATCTTCTTCTCATATTTTGGAGAATATACATGATCTGCACCTGCCATTTTCTCTTCGTTGAGCTGCCGCATTCCTTCCTCAACATAAGCGGATAAAATTTCTCTAATCTTCTGATCATTCATCGCCTGTCAGCTCCTTCCTTAAAAATTTTCTAGCTCGGGATAAGCGTTGTGTTACGTTGCTTTCCGTAATGTTCAAAAAGCTTGCAATTTCCCGACTTTTATAGCCATTGACATAGTACAAGATCAAAACTTCTGCATATTTTTTGGGAATATTCTGTAGCACCTGATGCATCTCTACTTCATCCAGCTTTGCATCTTTCATTCCATAAATAGGATACATCTCGCAATCATCTTTATAGATGATTTTTGAAAGAGTCCTCTTATTCCGGCGATAAAAGTCTATTGCTATCCTCTCAACTATTATAACGATCAAAGCTTTCGTTTCCTGACAATCAATTTTAGAAATTTTATCAAGATTTTTTATAATTCTCTCCCATGCAGCCAATACGACGTCTTCTGCATCCTCATGGTGTTGCACGATATTATAGGCGATCACATACATGAGACGATTATATTTTTCATACAATTTTACGATCTTTCGGCGAATCAGCCATGTCCATAACCATTAAAAACATGATGTTAAAATTCCTTTCCTAATACAACAACTAATCACTCTGCGTTCTGTGACAATTATTTTAGTTCTCTGACGTCAGAACAGGTTAGCTTGTCGACTGCATAAGAGCCTGCTGTACTCATACAGTAGGCTCTATATCTGTCATTCCATATAAAAAATCAATAATCTGACATATTGCGTAAGAAGTTTCACGCTGATACGCTGTTTCATTTTCTAATTGATGAGAAAGATTGTTCAACAAGAATGAAATATTCAAAAGCCTGTCCAGCATAACGCCCATCTGTTTGCTGGCTTCCGCTCTCTCTGCTTCTGTTCCGTCACGCATCTGCATATTGTACTCTCTCGCCTTACCCAACAATGTAACAAGTTGATCTGTTGTGTTGATCGTATCATAAGACATCTGCTCCAGATTGCCAAGTGTCGCTTCCATGCGCTCCATAATCTTTGCAGATGATACTGCCGTTTCTTCAAGCATCAGAACACCTCCAACAATTCATGAATGCTCTCAATCCCAACCAGTTCCAATCCTCTCGTCTGCTCTTTCGTAAGTGCTAATTGCCTGCAATTTACTTTAGGCAGAATGCAACGCTTAAACCCCAGCTTCGCCGCCTCTAACACACGCTGCTCTGCCATGTTGACCGCACGCACTTCGCCCGCCAGTCCCACTTCACCAAAGCAGATCGTCTCATCGTCCAACGATTGATTCCGATAACTTGTAAGCAGCGCCAATATGATACCGAGATCCAATGCCGGCTCATGGATCCGCATGCCGCCTGCCACATTGATATAGGCATCACAATCGCCCATACGAACACCCATCCGTTTCTCAATGACTGCCATCAGCAGATTCACACGATTATAATCCGTACCGGTAGAAGTTCGTCTCGGCATATTAAAGTTCGTCTGACATACAAGTGCCTGCACCTCGATCAAGATCGGTCTGGTTCCCTCGATAGAGCATACCACGATCGAACCCGGCGCCTGTTTTGGCTTACCCGCCAACATATACTCGGACGGATTTGGCACTTCTACCAATCCGTTGCCACGCATTTCAAAAACACCGATCTCATCCGTAGAACCGAAACGGTTTTTGACGCCACGCAGGAAACGGTAAGAAGCACCTCCATCTCCTTCAAAATACAAAACCGTATCGACCATATGCTCTAATACACGAGGTCCTGCTACAACTCCCTCTTTGGTTACGTGTCCTACAATGAAGATAGAAACCGGAAGACTTTTAGCAAGCCGCATCAGCGTACTCGTCGTCTCTCGAACCTGACTGACACTTCCCGGTGCAGATCCGATCTCTTCACGATACATAGTCTGAATCGAGTCAATGATCACGATCTCCGGCTTTTTCCTACCGATCACTTCCGTCACAATATCCAGATCGGTCTCACTCAGCAAAAATAGTTCTTTTTGAAAAGTTCCAAGACGATCTGCACGCATCTTGATCTGTTTGACCGATTCCTCACCGGATACATACAATACATCTTTGCCTGCCTCTGCAAGCTGTTTACACATCTGTAAAAGCAAAGTGGATTTGCCTATCCCCGGATCACCGCCTACCAACACAAGCGAACCGGTCACTATGCCACCGCCCAATACACGGTCCAGCTCTCCGATCCCGGTTAAGGTACGTACCTCATCGTTGGTAACGATCTCGGACAATTTCGACGGTTCCCGGTGTTCCGTCACCGTGACGGAACGACCGGCAGCCGTTTTTACGACCGGCTCTTCCACAAAGGAATCCCATTCCTTGCATCCCGGACATTGTCCTAGCCATTTTGGAGATTCAAATCCACATTCTTTACAGAAAAACGTTGTTTTTTGTTTTCCTTTTGCCATATTAAACCACCCATGCTTTCTGCATGCTGTCTCCTGCCGCAGAAAAACATATCTGTACTATGCGCCCTTAGAATAAAGACTACATTTTAACCACTTTCACATCATAACTCTGATCCGGATCCATCTCAATGCTGAGTACTAACTTGCCACCGAGATTGGTCTTCATCTTGCCAATGTCTGTTCCAGAGATCGTAACTGCATATTCCATCTCCGGCTCAAGTTCCAATGTGATCGATGAATCTTCCCATCCCTCTACCTTGAAAGTAACTTCCTGCTCTGTTGCAGACATATCTGTTACAACTGTTCCAGGTACAGATTCATAAACAAACATACCGTTACGCTCTAATTTGGTAATCTCTTTGAAAGTCTTTACCTTGTACAGATCCCCCTCAAAAGGAAAATCTGAACGCTTCTGCTTGCTGTCCAAATCAAAATTACCAAAGCTCAACTTACCATCTGCTGTCTTGCAGATCAAATCTGTAATCCCCGCCATAATATAATCCTCCTAAGTGTGTAATCAATCTGGTATCTATCGCACATTTGGAAGTGCGATTTATCTGAATATCTGTTGTAGACAATTATATCACATTTGCCCTCATTTTTCCACCGCTACCGTTTGGAAAAGGTGAGTTTTTTTTGTGAACAATCCACATAAATTTTATCGCCCGCAGCGAATTCTCCGTCCAACATTCGATCGGCCAGTTCATCCTCAACTTCTGTCTGGATACTGCGTCTTACCGGTCTTGCACCGTACGTTTTGTCGAAGCCGCTCTCCGCCAAATGTGCGACAGCCGCATCGGAAACGATCAGTTCCATGCTCATCTGTTCCTGTAAACGTTTGTTTAAGCCACGCAGCAAAATACGAACGATCTGCTCAATGTTTTCTTTGGTCAAAGTATGGAATACCAAAATCTCATCAATTCGGTTGATAAATTCCGGTTTGAAGATCCTCTTGACCTCTTCCATAACACTTTCTTTCATCTTCTGATAATCGGCATTCTCGTCCTCGCCTGTACCAAATCCTAAATGTTTTGGTGATACAATACGTCCTGCTCCTGCGTTAGATGTCATGATGATGATCGTATTTTTGAAGCTGACTTTGCGTCCCTGTGCATCCGTCACATGTCCATCTTCCAATATCTGCAGCAAAATGTTAAACACATCGCCATGTGCCTTTTCGATCTCATCAAACAATACGACCGAGTATGGACGCTTGCGTACTTTTTCACTGAGCTGTCCGCCATCCTCATATCCGACATATCCCGGAGGTGAACCGATCATCTTAGAAACACTGTGTTTCTCCATATATTCTGACATGTCAACGCGAATGATCTCATTGTCCTGTCCAAATACTGCTTCTGCAAGTGCCTTAGAAAGCTCTGTCTTACCGACACCGGTTGGCCCCAAAAACAGGAAAGAACCGATCGGACGATTCGGATCTTTCATTCCTACGCGTCCACGGCGCACTGCCTTGGCAACCGCTTTTACTGCTTCCTCCTGGCCAACGACTCTCTCATGCAGTATTTCTTCCAAATGTTTCAATCGCTCTGTCTCTGCTTCCTGCAATTTCTGTACCGGAATCTTCGTCCAGTCAGCGATCACTTCTGCCACTTCATTTTCCGTAACGACCAGTTTATTTTTCTGGCGTTTGGCATCTGCCTGCGCGTGCATCTGATCGATCGTTAGCTGCAACTCTTTCTGCTGTCTTTTGATCTCTCCGGCAAGTGCAAAGTCCTCCGCAATGATCGCATCTTCTTTCTTTTGTTCTAATTCACGTTTCGATGCCTCTAACTTACTAAGCTCCGGCGTTGGCAAATATACACTTAATCCGGCTCTGGCAGATGCTTCATCGATCACATCGATCGCCTTATCCGGCAAAAAGCGGTCATTGACATAACGCTCCGTCATTTTAACGGCTGCCACCAGTGCTCCGTCCGTGATCTGTACCTGATGATGCTCTTCATAACAAGGCCTGAGTCCTTTCAAAATATCCAAAGCCCCTGCTTCATCCGGCTCATTGACCTCTACCGGCTGGAACCTGCGCTCTAACGCCGCATCCTTTTCAATATATTTGCGGTATTCTTCTCTGGTAGTAGCTCCGATCAATTGGATCTCACCACGCGCCAAGGATGGTTTCAATATATTGGCGGCATCAATGGCACCCTCTGCACCACCGGCACCAATGATCGTATGGATCTCATCAATAAATAATAATATATTACCGGAACCGGTCACCTCTTTGAGTGCACGTTTAATTCTCTCTTCGAACTCTCCACGATACTTCGAACCTGCAACCATGCCAGACAGATCAAGCGTTAAAACACGTTTTCCCTGAATAATCTCCGGGATCTCGCCCTCTGCGATCTTTAACGCCAAACCTTCCACGATGGCGGTCTTACCAACACCCGGATCGCCGATCAGACATGGATTATTCTTCGTTCGGCGGCTTAATATCTGTACCAAACGATCAATTTCGCGGTCCCTTCCAATGACCGGATCCAGCTTTCCATTGCGGGCATATTCTGTCAGATCTCTGCTATACTGATCCAATACCGGCGTTGTTGATTTACTTTTATTCATTTTATGCATAAGAAACTCATTTTTCGCAGTATTCATATCCTGTCCTGCTGCGATCAACGAATCCATATACAATTTCTGCAGGTTGATCCCAACCGTTCCCAGCAAACGGACTGCAATACACTCCGTTTCTTTTAACAGTGCGATCAGCAAATGCTCGGTTCCTGCAAGTTCCGTTCCTAAGTGCTCTGCCTCCTGCACGCTCTGCTCGATCACTTTGCGCACACGCGGTGTAAAATCGCCCTTTTCCTTGGTCAGTACACCTGCCGCCGACTTATCCATTTCCTGTATCATTTCTTCTAGGCTTTCCGCATTAACTGCATTTTCCCGCAGCACCTCAGCCGCAACACCTTTTGTTTTGATCAGTGCTAATAGTAAATGTTCAGTTCCTACATAGCTCATTCCTCTGGAAACTGCTTCTTTCCCCGCATTTTCTAATACTTTCTCAGCACTAGCCGTATAACGTTTCCGCATACTCTCTAAACCTCCTGCTCTTATTTCAAATTTTGAGATCGATACCGCCTGATCAGCGAAATGATCCCCAAGATCAATAGCCCACAAAACGCTGCCATAATTCCTACAATATATTGCATGCGCTGTTTTTCAATGCGCATTTCCTCCTCAGATGCATCCACCTGTGGTTTTGCTGTTGCGTTGCCGGCGAGTTGATCCCCCGGTGGCACATTCTGCCCACTCTCCGGAACCATCGTCTCCTGTTCCGGCTGCACCGTCACTTCCACCTGATAAACGCTCTGTGCACCATCTGCATTTTTAACAATCAGTTTAATCATATTCTTGCCTTTTTGCAAGTTCTTATTTCCGGTAATCTCCACCTGAAGACCCTTTTGTTCCGTCTCATATATGACATTCAGCCATTCTTTCTCCTCTTGGATCACTGCCGTATAATCGGAAGTCTGTTCCGCAAATGCCGGAGATAGAGTGACACCTTCGATCTCCAACGACTTGAGCAATGCCCTGTCGTTTATCGTCGATGTTTTTTTATTTCCTTTGGCAGCGTTTGTTTTATTGTTTTCTTTCGATTGCGCAGAACGTGACGGTGTTTTTGAACCACGTGGTTTCTTCGGTCGTGCAGACTGCACTGGTTTCTTTGCGACAGGTGGTTCCTTCGCAGTCGCCTTCTCGCGATCCTTAACGACCAACACTAGCGAATTATAAGATGCCGACAGCTTCGTGGACGTACTTTCTCCAAAAACGTGATACGGTCCTGTCAATGCAATTTCCGTATCCCCAGCCTTTCTCGCCTTAAATTTAATGGAATATTTAAGTTTTGTAGCAGTGGATGACCGGTCAATATCGGATATCTGAAACGCATCATCGTTGCCATACACAACACTTCCCCCGGTCTGAAATTGCAATACCGTATTATCGTATGTAAAAAATCCTTCAAATCCCGACATTGCCGTTGTTGATGTGACAGTGACCATAACATACACGGTATCTCCCTTCGATACAACCTGCTGTTTCGTTGTGATCTTTATATCTGCACAATCCGCAGACGCATGACTTTCCCAGCCACAAACGCAAATAAGGAGCAACAGGATGATACACCCTGCTGCTCTTATCCCATGATCCACTATTTGCTTGTACTGTATGGGGTTTTTCATATGAATACTGCATTCCTTTCTCAGTCTGCAAACTTTTTATAAGTATCCTGCTGCTGATGCAGCAGGATACACATTATTCTATATTCTATTCTCCCGAATCTGCATCCGACAGATCTTCATCATAGGCTTGCGGCTCTTTGGTTACCTGCGGTCTTTTGGTTGCATGCGGTTTCTTGGACGTCTTCTTCGTTTTGCCAGATTTCGTCTGTTTCTTTGAAACTGCTTCTGTATTAACGGCGCCCTTTGCCGCTGATTTTCTCGTCACAACAATTTTGTAAGAACGTGTCGAGCCACTGGCTGACTTAACCTTAACGATGATTGTATTCTTGCCCACCGATAGTCTCTTGCTGCCTGTTCCCGTTACCGTCGCTGCTGTGCTCACTGCACTTGCCACTACTTTGACGGATTTTACTTTGTTGGCTACCGTTGTCTTATACGTCTTAGATCCGGTATCTCCGAGTGCAAACGGTGCCGAAAAAGCATGACCCTGAACATACAGATTCTTAAGGTAATTATTTGGATTCTTACCACCGGATGGTATGTCACAGGCACTCACCGGCATGTTATTGTATACCGGTATTGAAAATACAATTGGCGTATTGTCTTTATCGCTTCCATATGCATTCGCTGTCTTTGTCGCTTCATTATTAGGCGCCTCAATATTTGCCATATATTGATGATCATACCTCTTCGTCGCTGTTACATTAAACTTCTGCAGATACAACGTATTCTGGCCGACATTGATATACTGCTTTCCGATGTAGCAGGCTCCGCCGTAAATAGAACGATATCGATTATTCCACGGTCTGGAGTAATCCGTACCTGTACTGGCCCATTTCAAACCGTTCTTGACAGCATTGGCACCGCTGTTGGCTCCAATGTTGTAGAAGTTATAAATGCCTTTATAACCAGCCACATTACCGGATACAGAACTGGACATCATCGTAGAGCTGATGACAACCTCCTGCTTCACACGGGATGCCAAATGATATGGACTCACCTTAGATGCCGCTGCTGCTTCCATAAATGCTTTGGAATATTTAATGGAAACGTTCTTTCCAGCGTTGTTTGTGTACGTAAAGTTTGTATTATACATCGGCGTATTCCGCAAAACATTTTCTACTCCGGTTTGCGTCTGTACATCACTTCTGTACTTCAACGATTCAAACTGGAAGATGCCACGCTCATCTAGGAAATTGCGCGGATCCATATAATATCTCACAGCTTTAACGGATGCCGTTACCCACGTTGACCCGTCAAATACGACAAATTTATCGGTTTTCCAGTTATATGCTCCGTCTGCTGTCGATTTCCAGTCGTATGATTTGCTATTGCTTAACAGGTTTAAACCTACTTTGGATTCTGCTGCCACGGCTGCATTCCAGTCAAGACCGGTCTTGAAGGCCTCGAATTCCCACTTTGGATATTGCTTGTGCAATTTCATAAGCGGTGTAATATATGTACTTGGAAATCCCTGCTGCTGCAGTTGTTTCTTGAACTGAGCATCTGACACGGACAAATGCTCTGTCTGTGTTGTTTCTGTAGGTTTCCGTGTTGCCTTTGGCTTCTTCGTCGGTTTTGGTGTCGGTTTGGCAGTTACTTTTGGTACAACACCCGGAACTTCCGTCTTCACGATCTGGAAAAGTAAATGCTTCTCCGGTACATAACCTTTCACCGTCCTAGAACCACTGCGCACAGAAATCTTATAATAACGAAATCCTCCTATTACTTTCTCTCCGATAGCAGTCACCTGCATATTATTGGTTAGACGGATCCTTTTTCCTTTTACTTTCTTAGGGGCAACACGTCCTGCTTTCGCCATCAGATTGAGCACGGCATTCGTTGTGATCTTGGCAGGCATTCCTTTTTTATAATCTACTTTTACATGAATCGACTGTACATAACCCTTACACTTGGCATTTCCCTGCTTAAAGGAGATATAATACCATTTCTGGTTATTATATATTTTTTCCGATAAGATCTTTACGGCTGTCCCTTTTACCATCTTGACAACATTGCCGTCCACTTTTGTCATGCTGGAGTTCTCATTCGCTTTCGTGTGCAGCTGCTGACCGGATACTAAAACCTTACCACATATCGAAGTGCGCACCTTACCCGTCTGTACCTTTACATAACTGGAATGCAAATATCCCTTAAACGTTTTTCTGGCAAGCTTAAATTTAACATGATACCATTTACCATTCTTGGCAATGATCGTCACACGTTTGCCATCTGCAAGCGTCACTTTCGCACCACCGGACTTCACATATCCGTACTTTTTGCTTGGCCCCTTGCGCACGTTCAGATAACCATTTACGCGCACTTCGCCAATCGCTGTTGCACTCGATATTTTGTTATCTGTCATGATAAATGCGAATACTATGGTACACAAAAGCGTGACCGCTATGCATACGCCCAATTTTTTCTTCGACATGCTGAAACACTCCTCATCACTGTTGTAATAATTTCTGCAAATCTTCGGTATCAAACTTGTAATGAGAGCCGCAAAAACTGCAATTTACCTCTATTGGCTCTCCATCTGCGATCATTTCCTCCAGATCCTTACGTCCAATGCTGGCAATCGCCTTGGAAACACGGTCTTTGGAACAATTACAGTGGTACTGTGTCGGCACACGGTCTGTGATCTCTACGCCAAGATCTCCCATCAGATACTCTAACATATCTTCCGGACTCATTCCCTGCTCTTGCAGCTGCGTAACGGAATGCATTTCTTTCAGAGTTGCCTCTAAACGATCGATCACCGTATCCTCTGCAAAAGGCATCACCTGAATGATGAATCCTCCCGCCTGCTTGACATGATTGTCTTTGTCCATAAGTACACCCAAACCTACCGAAGATGGTATCTGTTCAGATGTAGCATAATAATATGTCAAATCTTCGGCAATTTCCCCGGAAACCAAATGTGTTTGTCCATTATATGGCTCTTTCATGCCAATATCACGGATCACATTCAAAAATCCCGGTCCCACTGCACCGGCGACATCCAACTTTCCTTTGGCGTTAGGCGGCAGTATTACGTTTGGCTCCTTGACATAGCCTTTGACATTAGCCTGTGCATCTGCCGTCACGGTTAGTCCCCCGATCGGACCACCGCACTGTATCTGCAGTGTCAATACATCTTTATCGCCTTTCATCATACTGCCCATCATACTGCCCGCCGTAAGCAGACGACCCAATGCAGCCGTTGCCACCGGACTGGTATTGTGAATCTCTCTGGCACGTTCTACCAGATTACGGCTCGTCACTGCGAATAAGCGGAGCTGTCTGTCTGCTCCCATTGCTCTAACAATATAATCTTCCTGATTCATAATAATTCTACATTCCTTTCTAGGTCCACATACATTCTATGCTTTTATGCTGTGCAAAAGGCACTGTTCTGCCCTGCCTTATGCCGGCCTTTTATGCGCGACAAAATATACTCTCTCTGTCTCTGCTGACGGTGCTTCCTTCGTACACGCCTCGTATACGTCTGCCTGAAAGCCGCATTGCTGCAATAGTTCCATTATGTCTTGCAACGGATATGCCCGCTGTACATGATACTCCTCCGTACGCTCAAATAATTGCCGCTCCTCATCCACCATCGCAAAGATCGTCAGCAAATATTCATTGAGCCCGGTTTCTTTGTCATAGGCATTTTCCCATATCAGCGATACATCCTCACGATTATCCGTGATCGTCTGATCTCCCAGACAATGCTCATAAAAATATGCCGTCTTCATGTCAAAGAGAAACACGCCATCCTGATCCAAAAACAGAAACACTTTCTCAAACGTCTGACGCAGCATTTCTAACTCCGTCAAATAATTCATACCGTCACAGACACACACAAATGCTCTTGCTGTGCCATACAAGTCTAACTCGCACATATCCTGCTGCAACAGCAGTACACTATCCGGACATTTATCTCTGGCCGCTTCTAACATTTCTGCGGAAAGATCAATGCCGATCACGTCATAACCATCTGCCGCCAGCCGGCTTGTCATGGCTCCGGTGCCACATGCCAGATCGACTACGATACCATCCTCTATCTGATTTTCCCGAAGCAGTTCCAAAATATAGGCATGCCACGCATCATATGGAATTTCATCCATTAATCGGTCATACGTATCCGCAAATCCCTGATACATTGTCACATCCTGTTCCATGGAACAACCCCCCGTTTTTATCAAAATTGACAGATTCAGCCATTCTTTTATAGAGTACCACAAAGTCCATCTACAGGCAAGCTATTCGCGCCCGCAGTGTCATTTGCGATATTGGTACTTTTTGGTATATCCGGAGTAAATCCATCTCTTACCGTTTTTCCTTGCACTGCGCAGGCGAAACTGTACTTTTTTCTTGGTTTTGCTCCGATAACGATACGATTTTCCAGTCGTGCTCGCACATTTTTTCCATTTTCCCTTGCCTACCTTTACATACACGATAGTTCTTGTGGCAAGTTTTCCCTTTTTCCAGCTTATTTTACAGCCATTTTTTTTCTTGATGAGACGCACTTTCGTCGGTGTTTTCGGCCGTTTTGTTTTTGATGCCATCGGTTTTACCGAAGTTGATGGTTTCGACATGCCAGCCGGACTTTTGGTCACGGCCGGACTTGCCGATGGTACAATATCTGAGCTGTGTTCTACCTCCGATACCGCAAAAAGTGTCCCGGTATCATTGCTGTAATACAATACACCATTTGACCCTGCCACAATGCTCGACATGCAATACTGTCTGGCTGCAGCCGGTTCATACAGCGTCTTCTGCACCGCAGACGTCCCCTGTTTGGTGTCTTTGATAAAGTACACACCACCCGGTGGATTATTACAGGTATAATATACATAATTTCCATCCTCATATGCTGTACTGACAAGAGGCGTTGCCTTTACTTCACAGGCTTTTCCGGTCTTCACGGTATAGCGCATGCTATGTGTCTGCATATCCCATACGCACAAATATCCCATGCCATCAGCCATTGCGCCCACATATGCCGTGTCATCGACGATCGACATCGTACTGGTACAATTGACTGCTTTTGCCCGCGGAAACATAGTATATGTTGTCACTTCACTGCCATCGAAACGGCAGATCTCCCCGGCATTGGATGTCGCATAGATTGCATGCTCTGCTGCCACATATTGAAGATCACTTCGTATCCTTCCTTTTTGTGTAATGGATATTTCCCGATAAACAGTGTCTTCCACAAGATCGTGTTCCACCAGGATCCCATTGTCCCCGGCAAAGTACAGCTTGTCATCCATAACAACCGATCCACCCCAGTAATAGCCGCCCGGCTGTTCCTTATTGCGGTATTTCCACTGCAATTTGCCGGTACGTGCATCCAGACAATAAAAGGTTCCCTGTGTGCTGTTTATGGATACTTCCGCTGTGCCGGCATACACATATCCGTTATATACAGTAACATACGAAAGCGACTGTCCGCCAAAGGCTTCGCTGACCCACAAGGACTGCATTGTGTTTATATCTACACACTGCATCGTTCCACCAGACAGTGGGATCCACAAAGTATTTTCCTGTCTGCTCATATAGCACACCGAGTTCATTGTTGCCGCAAGTGCCATCTGACGTTTTATATTTCCGTCAAGATCAAGTTCATATAATGTGTTTCCACTCACCAAATAAATAGCATCGTCCGTAATGACCGGCGTAGAATTATATGTTAATGTCCCATCAACAGAAAAAGAACGGGTCCAAACGGTCCCGCCCTTTTTGTCATTGATCGGAGTACGCACCGACGTGATGTTCTGTGACTCAGAACGATCCGATGCAGTCACGGACGGTGCGCTCCATATAAGAGACATTATCATTACGGCGCCCATTATCTTACAAATCGTTCGTCTCATGATAACCTCATTTACTTTCTTGTACCAAGGAAAATACCTGTGCGGTATTGCAAAACAGCACAGACACTCCTCCTACAATTGTTATTTTACTTTTACTTTAACAATCTTACTAAATTTACCGGTCTTAACCTGTTTACCAGTCTTGTTGTAAGCACGTACCTTTACATAATAGGTACCTTTCTTTAACTTCAAGGTCTTCTTGGTCTTCTTAACGGTAGCGCTCTTCTTGAAGTGCTTCTTATTTTTCTTGGAAACGTATACCTGATAGCCCTTTGCACGGGATGCCTTTTTCCAAGTTAATTTTACGCTCTTCTTAGCCTTTTTGCTCTTAACAACCTTTGCTTTCAAAGACTTCACCTGAGCCGGTTTCGTCACCTTAACAACGGCAGGGCCGCCTGTTATCTGATGTACGGCAATCGTAGTAAATGGACGTACTAACAGGTTATGCTTACCATCCTCTGTCCATTTTGCCGCAGATACATAATACTCACCGAATTCCTTATTGTTAAATGTAACTGTCACTTTACCATTCGCATCTGTCTTAAGAGTCTTCACTGCATTCTGTTTTGTTGCACCTGTCACTTCTGTATTGCTGCTTGTTGTTTTCGTGTTAAGTGGAGCTTTAGCAACATACACTTCAGCATCTGCTACCGGCTTGGTATATGGGATCGGATTATAATTTGCATCGTACGTTGCACCATATTCGGTCAAAGTCAATGTGACCGATCCCTTTGAATCTTTATCAAAAGATGTTGTATACTGATCTGAAGAAAATGCCGTATATGCACTCTGAATGCCTGCATAAGTAACCGGATCTGTCATATGATAATAACTTGCATAAATGTCAACCTTATCTCCAGCCTTGCAGTTGTACTGATCCATAGATACCGCACCTGCTGTCTTATTGACGGAATACATCCAAGATACTTCACTGTCTGTTCCTGCTGTGCTTGCTGCACCAATTCCATCACCATTCAGAGAAAGACCACTTACCCACAGTCCGCCGTAGCTGGATGGGCTGGCAATGATATATTTACTCATCTGATCATTAGTAACCTTTTTCTTCGTTGCCAAATATTTTGCAAAAGCACGAAGTGGAGAATACGTTGCAGCCTGACCTGTTGCCAGACCAATGCCAAAATCATTATTCTTATCGTCTTCTGTCATTGTTACAGTTACCGGAGCCAGTACAGTATCTGCATCTCTCTCCATATGAAGTGTAACTGCTACTGTCTGCTGTTTCTGCTCGTCTGCCGCCTTACTTGTCTGTACATTAACGCCGGAAAGCAATAATGCTGTCGACAATAAAAGGGCGATTAATTTCTTCTGTTTCATTTGTCCCCTTCTTTCTCGCATATCGCGTACTAAATTTCTGTCAGATCCAAGGCATACCTCAGTCTCATTTTGACAGATTGTTTGCGATAGGATAACAAAGAAAATTCCTGCAAACTCATTTTCAAAGGAACAGATCTCCCTATGGATTACACTGCTCCTGTGCAAAAAAACGCAGGAATTGTGATGACAAAATCGCAACTTGCAAATTATTTCGTCAAAACACTCCCTCTCCCTCCGAAAGGTCATATCTCACCCTACCGGGCAGGTCTTCCGACTTAAGGATCTCCTGTCTGCAACCCCTTCCCAGCATCATGCCAGTGGTATATTGTTGCAGCCATCCCCTAATACGGCAGCGGGGGCTGTGGCGGACTCACACCGCCTTCCCTATTAATTTTTCGCAAAAACCCGAGTAGTTACTAATATTATCTTATCTTTTCATTGATCCATGCAGTGCGACTGCATCTGCGCACCACTGATCTTTCCTAGGATAACACCCCATTCTATAGTTTGTCAACGCCATGGTGTTCTTTTGTATATCCCGTATTTTATCTGTATGCGCTGCAGTTTTTCGATCACGGTATGACCAAACAGCAAAATGCAAAGAGCCGTTGTTCCGGCGTGGGTAAGATCATACGGAACGCCCGCTGCATAGACCATTAGCAATTCTTCCTTCGTGAGTGCACTGTTTTGCGGACTCATTGCATGATCCATTAACCACGCTGCAAAATTCATAATGCCACCGTACACAACAAACACTGTGATAAATGCCATAACTGCCAATCCTATCACAAAGCGCACCGAGTTATGAAAGCGTTTTCCCCGCGAATAAATAACGCCAAAACAGATCCCTAGCAGTCCCCACGTCAACATCTGCCACGGGGTCCAAGGCCCCTGTCCGTCAAAAAAGTTGCACAGCAGTCTGCTTAAAGCACCAACCATAAAGCCAGCCTCCGGGCCTAAACACGTTCCCGTCAAAATGACAAATGCCGTTCCGGCATGGAGTGGGATCGTATGACTGCACAGCTCATTGACACCGACGCAGAGTGCCGTCATAATGGCAAGCGTCACGATCTCTCTTGCCTGCGGTCTTCTGTATTCAAAGACAAAAAACATTGGCAGCAGACCGCCGACCAAGACGACAGCACTAAGCAGCATATAATGCTTTGTTACTACAGCAGTAGTCCCTGCAACAGCCAGACACGCCAGCAAGCTGAGCACTACACCGAGCAAAATCCATTGCCGCTTATTCTGCGCTTTTTCCACCTGCTTGAGATCAAATTTTCTCCGATACGAAACATCCCGTGCCTTTCGCATCACGCATCCTCCTTTTCGTTGGCAAACAACCGCTGTACGGCAGGCGTATAAAAATAATTGTCCGCAAAAAAACAGTTGGCAGCATCCGCTCCGATCAAGTTCCCATCAAATAATAAAGCACAGTCTGTAGCATAATCTGCACAAAATTCTACATCATGTGACACGATCACGACTGTCACTCCGGTTGCCACAATTTTTTGAATATACTGCCCCAATTTCTCCTTTAAGGCAGCATCCAATCCCTTCGTCGGCTCATCCAGTAATAAGATTTCCGGTTTGGTAAGCAGTGCCTTCGCAACCGCAAGCCTCTGCATTTGACCACCACTCAAGTCATAAGGATGTCTCTGCCGCACCTCACAAAGTTCCACAAAACGTAACATTTGCTCTACAGTCTCGATAACTTCTGCTTCTCTGCTACCTCTGCGGTACAAAAACTCTGTCAGTTCCTCTTCTACCGTTGTCTCCGAAAAGACTGCTTTTGGATTTTGCGGCAGATACGTACATTTCGCCTTTGTGATCACCCTGCCCCGCTGTGGCTTATATATGCCAGCCATCACTTTGAGTGCTGTGCTCTTGCCGGAGCCGTTGCTGCCCATAATACAATAGATACTGCCCCTTGGCAGCTTCCAGTCAAAGTCACGGAGAACCGGCTTTCCCTTTTCATATCCATACGATACCTGACTTGCATGAAGGATCATCGTTCTATCTTCCCGTTGTATATCCGGCTTCTCGATGTCCGCGTTACCGAAATACTCCGAAACAGATATTTCCGGTGCCATTTTTGTTATTCTTTCTACAATTGTCTCCAAGCTTACTTCGGAATGTGCTTTCAAATAGTCTCGCAGCCATACTTTTCCCTCCCGCACAGTAAGCGGCAAGTCCCCAGACTCCCCACAACATAGTGCTGTTTTAGCCGCTGTTGGCAACGCCGCATAAACCGGATCATGACGTTCTTTCAGCAAATGCCCTACTCTACGTGGTGTGGTATCTGTCACAGTACCGTCCTCCATCACGAAAACGCGGTCAGCTATCGGCAAAACACCGTCTAACCGCTGTTCCGATAAAAATATGGTCACCCCAAATTCTTCATGCAGCTTGGCTAATGTATCCAAAAAACGTCCTGCTTCCATGGGATCAAGCTGTGAGGTCGGCTCATCTAACACTAACAGCTTTGGCTGTACGACCATTGCTGCCGCTAACTGCACCAACTGCTTCTGTCCACCTGACAAGGCTGCCGTACGCTTCCGAAATAGCGATTCTAACCCGAAATATTCCGCCATCTCCGCAGTCCGTCTCCGCATCTGTGGAACACTCATCCCCAGACTCTCCAATCCGAAAGCAAGTTCCTGCCATACATAATCTGTCACCATATTGTGTTCCGGATCCTGGCCGACATAGGCGATCTGCGATGCCGCGACCCGGTCATCCATCGTTTCAATATCAGCCCCCGCAAAATACATCGATCCGCTCCCAATCCCTATCGGTATCTGGCTTTTGATCATATGTTTTAACAAGGTCGTCTTACCGCTGCCGGATGCCCCGCAAAGAACAATAAATTCGCCCTTTTGCACCTGAAAAGATACCTCCTTAAGTACCTGTTCTTTACTTGTCGGATATCGAAACGACACATTTGTAAACTCCATAACTGCCATCACATCTCACCTTCTCTCGTTTCCCTTGCTTTTCGTTCATGATAAGGAACACCATAGGTCTGCTCTAAATACTGCGCCATCGCTATGTGAGCATCCGTATTCCCCTGCTTTCGCTCCTCCAAAGAACGAACCATCCACTGCCACACATCATATACAAGTGGCAGCATTGCCAGCAATCCAAAACCAGCCGGCAGCAAATACATCTGACCAAGCGGTGCATATCGGATCACCGGATAATACTGGCAGGATGCTTTCTGACGAAGAAACTGGCCGATAATAACAGCCGTAAGACCTGCAAAAACCACGAGCATGACTGCATCCCGCTTCCGAAAGTGAAACAAATGAAACGAAGATCTCCTGCCGATCCCATAGCCTCTCGTTTCCATCGCTGTCGATGTCTCTATCGAATCCTCTAACGACCACGACAAAAGCACCGAGAGCCGCCGAAGCACACTGCTCCCGGATCCCATCCCGCGCTCCCCGGCACGAATCTGATCCATTCTGCGCTCCAATAACGGCAGGTATCGAAGTGTCATCGTGATTACCAGCGAAACAGCAGGGAAGAAACGCCCGATCAGATACATGATCTTCTCTGCCCCAAAGAGTTCATTCCATACATAAAACCATTGTAGTACCGCCAGCAACAGCAATGTCATCATTCCGCCAAACAAAATGTTTTCCCGTGTCACTGCCATGTCGTTGATGTAAAACAATGGCGTTGCACCGTTATGTCGAAATAGCGGCAGGATTCCCATAGTAAACACTGCCACACCCAGTCCGGTCATTACACTTCTTTTCCACACGACGCGCCCACACAAAAAAAGAGAATATACTAAGGAGATCACAAAGGACGTCACGATCATTACAGGATGCATTGTAGACATTGTCACAGCAAGTACTGCTGCCAAATATCCAAATATCACCCACGGATGAAATGATTCAAACGCTGACCTTTGCATTCTTCCTCCTTACTACATTCTCTTTCCTATTTCCTACTCGACCTTTCCGGTACAAGTATACAGCCATTCGATATGATCTCCAGCTTTGACTGAATAATTGGAAGCCCCATAATTAGGCAGCTTGCCATTTACCCGGTACAGCCAGCCACTCATATCGCCGGCTTCCTTTTCATATAAATATCCGATGCCCCGAATATACTCTGTCGAAAACATCGTACTATACTCTGCATCAAGCGCAATATTTTTCGCCTTGCACACCTTCTGTAAGATCGAATATACCGTATCGGATGCCGTGATATTTACCGTTGTCTTCTTAAGAAACAGACCGTTCTCCGGCATCTTGGCCTTTACTTTATCCGATAACGAATCCCAATGCTTCCGTAAACTGTCACAGCGGATCGTTATCGTACAGGTAAGTGCTGCAGGTTTTGCTGTCGCTTTCTGCGTAGCGGATGGCTTCTTCGTTGCTTTCGGTCCCGACGATGACCGCTTCGTTTTGGTCGACGGCTTCCCGGTCGCCTTCCGTGCCTTCAGCGGCTTTGTCGTCCTCTTTACAGACGGCTTTTGTTTCGCAGAAGGCCGTGGCGAAGCGGTGTTATCCGTCCCCGGCGTACGTTGCGGCGATTCCTTCACCGTTTTAGGCTTTGTCGTCTGTTTCTCCGGTTCTGACGTTGACGTTCTTCCCGGTGCCTCAGATGCACCGACCTCGTCCGGTGGCTCCGTCTCTGATACAGTGCCGTTGTCTGTCTGCGTCTTATCCGGCGTAGCAAACAGGTCATTTGCTAACTGCTTCTGCTCTTGTTTGTACTGACCAACCGAACGGATCCGCACACCGGATAACGTGATCCCAAGCAGTACCAAGATCACAAGGCCTGTGACTATTTTCTTGATTCTGCGCTTATCGCCCTTCATTAGGACTTACTCCTCTCCCAACGTCCGGAAGCACCACACGGCAATACCAGCCCATTGCTGCTTACCGGCAATCCGATCTCCTGTGCATCCACATGACCACCAAACTTTGGCACCAGCGCAGTATTCATCATATAAGACAATACCGCCGGCTGTAATCCGGTCGTATAGGAATTGATCAGGAAAAACAACGGATCCTTACTTAACACTTTTGTACACAATTCCACAAATGGAAAAATCTTTTCTTCGATCTTCCATATCTCTCCCTTAGGCCCTCTTCCATAAGAAGGCGGATCCATAATAATTCCATCGTAATGATTGCCACGGCGGATCTCACGCTCCACAAATTTCACGCAGTCATCTACCAGCCAGCGGATCGGCTTGTCCGATAAACCGGACAGTGCTGCGTTGTCCTTAGCCCAAGCGACCATTCCTTTGGACGCATCCACATGTGTCACAGAAGCTCCTGCTGCCGCTGCTGCAAGCGTTGCTCCACCTGTATAAGCAAATAAATTTAATACCTTGATCGGTCTGTTGGCCTGACGGATCTTGTCACCAAACCAATCCCAGTTCACTGCCTGCTCCGGAAAAAGTCCCGTGTGCTTAAACTGAAATGGCTGCAAATGAAACGCAAGTTCTCCATAATGGATCTTCCATGTCTTCGGGAGATCAAAGAACTCCCATTCACCGCCGCCACGATTGCTGCGATGATAATGTCCGTTCTTTTGCTTCCAACGCGGCTCTTTATGTGGCGTATTCCAAATAACCTGTGGATCCGGACGCACTAAAATATAATCACCCCAGCGCTCCAGCTTCTCTCCATTTGAAGTATCAATAACTTCATAATCTTTCCAACGGTCTGCAATCCACATATTATCCCTCCAGACTCTGTTCTGCCTGCTTCAGTGCATCCAAAATAAACTTCGTAGAACTCTCTACATAGCCTTTGCGCAGCTCTTCCACCGGCGCAAAATCAATATTGTCGGCAATGCACTTATGTCCATCAAAACAGTCTTCAATACGACGATCCGAAAGTCCAAACATTTCCATGACAGACAAAATTTTGTCGCCGTTACGCTTTCCGACAAAAAACTGCTTATGGAATAAGATGGAGAAACAGGTTGCATGGAAAGAATTGGTGAAAATATACTCTGCTTCATCCATATAACCAAGCCACTCCTCGATACCAATATCATAAACTACTTTATGTCGTGTTCCTGCCGGAATTTTGGCATCTGCCAGATTCTCGCTAAGTTCGATCACTTCCAGATCATGCTCTTTGGCAAAATCGACCGCAAGCTCGATCAATGGGATCGCACTTTCCATAACAACATAGAGCAGTACATAGCCTTTCTTTCTCTTCGGCCGCTGAATGATCGGCTCATAAAAGCTCTTGTCATGAAGCAATACCGGATCTAACACATGCGTTGTCTCGATACCGGAAATCCGCTTAATATACTCCCCAAAACTTTTCTCGCGGATCGATATGTTTTGAAACTGTGAAATGTACTCAATAAAGGTTTTACGCTTGTCCTCTTCCAGCTCTACTACCGGACCACGGCTAGCCGCATATGCGATCTTGTATTTGCCTTTCATCGAATCGCAGGCTAAGAAAAATCCTCTGTCAAATCCGGCTTTCTTATTACATTTCCAAATAACATCTGTCGCACAGATATAACAGTCCAGTCCCAGATCGTTTGTATCGAGTGTATTCTCGTTGTAGCACTCGTCCGTTGTAATATAATACTTGTCGATAAAACGCTGAAATTTATCAAAACGGATCTGACGCGGAATAAACAGCTTAAGCCATTTTTTCAATGCTGCACGCTGTTTCTTTTTATTTTTCATCGGATGAGACAACTGGTAAAACAGTGGGTGTCTCGGATTATATTGTCCATAATAGTTTGGTTTATAATCAATGATCACACTGTCATATCCATGCATTTTCAAAAACTGCTGAAATGCATAAGAATGCAGCGGTGACGCAAAATTTAATACTTTTGTATGCGCATTGATCGAAATAATTCCTATCTTCATAATAGTAGTAGTCCTCCATTAACTTCTTAGGGCAAACGCCCAATTTGAGGGTATCATATTTCACCTGTCAAGTCAATCTGCCTGTGTGAGGCGTTGTTTACAAGTAAAATAGCCATCCAGTGCCATTAATATCATCATCGGCAAAAATGTGATCACATAGCGGCTGTTACATTCCCACAATATCTGAAACAGGGCAATACCGATCATCGCAATCCTGCCGATCATCATCGGATCCTGCCTGCCCCGGTGTCCCAATGCCAATAACCCTGACAATACAATACCAAAAAACAAGATCACATAATAGGTCCATGTATAGATCAGGCAATACGAGTGTGACGTTCCATTCCATTTCATAATCTGTACCAAAGGACACTCCGGCAAATATGGCATACGGAACAAATAGTCATCCCCTGCAAAACAACTGTCCCCCCAGGTGCGAGGCATTTTATCGAAAAAGATAAATTGTATGTAATCAGATGCACCAAAACAGCGAAGTCTTGCAAGTATAACGCGGACATTTTCCTCCGTGCGTTCTTTTCTTGTCTCAAAGGTTGCCGTATATGCAACATCTTCCTGCATATAGCCACCATCGCTTTTCTCGTTTAATCCCATCATGATCCAGTGCGTCAATGGGTACTCCCACTCATCTTTTATTGCATCTGTAATCCCAAAGCAGTCCTCTGCATATTGATCTGAATACACTCCAATGCATTGAATCACGCCACCCAACGTCAAGCACATCATTAATAGCAGTATACATTTCTGGTACCAACGCTCTTTCTGTAAAAATAACGCGATCACTATGGCTAAAAAAACAATAAACGGAATAACTTTGATATGATAGGTAATCCCTGCCACAATACCAAGTATGATGCCTAGCCATAGTTTCCGATAAAAACGATGACTTTTATAAATACAGATTCCCAGATATAACTGTATCGTCAGCAACAACATCCCCGGCGTATCTGTATATAAAAACTGTGCGTACATATATAACGGCAGGCAGCCGGCCGCCAGCATTCCTGCGATGCACGCTCTGCGTCTTCCCCACACTTTCTTAGCTATCAGGTAGATCATCCCGATCGATAACCATACAAATATACAACTAATCACAATGGATATTTCTTGAAAATCAACAAAGTTGGCATCCGGCAGAACAATACGAATCCATTGAAATAACGTCACCATACAGATCAGGCAAAGTTGATTATTGGTATAACGTGCATAATATTCTTTTGCATCTAACGTCCCTTTCAACACATACTCTGATGCCGATTCCAGCACCTGCCCCCAATCCCATGATGGTGCCACTTCACACAAAAAGGAAAACGCGATCAAAAACACCAAACACGCCCCATATACAATATACCAAAGCACCGAACACCATTCTTCTTTCAATATTCTATTCTTTTTCGTAATGTATATAATAAACAATGCTACAAAAATTGGAAGAATCCATGCCATGCGAAAAGACCACGTAAACATAGACCCCATTACTACAATTAACAGGATTCCAAATAATAACACATATAAAATATTACATAGTTTCTCTACATGATGCATCGCGTTCTCCATTCTTTTATAACACTTATTAAGTTCTCTGCATTTTTATAATGATCGTGTCCTCATATAATCTGCGTATCATGTTAACATATTCATCCCTTTTTTTCAATGATACGCCTATTGTGATATTTGAATGAACGCCAACGTAATCTCTATCTATATTTGACATAATATTTGCATTCTGCTACCATTATCGAAGTGTGTATTCATATTTAATCATATATTTGCGCACGCTTTCTGCGCATAGCGCATAATTAATATTGCTAAGGAGATAACGATTATGAAAAAAAAGTGGCAGCAACTGTCGATTTTACTGCTGGATCATTCATTTATGATACTGTTTATTATAACAGGGCTCGTATTTTTGGGCTTTAACCTTTTCACCCCGTACGTTGCAGATGACTATACTTATATGGGTGGCAAATCTCTGCTTGATATGCTTCACAAGGAATATATGCAATACATGAATATGAACGGACGCTCTGTCGCTCATTTTTTGGCACGCGTATTTCTCTCTCAAAACAAAATACTATTTGACGTTATAAATACAGGAATGTTTTTGTGGCTTACGTACTGCATTTATCTGCATGCTAACGGAACAAAACATACACGAGTTTCCAAAAACATTTCCGCATTGACTTACTTATTTATTCCCTGCAGCATTTGGCTTTTTGTTGATGTGATCGGACAGACATGTCTATGGCTTGTCGGTACATGCAACTATATGTGGGGGGCTGTCTGGATCATCACTTTGCTATTACCGTACAGCCTGTATTTCATTCATGGTCAAAACACATGTCAACATTGGTATCAACAGATCCCGCTTATACTATTAGCCGTTGTTGCCGGTTGGAGCAGTGAAAACACTTCCGGTGCATTGATCATGATCATGCTTGGATGGATTGTCTATGCTCTTTTTACCAAGACCAAATTAAAAGCATGGATGTTTGAAAGTCTGATCGGTACGCTGATCGGTTATGCATTATTAATCTTTTCGCCCGGTCATTCCGTTCGAATGAATGACCCGCAATATGCGATGAGTGTTGTCGATGACCGAAACCCTTTATTGATCATTGCGGAACGATTTGCTAACGCAACAAAGTTTTTATTTACAAAGCAGATCGTTCTCATCTTGTTACTCGCTTTCTTTATCATACTGCATATTTATCAAAAGAAAGCAAAAGAGCTTATTTACTCTGAGATCCTCTTCGGATTAGCTGCATTTGCCTGTGAATATGCACTGATCCTTTCTCCGGGACGTCAGACTGACCGTGTTACATTCGGTGTGACAATATTGTTGGTGATTGCATGCTCCATCGGACTTGCAGGCACGGCTTACGACCGCAAAGAGCTGCATTTTGTCCGCAGTGCCGGTATGACGGTATTGCTGCTATTTACATTCTATCAAGGTGTAAACGGTGCCTATGATGTCGTAACCAGTTATAAAGCAGCCACTGACCGCGTCAATTATGTAGAAACTCAGGTTGCCAAAGGTGCGAAACAGGTTGTTGTTCCATACATCACTCCGGAACCGGCAACCAAGTACTCTGCACAATATATGTTATGCGATCTGTCAGAATTCCCGACTTTTTGGACTAATCGGGTTTTTGCGGAACATTATAAATTAGATTCGGTCAAAGCAGTGAAGCAGGAACGCTTTGATCTTATCTATAAAAATACAGAAAGACGTTTCACGAAATGCTCTGACTTTACCGAATACCTGCGGGCAATCCGTAAAAAAGGATACACTGCATTTTTGTCTGTACACGATGATGGTTCACATTTTCTTAATCGCACAGATAAAAAAATACTCAAAAAATGTGGCATATCAAAAACGCCGACATTCCGTCAGTCATTCCTTGCCGTAATTGATGATGGCAAAGCGCTATACTCAAATACCGGAACGGAAAAGCTCTCTTATAACTGCACGATTGACGATAAACAGTTCTCATTGCTCAGTCAGGGAAAGTACAATACTATCGATGCTGACTGCAGCATTAAAATGAACAATCAGGAGCTGACTTCTCCTGCCGGCGGAATGCACGTTATTGTTTATAACAAAAAGAAACACTGTCTTGTCGACAGTGTAACCTTTACATTATGGCGCGATCGCAATTTTATCCGCTAAGCAGACGTGATCGCCATTCTATTCGCTGAGGATCATTCTTAATGATCCTCAGTTGTTTCTGTAACAATATAACGTGGTCTATGCTTAACCTCTTCATATATTTTAGCTATATAATATCCTATAATTCCAAGGCCAAACATCAATACACTTCCAATAAATAACAGCAAAATAATAACCGTTGTGAATCCCTCCAAAGAGTATCCCATAAACCATTTCACGATAGAATATATTGAAAAAATAAGAGAGAATATAAACACAACAATTCCACATCCCATAACAATCTGCATTGGTGCCGTTGAAAACGATGTGACATTATTGATGGCATAACGAAACAAGGATGCAAAGGACCACTTTGACTCTCCCTGAGCACGCTCCTGTACCTTAAATTCTACACTCGTTGTCTTAAATCCCACCCAGGATGACAATGCTCTGAAAAAAACATGTCTCTCCGGCAGTGCAATAAAGGCATCTACCGCCTTGCGATCAAGCAATTTGAAATCAGAGGCTCTGGACATATCAATTCCTGTTGACTCACTCATCATGCCATAAAACATTTTAACAAATATTTTATGTATAAAGCTTTCCTTACCACGATCTGCTTTGACACCCTCAATGACCTCATATCCACGCTCCCACAGATGATACATCTCTATGATCGTCTCCGGTGGATGCTGCAGATCACAGTCCATAACGACACAGCAATCTCCTTTCGCATATTCCAAACCGGCAAATACTGCGCCTTCTTTTCCAAAGTTCCTTGAGAAACATACTCCGCATACTTTCTCATTATTCCGGTGTGCCTTTTGAATTTCATCCCATGTCGCATCTTTTGATCCGTCATTCACAAATACGATTTCATAATCTATACTGTGTTTTTCCATGATATCTGCGACAACCGAAGCCGTATTTTGGATCAATGCACCTTCATTGTATGCCGGTATTATAATTGATAATAAACTCATCCTATACCTCTAGCCCTTTCTTAATCTGCAAACTTTTGACAGTTTCAAAACATCTATTAAGCCTCATCCTTCTTAAATACGATAAACCGCTGACCAAAATAGTTCAATACAACAAACAATCCCATACCAACAAGCATTGCCAGATTTTCCTGTATGCTTTTAGATGCGCCGCTTAATACCATGCGCACCAGCGGCTTGGCAACGCCATATGCTGCCAGATAACAGATGGAAATATTGATAACAAACTTAATGACCATCGCAAATGATTTCTCATTATTCTGAAATGTAAAATACTTGTTCAGAACGTAACTCACAATACTACCAATGATGTAATTCGATGCTGATGAGATCCAATAACTTGCATGCAGTAAATTATACATCAAAAACATAACGCCGGTACCAACAAGTGTATTCACTATTCCAACCAAAATAAATTTTATCGTTGTCTTGTCGATCAGTTTCATCTCAAACCTCCTAGAATCTAAAGTAAATAAACGGATTGTACGTGGAATTGACCAAATACAATACACTGACATAAAACAGTGCTAACAGTACCGCATATCCCGCTGCAGCACATACCCATTTGCAGATGCGGTTCTTTTGTATCCGCTTGTAGACTGCTGCTTTCAGAACACGATATATCGGCATGGAAAGAATCACACCAAGTACAAGATAAACACCATACTGTACTGCATACATATGCAGCAATGACATTCCCTCGCTCGTAACATTACCTGAGAACAATGCCTTAAACCAAGTCACACACTGAGATAATCCAGAATCGCAACGGAACAATACCCAGCCAAGTGTCACAACAAACATGGTATATATATGCTGGAATACACGCGGTATCTTCGCAAGCCATTTTCCAAGGAATAACTTTTCAATCGCCTGAAACACAAAATAATACATTCCCCACAAAATAAAGTTCCACTCTGCACCATGCCATATGCCGGTAAGTGTCCATATAATGAACATGTTCACATACATCCGAGGCATCCCCTTGCGGTTACCACCGAGCGGAATATATACATAGTCACGGAACCACGTAGTTAATGAAATATGCCAGCGCCGCCAAAAGTCACCAACCGATTTTGCGATATACGGGAAGTTAAAGTTTTCCTCAAAATGAAACCCAAAGACACGTCCCAGACCGATCGCCATATCCGAATACGCCGAGAAATCAAAGTAAATCTGCAGCGTATAGGCAATTGCTCCAAGCCAGGCAAGCGGCATATCAATACTATTCATTTCAAAAATTTTATCTGCCAATGCCCCCACATTATTCGCAATAATGATCTTCTTTGCAAAACCAAGTATAAACCGTTCCAGTCCGTCTGCAACATCCTCCATATGTATCTGTCGATGTGCAATTTCATTTTCTACGGTTTTGTAGCGGACGATCGGACCTGCTACAAGCTGCGGAAACAGCGATACATACAACATAACGTAAAACGGATTTTTCTGTGCTGCAACATCACCACGATATACATCAATGACATAACTCATCGCCTGAAACGTAAAGAACGATATACCGATCGGCAATACGATCGTCGCAATTTTAATATCATTTTTGATGAAATGATTGATGTTCTCAATAAAGAAATTCGTGTATTTGTAATAACCGAGCACCCCCAGATTTACGACCACTGAAAGCACAACAAACAGCTTACGTATTTTCTGTGTCTTGATCTGCGCGATCGCAATTGCAAATACATAATCCGACATAACCACTGCTAACATAAGCAGCAAATAATTAACTCCGCCCCAGCCATAAAAGATCAGACTAAATATCAATAATATATAATTACGGTATTTGGGTTCCGCCAAAAAATATAAAAATAACAACAGCGGCATAAATCCAAAAACGAACACAGCACTACTAAAAACCATACTATTCCTTTCCTGCCTTATTGCTTAATCCCAAATGTTGACGAAATGTCTCATAGGAAAAATGAGCATCTGATTGATTTGGTATATAAATCACATAATCCGGAGATTGCTTTGCTGCTTCTTGTGCCAAAGTACCGGACTTCGTATTATAGCGATAATCGTACGATATCATCTCTCTGCAGCTTGGAATGATCATCGCTTCCAATGCATTCGTATAGGAACTTCCGCTGATCATGATCTTAGCGGCATCCTTCTGAGGTGTCGTAATATCCGTATACGCATAATCGCCACCCATAAACGCACTGGCATAAGTGTCTCCTTTGCCAAAAAGCGGCGCCTTACTGTTTAGCCGTTTATATTTTAGTTTCCATTTTGGTCGAAGAGTAATCTCTTCTTTACCGGCTGACACTACATATCCAATCTTACGGTTATAGGATCCGGCAACTACCTTTTGCTTGATTCGATAGTCTGACAATGACTTTGTCTGGGTTGCCGGGAACTGCTGTTTCACATATTTCATGACTTCATCATAAACAAGCTGCGTACCATTTGCATTTACATGATGATCTGTCTTGTAATACAGTAATCCATCTCCATCATATTTTTGAAACAGCTCATTTGCATCGATGAATATCACATCGTCCGACAATTCTTGCCGAAGTATACGAATATATCGTTGATAATCTTTCGTAGAATCCGGATAATAACTTGGCAGATACTGTTTAGCACCTACATCTTTACGTGGATAATTGATAAAAAGAAACTTTGCGCCATTTTTTGTGATCTTGGCAGCTTCTCTATTCACAATCTTAGCGAGTTTCTTTACTTCGCGGTCAAATGCCGCATAGTCATTGATCACCTGCGGTTGTTCAAATAATTGATTGTCTTTTCCAATAGAAACTGAACCGGCATACTTCATATGAAGCTTATTTACTGTCAGATCATAATATTGGTGGATTTTGTTCTCGCGACTGCTAAGCTGATCCGAAAACGCATTCTCAACCTTAGAAAGATATGAATCTTTCGTCATTTCCGAATAATCCAGATCCGGAAATTGAGTCAAACTCCTTCCCTCTGTCAGGCTTTTCGCCTCTTTGCCTGCTATCGTCTTAAGCCCTGTGAACCCGATAAACGCCACAAAACATCCAATAAATAGTATTTTTATCCACTTCATTCGTGCGATCCTCTTTTCCTCGCTTTCTTCTATATTGATCAAACTGTTGCTGCTGCGCACTTTATGCGTCATATCTCTATTTTATCAAATAATATAAGACGCCCTTCTTACGCTTCTTTATTCTGGTCAATCGCTAAAATTGCCTCATATACTCGTTTGCAATTATCTGTATCTGTCTTGTAATAGAAGTTGTCTACTCTCTTCTTATACTCTTCCGACATTTCACAATCACGTTTGATCGCATCAATGATCGACTGCACAGTCGTCTCATAATCATAGCATACCGGACCAAAACCATCCGTTTCATAATTGAAATAGCCTTCATCGTATGTTTGTCCCTCAAAGAAGGCTTCGCGGTCAAACTGCGCATACACCAGACTTTTCTTCATATAAGCAAAATCAAATGCCACGCTTGAGTAGTCTGTGATCATTAATGCATTCTCCACAAATTCTTTTTGATAGTTCAATGCACCTTCATGAATCTGAATCACATCATTGCCATGATAATCGCCAATCTGCTCCATATGATTTACATGCAGACAGAATTTACCTGTGTATCCATGTTCACGCATACAGTCAAGCAGACGTTCGTCTTGAATCAACCGATCATAAAACTTAAAGAAGGCAGAGTTCTTAAATGTATCGTTGTAAATGCGCTGCCCTGTTTTTTGATCAATAGAGTTCGCAAGCTGCTTTCTCCAGGTTGGCAATATGATGATCTGCTTCTTTGTTTTATTAGCCACAAGATTGTCAAACCTTGGAAAACCGGTCAACTTAACTTCCTTGTCTGTATAAAAATAATTGCCATCCACAATGGATTGATACTCTGGTTTCGCTGCCGTCACAAATAGGCTGATGTTCTTATTAAAACGGTTCACCCACCCGGACAGATCATCCTTCGTCAGTCCATGCTGTAAGAATACAAAATCAAATCGGAAGAGGTTTTTCAAGTAATCTCTCTTCACACCAAAAGCATTGATCACATACTCATCAATATGTGCAGATATGATCTTATCCGCTGACAAAAAATACATGCAATATCGAAATGAACCATGTGGCACTACCTTTCCTATCTGTTTCATGCGTTCATAATCACTGCATTTCTTGGAAATATCAAAATAAACGTCAACATTTCCGGTGTCAATCCGGTTCAGGTATTGAAACAGTGCTTCCCCGTTGTCTCGTGCCAAATTGATTCGATCTGACAACAACCAAATCTTTTTGTTGCTGTGGATTTTACGAAATACTCTTGTCGCATAACGATAAAAGCATTCTTTAAAATATCCTTTTTTTACCAGTTCCAAACAATATCTCCGCTCACATTTACGATAGCGTTTTCTTGTTTTTTTCTGAACATATATGGTCTTTCCCTTGGCGCGAAGGATATGATGATCGTATAAACCATACGAAGAATCCATTGCATGCGTTAATTGGCAAAACTTACCATAACCGATCATCATATAACATCTTTCACCGTTTTTGTATTCAAATACAGCACGAAGCCTTCTGACTCCGGCTAACGGTATGGATACGTGATATCCTCTAACGTCACCATAATCGCCTAACAAACTATGTCTTGTCCGAAATGGTAGTGGATAATATGTCGGATAATACTCTGTTCCATTTTGATCCTCAAACAAAATTTTATAATCATCCTCATATATCCAATAATCTGCCTGACCGGTAATTTCCAGTACATTATCCTTAATATCTACAAAATCTAATGTCAAAAAACGTCGTCTTGCCATGTGCGTTAACCGCTGTCCATGAAAACAAACCAAACCGCCATCAAACGTTATTTCATCCCGGCAATCCTTTTGATATTTTAATTGATAAGCTAGCAGGTAATGCAGACTTAGACAATTTTTCTGAGTAGCGATCATATCATCGTCAATATCTTGCAATATAACGTGAAGAAGCTCCAAATATTGTTTCTTCTCCTCCTCTGTCAGCACACCTGACGGCACAACAGTACGCAGCCGCCATTTCATATCATACATAACGAGATACTGTACATATTTGATCGGCTTGCCAAACTTCTCTTTGGACATCTCAAGAAGGTGCTGAAACACAAGTTTTTCTGTGTCAAAATACCATGTCTTCTGGGAAATTGTGTTTTGCATTGCGGATGTTCCGGTATTACGCATACGGTAATAATATACACAATCTCGAATAACGCCATATTTACACTTGTCAAATAATATGGTATTGATCAAAAGACAGTCCTCTCCATAACGGATTCGAGAATCAAATTGTCGTCCTTTTAATGCCTCAGCGCGAACAAATGTTGTTGCCATACTTAGCTGTATATATTCATGATCTTTCTGAATATCCACAAGTTTGTCGTTATCAAATTTATAATCCAACACATGGTAATTATCTTTCATTTCGAAATATTTGATACGGCCGGCAACAATATCAATCTCATTTCCGTATTTTTGAAAAAAGCGATACGCACGCTTAAAAGCAGTTTTTCCCCATTTGTCATCAGAATCCAGAAAATTGATAATTTCGCCTTCTGCATATTTTAATCCGTTATTTCTAGCAGCACTGACACCTGCATTTTTCTGTTCAACATATACAATGTTATCCGGATATTCCCTCTGATATTTCTCACATATTTTACCACTATCATCCGGACTTCCATCATTGACCAAAATGATCTGAATATTTTTCTTGAATCCAATCGTCTGATGTATAACAGATTGGATCGTCTCCTCCAAGTAATTCTCCACATTATATACCGGTATAATTACCGAAAATTTAAATCGACTGTTTCCCATATCCTCTTCTTTTCACTTTCTGTCACTACTTCCGCAGTGCGCATACTCCTTCCTGCTTGTCCTAATATTAACGAACGAAACGCAGGAAAACAACCGTTTTGTTCTCCTGCATTCCCTTTCAAACCAATAGTACCTTTTATTATAAAATATTTCTCTATATTTCGCAACTATTCACTATGATGCAAAATATGATCACTTTTTCTTACCGACCTTGCTGACCCGCGGTACGCTCTTGCCATATCGGTTGCTTGCCGTCACCTTAAACTTTGTACCCTTTTTGAGCTTTGGTATTTTGATAACAAAGGTGCCATCTTTTTTCACCTTTCCCTTATATACCTTGCCGGCTACTGTCGCAGCAACTTTGGTCTTTGTGTTAGAAACCGTAGCAGCCTTCTTCTTTGGTGCGCCGACTAAATTCACCTTGCCGACAACCTTTCCTTTGCCGGTTGGTGCACTTACAACAATCGGACTGTCTGGTACTTTCTGTACCGGATGAACACGCAGCACCGGGCTTCTGCCTTTCACATTCACAACGTATACTTTCAAAGTGCCTGTGGAATTGGTTCTCGGTATCTTTACAGTATAGCAGTAACGTTTTGATTTGGACTTATACTTTCCTTTGGTTGCCACACAACGTTTCTTGCCAATCTTTACAACTGCCTTTTTACATTTTTCATAGGCATACACTTTTACTTTCGTCGTCTTATTGCTGACATGCGAAATCGTCGGTCTGATCGGCACCGCCTGATTTGTGATCACATGTGTCGACAAACTGCATCTGGATACCGCATCTACCGTGCGAAGCTCAACTTTTGTACCGGCCTTCAGCGTAGACGGCAGCGTCAACGTAAAGGATCCATTCTTGTTCAGTGCAATACGTCCCACTTTGACCTTGTTTTTCTTCTTGTAGAACGAAGACTTACGGTACAATGCCTTGACGTTCTGATTTGGTACATATACTGTTTTGTTGTTTACAAGGATCATTGGATAAGCATAACTGTCGTTTACCTTACCTGTTACCAGTTTGCTGTTCGTCTTAACTTTGTGAAGTGTCGGCTTATTCGGACCGGTTCGTTTTACGGTCACGATCGTACGTGCACTTGTCATTCCCTTACTGTCAACAACATATACAAAGATGCGTTTGCCGGCTCTCTGTGGCGGCATCTTGTAAGAGAACGTACCACTCTTGGTTGCAACGGTAGAATACGTTGCGCCCCCCTCAACCTTAAAATATACTCTGGCATAGGCTTCTGCCTTACCGGTAATCTTCGTCTTACGGTTTGTATAACCATCTACTACCGGTGCCGACAACATACTCTTATTGATGTTGAGTATTTTGAGTACGACAACACTGTTATTACCTTTCTTATCAGTTGCGCAAATAGTAAAGGTTCCATTGCGGTCACAAGACCATACGTTACCGTTGATCTTTGATGCCGTCTTCCAAATTACATTGTCTGCCGTATATTTGCCAGCCGCATAACGAACGGACGCAATTCCTGAAGGATCCGTCGCCTGAATCAATACCTGTACCTTTTTGTTCGTAACACTCTCATCTTTCACAACAGCCGTCAGGCAAGGTCCTGTCGTATCCGTCGTAGACTTTTCGTTTGGATTTGCTACGTAATACCGAACATTACTATCGCCACCGATCGATGCTTTAATCCATCCCTTGCTGTCTAAATAGCGGGACGCCTTAGCACCACTCTGTACAATATAGTTATAGTTATCCGAGTATTTTACACTCCAGTTATTATCCTGCATCGGCTTGATCGTACCGCTGGCCATTTGTATCTTCTCGATAAAGGACTGAATATAGCTGCGATACAACGCCTTTTTGCTAATGGATAGTATTGTCGGCTTCATCGTCTTAAACAGATTGTTATTCGGCAATTTATTAGACAACACAATAAAGGAAGCCGTATTTGAAATATTTGCTCCGTTGCGCGTCAAGGATACGATACGATGGGTATCGTTGATCTTTTTCCCCGCTGCATCATAACGAGGCGCTACTGTCGTATCTATCTTGTACTCTAATCCATCAAATATAAAATACTGCGACCAATCCGTCAGATAATCATCCTGCATTACGAACTGAAACGGTTTGCTGGAATCATAGTTTAAGATATCTCCTAACGATGGCAGCCCCTTGGTCTGAAGCAAAGCATTTTTCTGCTGTAAACTACTTTGCGCTGCCGGCGCAGTATTTGTCTGAGACTCATATACCGCCGCCTGAGAAGATGTCTCTTCCTCTCTGTCTGCCGTCCCCGCAGACACTGCTGATCCGGTTGCTACATCCGGTGATGCTGTCGGTTCTGCCGGTGATGTTGTCGGTTCTGCCGGTGATGCTGTCGGTTCTGCCGGTGCATTGTCTCCCAATAGATTTTTTCCGGCCTGCTCATAACCGCATGCGGACCACTCCATCCATTCCCGGATCTGTGCGCCTGTCATCTTGTAGATATACAAGCCTGTCCGATAACTGACCAGATCATAAATATTTGCCTTCTTAAACTGATTTTGAATATCTATGTAATCCTCTCCATCGGACGATCCGTATTTTAGATAAGTAGACGCCGCAACTACCGGGAGATTTTTGTATTGTGTCTTCGTTTTATTGATGTATTGCAATCCATAACTGATTTTAATATTATTCAACAATTGGATTGCATCATTATCTTCCATCGTACCAAAATAATTTTGTAATTGTGTATCTGCCGCTACCTCACTGAGGATCTGGCTGCTATCCGCCATAAATGTTTTGGTCCAGTTTCCAAATGCTGCGTTGATCGTTGGATCTACCTCTGTAGAAGCATTAACTTTTCGGATCTGTGTAGACTTTCCTGTGATCGTCGGTTTGTTATTCTTCGTACCGATATTCAGATCAACCATACCAATGCTTGCTCCTCGGTTTTCGATCTGGACAAGCGGTTTGCCGTTCACAATACCCGTTGTCTTATTGACCCCCGGATAATCATCATATTTTGTGCCATTGGCATCCGGAAAATCTTTGTGAAGGTGACCGCAGAGTACCGCATCTACCCCACTGATCTTCGTCAGTGCATATCCCGTATTGGCATCTAACTCTGCCGGTTTCTGCTCTCCAATACCGGAGTGTGCCAGTACGACAATGATATCTGCACCTTTCTTTTGCAGGATCGGTACTTCCTTTTTGACATTTTTGACAATATCTTCTCCATTCAGCACTCCGGTGTAATTGGTTCGTTTCTTAGCCAAAGTGGGAACTGTCTCACCGATCAAACCTACCTTGACTGAGATTGTCTTACCGGACTCTGTTACCAGCTTCTTAGTAATGATCTTATTCTCTGCCCAAATATGTGCTCCTGTATTGACATTTGTAACATTCGACAATACCACCTTGCCGGACATCCCGGTAGAAGACAACTGTTTTTGAATATAATCCAGTGTATAATCAAATTCATGATTTCCAAGTGTGATCGCATCGTATCCCATCTTGGCCATCGCAGTGTACATCGGCTGCTGTGCCGAACTATTTACATCGTATATGTAATCCGTTGTATAATCAAAGAGAACATCTCCCAGATCAAATAACAAAGAATTCTTTGCATTGACTTCTGCCTTCGCTTTCTTGATCAATGTTGCCGTTCTCGACAAACCACCCGTCGTGTAGACCTTGCCGGTCTCATAATCCTCTGTCGTCAACTGTCCATGCAGATCTGATGTAAAGATCATACGTAACTTTGCAGTATCATCTGCTGCACTCACGGAAACGGCTGGTGCAAGCCCCGCAAAACCGGACATCACCATAACACTCGACAATGCAACAGCCATCAACTTTTTACTCAAACCACCTAATCTCATATTCTCATGATACCTCCCAATCTATCTTCAAGACATCTATTTTCGTTCACCATTCTACCGCCAATATGTGTCAAAAAAATTAAAAAAATATCTCAAAATCAATAAATCTTTCCTTTTTTTCTCAATAACCCAAACTTCCCATCCCAAAGCGTGATATGGGAAGTTTGGGTGGCTGACACGTGCAAACGGCAGGAATTGATGTCAATTCCTGCCGCATACATGTTATGTGTGCTGCTGTTATTTTGTATTTTCGTTGATGTAGTTGATGAGGCCTTCTGCCTTGATGATCTTCTGCATAAACTCTGGGAATGCCTGACCCTGATACTCGGTTCCCTTTGTCTTGTCATAGATCATACCGCTGTCAAAATCGATCTCAACGGTGTCCCCTGCTTCAATTTCTTTGGCTGCAGCCGGGCACTCAATGATCGGAAGACCGATATTGATCGCATTGCGATAAAAGATACGTGCAAATGTCTCCGCAATAACGCAGCTGATGCCGGATGCTTTAATTGCGATCGGTGCATGCTCTCTGGAAGAACCGCAGCCAAAGTTTTTGTTGGCTACCATAATATCACCCTTCTGCACACGCTTTACAAAATCCGGATCAATATCCTCCATACAACTCTTAGCAAGCTCTGCCGGATCTGAAGAATTCAAATATCTTGCCGGAATGATTACATCTGTATCTACATTATCTCCATATTTATGTACTGTACCACAAGCTTTCATGTTTATCTCCTTTCACTGCTCACATTAATTGATTAAAGACCAAGTTCTGCCGGCTCAGAAATCTTACCGGTCACCGCACTCGCTGCTGCCACTGCCGGGCTGGACAAATACACCTCGGAATCCACATGACCCATTCGTCCGACGAAGTTACGATTTGTTGTAGAGATTGCACGCTCACCTGCTGCCAGAATTCCCATATAGCCACCTAAGCAAGGTCCGCAAGTTGGTGTGCTGACAATAGCACCTGCCTCAATAAAGGTCTGCACTAAGCCCTCTTCAATTGCCTGCATATAAATTGCCTGTGTTGCCGGAATCACGATCACACGGATACCATCTGCAACTTTTTTGCCTTTAAGGATCTCTGCCGCTGTACGAAGATCCTCGATACGACCATTTGTACAAGATCCGATCACAACCTGATCGATCTTAACGTCTCCCGCTTCTTTCACCGTCTTAGTATTCTCCGGAAGATGAGGGAACGCAACCGTTGGCTCTAACTTGCTTAAGTCAATGACATACTCTTCATCATAAACCGCATCCTCATCTGCTTCATATACTGTATATTTCTTCGTAGAATGTTCTTCCATATAAGCGATCGTCTTGTCGTCTACCGGGAAGATTCCATTCTTAGCACCTGCCTCAATTGCCATATTAGCAATAGAAAAACGATCATCCATAGACAGGTTTTTCACACCATCACCAGTAAACTCTAAGGAACGATACAACGCTCCATCTACACCGATCATACCGATCAGATGAAGGATCACATCTTTACCGCTTACCCATTTGGATGGTTTGCCGGTAAGCACTACCTTGATGGCAGAAGGCACCTTAAACCATGCCTGTCCGGTAATCATTCCACATCCCATATCTGTACTACCTACACCTGTAGAAAACGCTCCCAGTGCTCCGTAAGTACATGTATGTGAATCTGCTCCGATGCAGGTCTCACCTGCTACGATCAATCCTTTTTCCGGAAGCAGCGCATGTTCGATACCCATCTGACCTACTTCAAAATAATTCGTAATGTCGTGCTCTTTGGCATACTCACGAACACATTTGCAGTGTTCTGCAGACTTAATATCCTTATTTGGTGCAAAGTGATCCGGCACCAATGCTACTTTATCTTTGTCAAATACTGTCTTTTTATTTAACTTCTGAACCTCATGAATAGCAACCGGTCCTGTAATATCATTTGCTAATACCAGATCCAGATCTGCCATGATCAACTGTCCTGCTTCTACAGAAGGAAGACCTGCATGTGCTGCAAGAATTTTCTGTGTCATTGTCATTCCCATAATTATTATTCCTCTCTTTCTATTGTTCAAGCCTCTGATCTCAAATCCATGTACCGGCTCTGTCAATACCAATATGCTCTTCCTGTACGTTCTAAACTCTACTCAGATCTAATGTACCAGACTCATACTTTCGATCAGGCGCTCATACATTTCACGCAAGCCAACCGTCGCCTTCCAGCCAAGTTTCTGTAACTTCGTACTATCCAGCTTGACGATCATCTCCGGATTGTATCCGAAACTTGCCAGATCTTCCGGAATGTCACGTTCCACCGCAATATTCGACTCCGGCAAGATTCCACTGACTAACTTTGCCATATCATATATTGAGATCGCCGTATCCATATTCGTAACATTATACGCCTCTCCAGCCTGCCCTTTTGCCAAAATGGTAAGCAATGCCGTAACAGCATCGATCGTGTAACAGTATGTACGAACCGTCTTGCCCTCAGTATGGAGCACGATATTTTTGCCCTCGATCGCACAGCGTGCGAACTCAGCAAATACTCGGCCATCATCGTAAGCTACGCCTGCTCCAAATGTCTGCGATAATCTGGCAACTTTGACCGGAACATCGTATTCTTTCGCATAAGATGCACACAAACACTCAACGATACGCTTTCCCTCCGAATAACTGCTTCGTACACTGAGTGGCTCAATATATCCATAATCTTTCTCTGTGATCATACCCGCATCTTCCGCAGGAGTTCCATACACTTCGAGTGATGACAGATATACAACACCTTTTACCTGTTTCTGTTTGGCAAGTTCTAACACATAGCGAGTGCCATCCACTGCCGCACCGATTGTTTCTACCGGATGACTGACAAAATATTTGGAACTCGTTGGACTTGCCCCATGGATCACATAATCTATGTCTCCATCATAGCAGATCGGCTCTGAAATATCTCCAAGCACAATCTCCAAATGCTCCTCTTCCTCTAAATAAGGAAATACCTTTAACGCTTTTTCTTTACTGCGCGCAAAGATAATGACTGTCGTATTGCAATGGCAGATACGGTTGCGGCACAGCAAAAACTTAACGAGCTGTGAGCCGATCAGTCCCGTTGCACCTGTCACAAAAATACGACTGCCGTCTAACGCTTCAATTGGCAGATCAAGCGCTGCGGCACGCTCTAAATCTTCTTGAAGCACCCGGTTATCCGGACTTTCTATTCTACTCATGTAGTTTTCCTTTCCATCCGTAATCAAATTTCACAAACATTTCTGTCGTCCATCTGTTACTTCCTTATACTTCATACTTCTTTTAAGCTGTCTGCTAACGAATTCCGTTCGTCAGGCCGATACCAAACGTCTGCTCATTCTCTTTGTAGTTGAGCAGCGCACGGAACATATATACATCCTCCGGTGTAGTAACCTTAATATTACCACGATTGCCCGAGATCATATGCACTTCTTTGCCAAGCGTTGTCATGATCGTGCAAGCATCCACCATATTTTCATACGAAGGATTGATCGCACGCACCTCATCGTGGGCTGCAATAATATCTTTTAAGCGGAAACTCTGTGGTGCCTGTGCCGCAAAGGTATCTTTACGATATGGTACAGAATCTACTTTCTCACCGCTCTTGCTGAGTAAGATTGTCTCGTAGCAAGCTGTGCAGGTGATCGCACTGCCGTACTTCTGTACACTTTCAATGTTCTGTTTGATCGTATCATAGGATACAAACGGACGCACGCCATCATGCAAAAGCACGATAGAATCCCCATCATTTTCTTTCTCTGCATCTTTCAACACATTGTAGATGGAATCCTGAGCAGTTGCACCACCCGGAATGATCGATACTACTTTATCCAGTCCATAACGGTCTACTAATTTCTGTGTCTTACCAATGTAGTCTTCCAATACGGAAATATAGATCTTGTCGATCATATCATGCTCCTGAAAGAGCTCCAATGTATGCACAAGTACCGGCTTTCCGTGAATCTCCAAAAACTGTTTTGGAATACCGGAACCCATTCTAACTCCACGACCACCGGCAAAGATCATTGCAATATTCATAATTAACTCCTTTCTTCTTCCTCCAATGCGCTAAAATTAAGCAGAGGAAGTCTTTGGTTTACTTTCTCAATATGACGCAGTTTTTTCTGAATGTCCTCCGGAATATTTCCAAGCAGGATCCAGTCAATCACGCGGTCTGACGCATGACTATCAATATAGTCAAAATGCTTGTCTACATATTGTTCAACTTTTTCATATTCATAATCCTTTTGTTCGAGTGCATCCATGATCTGTGCAAAGGTATAGCAGACCTTACCCGGTGCCGCTTCCTCATAATCACGATGGAACCCTCTTGAAAAAGAATATTGGATCTTGTCAAATGCGAAAAACAGCATTGGTTTACGCATCAAACTATACTCAAATATATTGGACGAATAATCCGTGATCAATATCTCTGTAATATAAAACAGATCATTGATATTTGGATATTTATTAGCATCCACAAAGCGGTCTTTATGAGCCTCTTCGATCGGTACCGCCTCACTCACCCAAGGGTGCATCTTGAATAACACAACGTATTCCTCTCCGCAGAAATCATACAATCGCTGAAAATCGATCATGTGATACGGATAATAGGCTGTTTTACGGTTTTTGCCACGGTAGGTTGGTGCAAACAAGATCACCTTTTTGCCTTTACACATTGGATACCGTTCATAAAGCTCTGCCGTTTTCTTCTCACGAAAGGCTTCATCCAAATACTCATCCATACGCGGCATACCGGTTGGCAAGATCTGATCATCATTAATACCAAACACCTCAGAGAAGAACTTCCCGATCTGTCTGGAACCGGCGATTCCATAGCGGTATTGTCTATGGCAGCTCACTGGTGCCGGACATCCCAAGTGTCCCCATCTGCTATAACCGGAGGACTTAAAGCCCGCCCCCGCATGCCATAGCTGTATCAGCTTTGTCCGTTTATCTAATGTCAGCCAGTCAAAAAGCGGTACATGATCGTCAATGAATACCATATCGCACTGTGCTAATTTGTGGAGCAGCTCTTTGGTTGAGCTGCGCGCCTGTCTGATATAAGAAGCAGGTCTTGCGGAAAAAAGAATGGTATATTCCTTATCCAATCCACGTTCACACATTCGGTCATAAACCGCCTGCAGATTCGTACCGATCGTATCGCTCTGCTCCGTCATAAACATGATCACCTTTTGACGGTCTTTATACTTCTTCACCTGACCGTGATAATACGCTTTCCAACGCATCCGGCCTGCATTTTTCTTCATTTTGATCGCTGGATCTGTCACCGCAGATTTCACGATCTCACCATTGCTTTCCTGTTCCATGCTGACCTTCATCGCATCCATGATATGCATTAGGAGCGGAAGATCATTTTCCCCTTCCGTGACATAGAAGTTTACAAGATAACCTCTCGTCCGGTTGTTATGCAGGAAAGATCGCGATACATTTTCTGCCTCCGGAACCAATTCATGCGCCATCACACATTTTGCCAAAATCTCCTGCTTGCGGCAAACATAAAAGAAATAACTTCCCATCGGAAGACATTCGCAGTTCCCCGGATTTGTCATATTCATTGACAGTCGAATATGCTCTTCATCCACAATCGTCTGCTTAAATCGTGCTTTGGCATGAAAGTTTTGATCCACGGCATATACATCAAATTTTTCACCTTTTAACGCCTCATCCGCATACGTAAGCTGTAAATCAATATGCACAATGATTCGTTCCCACCAGATTTTCGTGATCGTCGCAGTAAGCCGTCCCAACGAAATCCGGTCTTCCATCATGATCTCTTTGTCCATGGTATTCTCCATTTCCTATTTATCCCGACTTTTCGCAGGCTGACTGCTCTGTATAAGACAGTCTTCCAACAAAAAAATGCGAAATGTGGGCATTATTTTTTAGTTTATCATCATATTCTGCAACTGTCAATCTGTCCCGCCTTTGCTCATTGAGCCTCCGTTATTCCACGCTGATAGTTCTATTTCCAATATTTATACTTTACATGATATTTCTTGGCATACTTGTGCGCATAACTCCCCTTTTTCACATAAAGTGTAAGCTTTTTACAGCCTTTAAATGCATCTTTCTCTATTTTTTTCACAGATTTAGGCATCTTTATTTTTTTTAAGCTTCTACAATTTCCAAATGCTTTCGCCCCCACCCTCCTTACTTTACTTGGTATATTAACTGATGTTAAATTACGACAATTGTAAAAAATTCGATTTTCTATATACTTCCAGTTTTTATTTATCTTAACCTGTCTTAGTGCTATACAATCTCTAAACAAATCATCTGTACACTCACTATTTTGTATTTTAGATAAATTTGCTGTTTTCAGCCGTCTACAGCCCCTAAATAAACCATTCGCCAGTACAACATTCTTATCAAATGAGACATTTTGTATTCCAGTATTCCCGCATAACATGTCACCAAAATCCAATTTGTAAAATCTTTCTTTAAACGGCAATACTCTTAATTTTTCACAATACTGAAATGTACGTAATCCTAACATTTTTAATGACTCTCCGCCACTTATTTTTTCCAATTTCCTGCACATATAAAATGCATCATTATCTATCTTTCTTACGTTTTTTCCAATATGAACTCTTTGTAATGACTTACACATTATAAATGCCTGACTTCCAATTACCTCTACACTATCAGGAATGGTCACTTCTTCTATATACGAATTTTGACTAAATGAATTGGCTGCCAATCTCCGGACAGGATGTCCATCTATCTCCGATGGCATAATCACTTTTTTGGACTTACTCCATGGCGAATTGTCGCTAAATCGTTCTATGCGAATCCCCTTTCCAGCCCCTATATATGTGTATTGATAACCTCCACTTACATAATACTTTTTCCACCCATCTGCATCATACATTTCAAGAGGTCTTGGCGTTGCTTGAATTTTCATCATTGTCTGTGTTGTTTCCAAAGCAACCTGATTGTTGATGTGCTCTGCACCGGATACATCCTGCGCTGTTAATTGAAGTCCCATAATTGCAATAACAATAATACCACAAGCCAAAATCCACTTTTTCATAAAATTCACCCTCACCTTTCTAAAGTTTTCCGTTACATCTCTAGTACATCACAGATACCCACCCCAGTCAATAACTTCGATACCATCTTAAGAATTCTTAAGAATTGAATCTCATATGCCATCAATTAATCACTCAAATTTCGCACTTCCAAAATTATCTCACACGACCACATATTGCTTATTATGTCATAATACTTGCGCATGATTTCTGCGCATAATGGAGTTTCAAAGAAACTCCCAAGATAAGCACAGTGTGCTTATTATGTCAATGATTATATTGTATTTTGCAGCCACAACATAGCGATTTCTGCCGGCAGAGATCGCCTACTCATGCAGATAAATGCCTATCTTGATTTTAATCCATTTCCCCTTGGTTTCCTTGGCAGTGATTTTCCCAAAGAGTAGTTTTCCTGCATCCATCAAACGTGAAAATACTACATTATCCTCTCTGGGTACATATCCAATTTTGACCCCATTACTGTTTTTTATCACTATCGCTTGGGGATCGAAACGATTATGTGGCTCACGATAAAAATCCAACTTATCGTTAACATTAAGATACTGAGCCAATTCCTCAATACCTTCAATGTGCGTTGTCCCGGCAATAAAAGTATCAAACAAAAAGATATCACGTTCATAAGGTTTCGGTATAGTAAGACCACCGCCTTTGCCATGAAGTAGGCTTGCAAGACTGCCGCCATCTGTTTTTACGATATTACTCATCCTATCACCTCAACATTTCTTTCAATCTTCCAGCATACAGATCATATGCTTCTTTCAATTCCTCTATCATTTTCTCAAGTTCCGTCCGTTTTTCAGCCACCTGTTCCGGGGCATTCACCAGTTCCTTCATTGTATACGGATATTCCGATTTTATATTTGCAATTTGTTCACGGATAAGTTCCAACGTTTTAGTCAGCCGTTCCTTGTCTTTCGTAAGAATGGATAACCCGCTTTCACTTTGTTCCGGAACGACAGGTTCCGCTACCATCTCACTGATGATGAGAAGATTCCCTATATCACCATTTTCATACGCTTGTACTGCGTTTTGAAACAACTGCATCTGTGCAGGTGTAATCTCCGGATGCAGATCGGGATGCAGAGCCTTTACAATGCTGCGATACAATTTCTTGATCTGCTTGGTCTCTTCATCCGTAAGAACATGTCCCTGACTATGATCAAGAGCCTTATTCATCTTATCGACCTGCTCATTGAGCTGACACTGAAAACCGGCAAACTCTTTATCAAGCAATTTATCAATGGCTGATAACGCAATCTTTTCCTGTCTATTTTTCTTTGCTTGGATAAGATCAATTTTTCTTTTGATACGCAACACATTACAGTTCAATTCAAAAGCTTTGTATTCAAGGCTGCCAAGAGCGAGCATATATGCCGTTTCTATGTTTTTGCAGATTACAAAGCGTAATTCATCCCGCTCAAGCAAAAGCATGGAAATTTCAACTCGCAATTTTTCTACTTCCGCTTTCAATGCGGCGAATTCCGGAAAAGGGACAACCGTGCAATTAGTATTCTGGTCGCGAAGCTTATCGCTCCGTTTAGCAGCGAAATCATGTATTTGTTTCATATCTTCCACAGCGGAACACCTCCCATTTTCTTTTATCAATCCAAATGTTTGCTAACGGCTCTTCAAATATTCTCATACGGATGCGCACTTGCTAATCGCTCTTTAAATATTCTCATATGGATGCGCACTTGCTAATCGTTCTTCAAATATTTCCTGTGGCAGCGGTTTGTCGAACACATAGCCCTGCACGATATCGCAACCAACTCCTTTCAGATATTCAATCTGCTCCACCGTCTCAACCCCCTCAGCAATGGATTTCTTATCCAGTTCATTGATGAGCTGCACAATGCTGTGAAACATAACAAGATCTCGGTCTTTTCCCGGGTAATCCGTTTCCAACGGAATAAAGGATTTATCTATTTTTATCGTCTCGAGATCAACTTCTTTGATCATATTGAGTGAAGAAAAACCGGTTCCGAAATCGTCAATCGAGGTTCCAATGCCATTCGCCTTGAACTCATCAATAATTCCAGACATGATTTCATAATTTTGGAAATCTTCACTTTCGGTAAGCTCGATCTCGATCAAATGATGATCAACACCATAGCGGTCAATAATCTCCAAAGTACGTTCAACGAGATTTTCTTCCTCCAAATGTCTTCTGGAATAGTTCACTGAAATTGGTACAACCGAAAGCCCCTTGTTCTGTCGATCTTTCAAAAAAGCACAGACACTTTCCAACACATAGTAATCAAGTTTGCACACGCTTCCCTCGCGCTCCAACTGCGGAATAAACTGCATTGGCGGTACCATCTTTCCATTTCTGATCCAACGAACCAAAGCCTCTGCACCATACATTGTCCGATCTGCGACGTTGACTTTAGGCTGGTAATATATGACAAATTCCTTTGCCTGTAATGCCGGAAGGAAATTGGACACAATGCTCTGATTGGCTAGTATTTCCTGTTCGATCTCCGGCGAAAACTCTACCACGCTGCCAACCCCTTTTTGTCTGGCTGCCTGATAAGCAATGCTGGCTCTTCCCATGATGGCACGCGGTACTGTGATGCCATTCAAATTGCTGACACCGATCGTTGCGCCAAACACAAATTCCCGCTCTTTCATCTGCCATTGATGATGTATCCTGATATTCTGAAGCTGTTCGATCAATTTTTCGCGGCGTTCCTTGTGAAAAACAAGCACAAAATTATCTCCACCTAATCTTGCAACAATTTCATCATTTCCCATTATATTTTTGATATGCTGGGCATAATTACGCAGGATAATATCACCCTGCTCATAAGAAAACACTTTATTGACATATTTAAAATTATGTACATTAAAAAATATAATATTGTAATTTGCAATTTGCCCGGAAGCGATCAATCCTCCGGCAAAATGCATTAAATAATCCTGATTTGCTACACCGGTACTCATATCCGTCATCATAACCTGCTGCAGTAAGTTCTGCGTCATCGTTCTGCTGATCTTATAAAAAATTTGGCGTAATAACATATTATGCAATTCCAATTCTTTGGATGAAAACTTGCTTTGGTCACGCGGATAATCCATGATCGTTACCGTTCCGCCGGACGGTAACGGGAATACCGAAATATTCGGTTCACCGTCAGATGCATCCCCTGTGTCATACAAAACTTCTACGGCACGCTGTCCCTCCGGACAAAGTTTACTGACCGGTGCCTCTAGCTTAAGTTCTACTTTATTTATATGAAAAAGTTCTGCCGCAATAGAAAGAGAACATTTGATCTTAGCCATGCACGCTTCCATGGTAGATGCATCCTCCGCTAACAATTCAAACATCGCTTTTATTTCCGGATCAATTATCATCTCTTTATTCATTTTTTACCTCCACACTCTTAACAATAACGCTTTATACCTGACCGCCCGATTCAGGCTTTTGTTGCGTATTTCTATAAATCCCAATATTTATTATAACACATTTGTCGAATCATAGTGGTGAATTATGTCAAATTGTAACAGAAATGATCGCTTTACACTACATATATCTTATGTGAGCGAAGACAATGATGCCTTTGATACAAAAGGCGGCAAAAATACGAACGATTACGTATCGCTTATGTCGATTCGTGAAGCAGAAACCTATTTCAAAGAGTCTTCTGAACGTTCCGCAAGTCTTACGGATGGCACCGGTGTTTGGTGGTGGCTGCGTTCTCCGGGATTCGAGGAAAATAACGCCGCAAAGGTAGGCGATTACGGTATTGTCAACAAAGCGAGGCACAAAGTGTTTGATGATTATGTTGTAAACGGCGGTTTGCGTCCGGTAATTCATATTACCGTGAAATAGTTTTAGGAAAACGTGATCTGGTAATAAAGAACCCCGGGCGCCAGATTTCTCCTCTCATGGTAGAGATTCTTCGGCTATGACCAACGTTTTCTCTACCCCGGGCGCTGCAAATCACTACTCTTACACCTTCTCAAAAATCAAAATTTTCTGCGTCATTTTACGAATGATCGGCAACCAACCAAATGGCTTTAACACAGGAATAATCTTGGTCATGCCTCGTGTAATATTATCATCTTTGATCTTACGAAATCCCTTTGCAACATCTCCCAGATCTTCAAAACAATCCGCTCCAAAAATAAATTTTGCTCCAGTTTTTTGAATGGATTCTTCAATGTCCTCTTTATTGACCCATTTCTTGGCCAGACACTCCATCATCACCGTTGCATTGTCAAAATGATCCCGAATAATTTCAAGCATCGTCGCATTTTCTTCCGGCGTCAGATACATGCTAAGGCCTTCGATAATAAACAACATTTTTCCTTGTGCATCAATCTGATCCGCCCAAGCCGGATCCAATGCAGAAATCCCGATTGTTGATACCCTTCCTGATTCCTGATAAATCTGATCTCTGACGGCGATCGTCTCCGGAAGATCCAAATTGTACCACCGCAGCTTGCCGTTATCCATTCGATAAAATCTAGTATCCAATCCGCAGGCAATATTTACAACTGTGCACTCCGAATTACGATCAATAAAATCTTCTACCAACTCATCAAATACAAGCGTTCGTGCGATAACACCATTGCTCATGGTGGAATCTTCCTCTGCCGACGAAAAATCATAATCTATCTTATTCACCAGTTCCACTGCTTTCGCATCATAAAATTTATGTCCCTTTTTCAGCGAATATTTTGCTCTCGCATAAAAACTTTGCAACATGGTCTCTGCTGTTCCATCCAAAGTCACTTTGATTTTTTCACTCATTTTTTCCTCCTATCCATCCAGAAAATAAAATATCTGTAGTTTTCAAGGTCCCAATTAAACCTTTTCCCTGACTCGTTTTTTCACATATCACTTGACACGATCATAGCACAGATATTTTATACATCGCCTAGCTTTACTCACTATTTGCGCAGTGGTTAGTTGTGGCTAACCACATTTAGTGTACCACAGATGCAAGATAGCTGTCAAAACGAAAAACCGTCACTTCTTTATTTCTATTGTGTTTTTCGCTTTTTATAAGCTCGGTATCCCTCATCTCATCCGATCATGTCTTCCAATCCGCTCAAGTCTTTTTCCGAAATGCATTCTTTTATTTCAATTTTACTCACAATCATGATTGAGAATCGTACTCATTTATGCTAAACTTATTTTAGTTGCGCAAATATTCTATTCACTCTAAAAATAGCGTGTATGGATACATTTGAAACAATGTTTCTTTTATTTATAAGATCAAGATGTCAACGCGCCAACACTTCAATATGTTGACAGCGAAAACATCACATGTACTCTCGAATTCATCGAAACGAAGAATTTCGAGATGAATTTTTGATATACCATGACATTTTCGCAGTGCGTACACGGTGTGTACGACGAGAAAATGGAAACAGTATATCGGAAATGCAGCCGAAATGGCTCGTTTTAAGAAGATACTGAGAGTACATTCACTTGAAACGGAGGATAATTATGTTATTAGAAGAAATGAGACAAAAGGTAGTTGACTATGGAAATCAGTTGATTTCATCGGGTCTGACGATTGGAACTGCAGGTAACATCAGTATGTATGACCCGGAAACCGGATATATGGTGATCAGCCCATCTGGTATTCCTTACGCAAAAACAACAGCAGAAGATGTTGTCGTTATGGATCTGCAGGGCAATATTGTGGACAGCAAACGCACACCTTCCAGTGAACACAGTTTACATGCTGCCTTTTATTTAGAGAAACCGGACGCTCGTGCCGTTGTCCATGCACATTCTATGTATTGCACAACGCTTGCATGTGCCGGCGTTGATCTGAAGGCGACTCATTATGCAATCGCAGATACGGGTGTTGCTACGGTTCCTACGGTTCCATATGAGACTTACGGCACTCCAGAGCTTGCTGATGAAGTTCGCAAATGCTTACGCGAATCTGACAGCAAAGCACTTCTCATGGCAAATCACGGAATGGTCGCTTACGGCGATTCCTTAGAAAAGGCATTTGCCATCGCAAATACTTGCGAGTGGTGCGCACAGGTTCAGTGGCGCGCAATGGCAATCTCTACGCCAAATGTATTGTCTGATGAGCAGATGGCAGAAGTAATCGAGCATTACAAAACATACGGTCAAGCAAAAGAAGATGGCAAACAGTCCCAGGGCTATTTTGGATAGATCACATCTATTTGCTAAATGCAATCAAACAAGTACTCGATATAGCTATTTTGAATAGACTGCATCTATAAATTTACTCAAACTAAAAAAACTCCCCGGCAAAGCGTTGCAGGGGAGTTTTTTATTAATATCCATTTACGATACCATCTGACGTAATCGGAATGGTGAGTCCATTATCTACGTCAGTCTTCCATTAATATTGCTTAAAAGTCACAAATATTTTCTCATAGTTGCCTCTATTTTTTGAAGTGATATGGCAAATAGTTCTTATATGTTTTCACATGATAACTATAACTAAACTTATGATCCTTGCTCAGCTTCTTTTTGCTTACCAAAAAATATTTCGTATTTCCCTTTTTATTTTTAATAACAGCGAACGGCTTCCTCGGATTAAATTTTCTCATCAGAACCGGATCATCCCATGTCGTATCAATATAGCGATATTTACCACCAACCTTAACAATGTTCCACGCATGTGCTATTCCATAAGTAGTCCCGGTTACATAAACGCATGGAATTCCCGCACGACGCGCCAGCAGTGTAAATGCCTTAGCATACCCTTCACAAACTGCTTTTTTCCGGATCAGTGCTCCATATGCAGTAAACGACAATTCGCTTGGTTTCTTTTTATTGACATATCGTTTTCCTTTATAGCGAAAAGATTTATATACCATGCGATCATAATCACATCGCTTTATAATATAATCATGAATTGCACGCAGACGCTTTTTGGTCGATTTGTTTTTCTTAAGAATCCCTTTTAATACACTGTCCGCTTTTCGGGTCATCTTCTGCACATATTGTCGGGACTTCGGCTGATACATCCGGTAATGATAACCCTCTCTTCCATCCTGCAAGTAAACAGCGGCTCCTGATCCCAAAGGTTCATCATATTTCGTACAATTCGGATTGTCAATGACGTATTCATCATACATATTGATCGCTTTATCCAACTCGTCAATTAGATTAAAATCTAACAATGTCCTTGGATAAATAACACCAAACTCGTAGTTTCCAACTTTCAAATGATCGAAAACATATTTGTACAATTCTTTTTTAGAATGAATTTCTTTGCCATACTTGCTGACGTAGTTTGTCTTTTCCTCATCAGATTGCACCGGCTCTACCCATTTTTTGCGGGGATTCGGTTTGACCGTTACGGTAAGAGTATCTGTGTAGCCGCCAATAGATACTGTCAAGACAGTCTTTCCCGGTTTTAGCGCCTTAAATCCGCCAAAATGAACATATTTCACATCAACAATGGAATTGTTTGCACTCTTCCAGCGAAGTTTGTTGCCATATTCTATATTAGACGATAACGCCTCAAATGTTGATGACACTTTGCCATCCGTAATATATTGATACCAATATCGTGCGGGCACCTGAAATTCCTCACCCTGCGTTACCGTTAATGTATTTCCCGGCTTTGACTCTCCTTCACTATTTAATGGCCACATCTGTACTTTTAAAAATTTTATAGTAGATTTTCCTGCAATAACAAATGTTTGCGACACACTATGCTTTCCCAAACGTGCTGTGATCGTTGCAGTACCTTCTGACTTTGCTACCATGCGTACGCATCCTGTCGCATAATATTCCAGGTCGATCACCTTACTATTCGATGACGTCCAAGTAACTGCGCTTTCGTAGTATGCCTTGGCTTTGTTTGCATTAAGACAATTCGCATAGGAAATCGGCTCGCTTGTGTTAAGACCTGTCGTATTGCTTGGATATATATTTAAAATTGGAACATATGTCCAGCCAACCCTTGACGTCTCAATCGGTATATCCAGCTCCAATCTTCCAACCTCTTTTTCCATTTGTGCAACTGTCGATTTGGTTGCACGCTGCGCCCCTGCTAGCGATGCCGGCAACACACTAACAACACAGGTTAACATAAATATTCCAATAAACTGCCATATTTTTCTGCATTTTTTTGATGTGTGACTCATAAGTAACTCTCCTTCCTCATATCATCAAATGTTTTATTAAATATTAAAGGTTTTTCAACCTTTTATGTCGCAGCAACTAAGCCACTGGCATGATCATCTCCCGTTTCCGGCCAAATACCTTTTCGCTCGTTGCTCTGATTCCATTTATCAGCATCCTATCCTGCGAAAAGACAACCGTATATCACATATTTGCTCGCACATATTTAATCACGCATTTTTACTCGCACATATTTAATCGCGCATTTTTACTCGCACATATTTAATTGCGCATTTTTTCTTTTAATTTTACCACAATATCCTGATATTTTCTATGCTTCATATCAGGGAATGCCCGAAGCAAACGCCCCTGTCCAAAAAGACGGTGCTTGGTCATAGAACCAACTAATTCTTCATATTTCTTCTGCAACTCTGCTCTCTTCGTGCGAATCACTTCTCTATACTCTTCTGCACTAATATTTTCTTTCAAAGAACTAAGCGCTGCACGCAATTCTGCCGTACTCAGGTTATCCTTCAGGGAGCCGACTTTCTCTTTCATTTCTGACGTGCTTAAGCTATCCTTCAAAGAACCGACTTTCTCTTTCATTTCTGACGTGCTTAAGCTATCCTTCAAAGAACTAACTTTCTCTTTCATTTCTGACGTGCTTAAGCTATCCTTCAGAGAATCTACTCTATCTCGTAATTCCGCCTTAGCTAAGGCCGCCTGTACTCTGCCTTCTCCAATATTTTGCGCCGTTTCGATCGTTGTCTCACCAAGTTTCTCACTTACCTTATCACTGACAATCCGAAGATCGCCACTAAGCTTATCAAGCTGTCCAAGCTTCTTATTAAATCCTCGAATCACTGCTACCGTAACAACAAAGTCAACAAAATACACAACGTATAATATCACCAGAATGGTCCACCCAAGTACACTGCTGTCATGCCCCGTGATCAGCTTGTCAATATATTTCTGGAAGATCCGGACCACAAACAAGATTGCAAATCCCCAGATCAATGAAAACTCCAAACATATATATCCACGAAAATTAAATGGTTGCTTGGAATAATCCCACCATCTCGCATGAAAGCATATATCAAGAAGCCAGCCTGCGACCAACTCAATTAATGTTGCTAAAATCACGCCGAACACGTAAACCAACAGATCACTCATCTGTGTCCCTTCAGGCTGGATCAGATTGATCAATGCAAACACACTCACAACCCCGAATCCATATACCGGGCAAACCGGTCCATTCAAAAATCCACGGTTCGTAACCTCGCCCCAAGTGACCGCGTGGTAGATCACTTCCACACACCATCCCAAAAAGGAATAGATCACAAATAGCCACGCCAATTGATAAAATGTCATTCCAAAAATCATAGATATCCTCCTGTAATATCTCGATAATGTCTACCCTAAGCTGGTTATTCTCGCCTCTGGGGTAGAGAAATCCGCCCTGACTTCTTGTTTGACTCTACCCTAGATACGTTCTTTCTGCCTCTAGGATAGAGATTTCTTTCTGGTCTTCTCCTTTTTCTCTGCCCCAGATACGTTCTTTCTGCCTCCGGGATAGAGAATCTTCTCTTTGAGAGAGTATAGCATGATTTATTACAAATAACCATATGATACTATCATCTATTTTATCAAAAACTGAAGTCTTAAAATCAGCGCCTGTCTCGGCACTACAATATCTATTTTCGATTAAATATCCAACTTTTTATGGATAGATTATCCGAATACTTCATCCACTTTTGTCACACACTTATCGGATTTTTGTTGCGCATTTATTGTATTTTTGTCGAACATTTATTTCATATTCTCTATGAGGGACTGTCTTTATAAATATCAACATTAGTTTATATAACAACAGCCCGACTTTTTAATGTCAGGCTGCATTCTAATACATATTTTTAATATACGATTGAATTTCCTCCAAATGCTTGTCAGCATCCATCCAACTTTTCATCTGTTTGGATTTTTGTGTCACAATGATTGCCGGCACACTCGTTATCTTATACTTATCTAAAAGCTGTTATTCCTCATTACGCATTATGTCCAAACACCATAATAACAACTCCCAACACCACCAGCACCAGTCCTGTCGCACGGTTCAGGGTTTTCGGCTGTGCTTTATTGGCAAACAATGCTGCAATCCGCGCCCAGATAAATGTAAAAACAACGCACAATCCCATCACTAAAAAGTCCGGTTTCCCACCAATGGCAAAATGTGAGGCTGCTCCGGTAAATGCTGTAAATGCCATGATAAAGACGCTTGTTCCAACAGCCGTTTTCAACTCATAACCAAGCACGGACGTAAGAATCAACAGCATCATCATACCGCCGCCCGCTCCAACAAATCCACAGATGAACCCAATGATCATTCCACACAGAACAGACTGCACCGCTCTTTTCTTGGCAGACACACTATTCATCGCTTCCTTAGTCGTCATGACCGGACGAACGATAAATTTAATTCCAAGAAAAAATGTCATAACTACCGAAAAACTTCCCATCGTAGTCGATGGTACCAGACTTGAAATATAACTTCCGATCACTGTAAATACAAGCACTGTCACCATCATAATACTGCCGTTTTTGACATCAAGATTTTTATTTTTGCCATAGGTGTACGCTGACACCGCACTTGCCAACACATCAGAGGACAGCGCGATACCGACCGCCATAAAAGGATTCATATGTAAAAAAGTAATGAGCATCGGACTGATCACGGCAGCCGCACTCATCCCGGCAAAACCGGTGCCAAGACCTGCCCCCATTCCCGCAAAAAATGTCACAATGATCGTCATAAGTAATTTCATGGTAAGTACCTTTCTATATCGACAGTGTCAATGTCCAAAAAAATTCATTATATTCATTATTTCTCAGACATGTTGCGTCACAGAACGGCGAGCAATTCGACACTGTGTTTTTATTATCATTTTGCAACGAAAAAGTATAACACGGTTTTATATTTTTTGCCACCTATTAACAAAGACTTTGTATAATCAATACAGAAATCGGCGTGACAAAAAGCCGAAAAAAAGAAAGAAGATTAGGAACCGTAATAATTCTATTCAAATTTTC
>OLRO01000193.1_pt1 | contig 57394 bp, 54 predicted proteins | sample 1673131 | NCBI WGS metagenome assembly OLRO01 (sample SAMEA3136757, study PRJEB25190) | human gut metagenome | biome: human gut; feature: human-associated habitat; material: faeces | place: Austria | collected 2013 | reverse complement strand
GCTGCAAACAGCACCGCTCGAGCGCGAAAGAGTCGCAAGCGACTCTTTGTTCTGTGGAGCTTCTTTAATATTGTGTTCGCAACCCTTTTGGATAATGATTTTTCAGTGTGCCTTTTGTGGCTTTGGCAAACCCTAATGGAAATCCCTGATAGCACACAAGCACCCATCCTTGCAATGAGGTAGAGGTCATCAGCGTCTCTCCGTGCAGATACCTTGCAGCTTCTTCCTCTGTAGTTTCATAAGAAAGCATAGAATCTGAACATAATGCTTTGGCAAGCGCATACGATGGTTCGAAACGATTTTTCTTAAGGGTTCCCAAGTGTAGTCCCGGACGAATTACTTTGAGTCCCTTTAGAGATGGAGTCTCCGCTGGGAGCGCATAGAGTTCATCTCCAAAAACAGTAAGGGAGTCCATTGCAATATCTAGGGGTTCATTTGTAAAAACTTGTTTTGCAAAGTCCGTAAAATAGGACAGATCAAAAGTGCTTTTTGACGCTTTTTTCGAATTTTTTTTGGCTCGTTTTTGACGTGTGTCGATCGGATCAGAAGTATCCAATGCTGTGTGTGGATCGCCCTGCCCCTTGCGCAGACGCACAGCGAAGTGCCCTTCACCAGAGATCAGATGGGGATATAAACGCATGGCACCTGCAATGGTGCCATCTTTAATGCCACAGTCTGTCGGAAGAAAATCTTCCCACGGTTCGATAAAATATTCGTCATGTTTATCCAAAAAGTCGGACACTTGTTCTTCATCCTCCTGCGGCGCAAATGTACAGGTAGAATACACCAAGACACCGCCGGGTTTTAACATGGCATCGGCATAAGCTAAGATCATTTCCTGACGTTCTTTGCAAAGTGTGACATTTTCTGGTGACCATTCAGAAATGGCACCGGCATCTTTGCGGAACATCCCCTCCCCGGAACAGGGAGCATCCACTACGATACGATCAAAAAAAAGCGGAAAATGCGAGGCAATACGTTCCGGTGATTCGTTACAGACCAGTGCATTGGTAATGCCCATTCGTTCTACATTTTGAGATAGGATCTTCGCTCTGCCGGGAATGATCTCATTGGAAACGAGCAGTCCCTGCCCCTGCATACGGGCAGCAATCCCGGTACTTTTGCCGCCGGGAGCCGCGCAGAGATCGAGAATACGCTCGCCCGGCATCGGATCTAGCAATGTGATAACAGACATAGCACTTGGATCTTGAATATAATATGCTCCGGCCTCATGTAATATATGTTTGCCGGGGCGTTCGGCGCTGCTTACATGAAATCCTTCCGGAATCCATGGGACATTCGTCAAGGCAAAAGGAAGGACTGGGATGATCTCATCCACAGTCCCTTTTAAAAGATTTAAGCGAAGTCCATAAGAAGTATCCGCATCATAGGATGCGACAAATGCATCATATTCCGCACCAAGCTGTTTTTTCATACGTGCTAAAAATGCTTCTGGTAAATTCATAGGAGTTTCTCCAAATCTATTTGATCAAATCAGTAATATCGATGTTATCGCCAGTGATTCCAACATGTGCGCCATCTGCTGCTTCCGCAGTGTCCTTATGAGCAAGAAGCCACTTGTTCTGAGCCCACAGAAGATTATCTTCTGCATTCTTAACGGTCAAAGCAGGCTTATCTTCGTTTGTGCCCTTAGGGAGTACGATAACAACACGGAAACCTTCACCAAGCTTGGCACTGCATGGCGCATAATGTAAGGTCGTTGCGTAGAGCTCTACAGCAGTTCCCTTTGGACATAAGAAAGCTTCTGTCTTGGATGAATCAATCTTGCCATCCTGTATATCCTGCTGTCTTGCTACCAATAAAATGACATCATCGGCAGCAATATCGATCTCGCTGTCACGATGATATTCAAAACAATTTAACTTGGTATTTGTTCCATTGCAGTAACCGATCTGGATCGGCATACCACCATAGCAGTTGATCTGAAGATCCTTGTAAGCAGGTGTTGCCTCTAACTCAGCACAGCCCGGAACGTAGATCACAGAATCGGCAGGCTTCTCAGAGCACTTCTCCAAGGTGGCAAGTAGTTCGGCATAATCGTAACCGTCTACGACGCGTCCATATACTTCAAATGCTTTGTCATTTACTGATTGTATGTTCATTTTTTCCTCCATTCTGAAACGTCTCTATACGGAGAGAACATTTCGATAAAATATTGTGATTATTATAGCACACATCTTTTTTTTTGACTATGTATTTATCATGGATCTTCGAACTCTAATATGTTGAGTTGTCAGATTGTTCAAATTTTCCTTGCAAAAACTGTCGCAAATCATATGGAGTTGTGCTATACTGAATAAGATAGTGGGAAGATAGATTCTTAATGAAATGCATCGAGAAAGGTTTGGTGATTACAAATGCGGATAGCACTTGGACAACTGGACATGGTGTGGGAGAATGCAGATGCATCTATAGATAGAGCGGAGACGCTGATCAAGCAGGCAGCGGAAGCCGCGGCAGAATGCATTATATTTCCGGAGATGAGCTTTACCGGAGTCACTCTAAACACGGCAAAAGTGGCAGAAGATCCTAAGGATTCTCGCACAGTGCAGCGAATGAAAAAATTGGCAAAATCTTACAATCTTGCCATTGGCTTTGGATGGGCAGCAAGCCCGGAGGGAGAAGAAAAGCTTGTAACCAATCGCTTTACACTATTGGACAAAGAGGGAACGGTAGTCGGAGAATATAAAAAAATGCATCCGTTTACTTATGGGGGTGAATCGGATTGTTATGCCAAAGGAAATGAAATTGTTACTGTCCCGTTTTTGGGACGGAAGATAGCCCTGTTTATCTGTTATGATCTACGTTTTCCGGAGATCTTTCAGATCGCAGCACGGGAAGCGGATGTTTTGCTGGTGATCGCTAACTGGCCACAGATCAGGCGGGAACATTGGCAGACACTACTGCGGGCACGTGCAATCGAAACACAGTCTTATGTAGTCGGCGTGAATTGCGTGGGAATGCATGATGGCTGTGAGTATTCCGGAGACAGCATGGCAGTAGATTCGATTGGTAATATTTTAGGAATGCTGTCCGGCAGGGAAGGAATTCTTGTTTGTGATCTGGATGACAGAGCGTGGTCATTGCGTCACAAATTCAGCACTAGGGCAGATCGCAGAGAAGATCTGTACCGCACTTATTTTGCTTTAGATAATTAAAGTAAATGACATGGAGGAAGATATGAGACAATATGAAATAGCGATCCGCATTGCACAGGTGCATCATTTAGCGGAAGAAAGAAAATATAAGAAAGCATTGACGGTCATCCAGACGTTAGACATGCGTCAGGTTCGTAATATCAGTGACCTCAAGGTATTTGCGGAGGTGTACACCCGCACAGAGCAGTTTGAGGCGGCGAAGGCAACTTATCTGCGGATTTATAAAAAGTCTAGAACACGCCGTATTTTATATCGTTTGATCTATTTGGCGATACGCACCAATGAACTGGACGATGCAGAAAGCTATTATAAAGAATTTGTACGCATGAATCCAAATAATAGAGATGCTTTGATCTTACGGTACCGCATTGATAAAGCTGCGGGCGTGCCGATCAGTCAGTTGATCGACACATTAAAGAGTCTCAAAGAAGAAGAATACATAGAAGAGTGGGCATATGAGTTAGCGAAACTGTATCAGCAGGCGGGGCGCTACGAGGAATGTGCGGAAGAATGCGAAGATATTAAGTTATGGTTTGGTCAGGGCGAGATCGTAGAACGCGCCAAGCTTTTGCTGGAGCATATTGAAGAGAAAAATCCGCTGCCTTTTATGGATGATAAGGATTTTACGGTTAAGACCGAGAAACCAAATCCGGATGATACCGGATCACTTCCGGCGTTGAATGAATATTTGGAGGCGGGAAATGAACAGGAGATGAAATATCTTAAGAAAGTAGATCCTGCGAAGTTTGAGGAGACGATGGTTAAGACAATATCTGAGGAGGAGCAGGAAAGCGAGTCGGAGATGGACGAACAGTCTGCATCGACAGAGAGTACAGAGAAGTCAGCAGAAGAGGAATCTACAGATATATGGAAACCAGAGACTCCGGTGGAATCGGCTGCGACAGAAGAGGCGCAGGAAATCTTTTCGGATGCTCCGGTAGACGCAGAGCCGGAGAACATTGCAATGGAGACTGCGTCAGAGCCGGCTAAAGAACCACAAGAACCTAGGGCGGCACAGACAACGGTTACAGCCCAACCGGCAGACAATAAGTACAGCGCGATCAATCCTGCAGATTTTCCAAGGATTTCACAGTCAGGAACCGGGATCACACAGGACCTTGCGGCAGAGATCTCTGCTATTTATGAGGCGGAGCAAAATGAACAGTTAAAAGAAAAAGCAGTTGCTGTATACCAGGAATTGCCAAATAAAACAAATGAAGTATTTGAGCGTATGACAGAATCATCTGCGCAGACACCAACAAAAGAGTATGTTCCACTCTCTTCTCAGAACAAAGAAGTTACAGCAGAAGAGACAGATATGGCGCAGACGAATGTCATTCCGACCGTGGATGTACCGGAAGAACCGATGTTTCAGGAGACAGTGGTTATTCCACCGGAGGCAGAGAGAGAATCTTTACCGGAGCAGTCTGCAGAAGAAAATGTATCCGGCAGTGTAGAACAGCCGGTGAATGACGATGTCGTTGATGCAGCTTTCAACGGACAGACGGAACAGGATGCGGCAATGACTGCCGAGTCAGAAATTAACACATCAGAGGAAACACAAATACCAAACGAAGATGGTGATCCGCTGCCAGAGCAGCAGATCGCTGGCACAGAACAAACAGCGGAGGCGGTATTAATGGACGAATTAGAAAAAGAAGTACAGCAGCAGGACGCAGCGATCAGCCAGTCTTTGACCGGAGAAACGCTGCCGGAAAAGGATTTGCCAACGACACGTGCGTTACATCGTTCTTTTGCCGATATTTTGATTTTGATCGGAGGAGAACTGGATCCATCTCATTTTGTTTTGATGGGGGATGGAGAAGAACGTATTCTTGGAATATCCAAGAAAATAGCAATGGTTATGCGGGAAACCGGATATTTAAGTGCAGGACGTATCGCGCGTATTGATGCAGAACAGTTAAATAGTATGGATCTGATGCAGTTTAAGTCACAGCTCAAAGGAAACTGTCTGTTAGTTACCAGAGCGGCAGATCTGTTATTCCCAACGATCACGAAGATTTTCTCCATTATGGATGAATATTACGGTGACTTTGCAGTGATCTTATCGGATGAGGGAGCGACGTTGGATCAGTTGTTCCGTTTTGTTCCGGCGTTGGCAAGAAGATTTAAATATATTATTGATATTTCACAATATACAGAGCAGGACTATCGATAAACAATCGTGGAAGTTAGACTTGACTGGATTTTGAAGTCAGGATATCAGATGCATGGAGGTTAAGTATGTCATATAAATATGAATCCGTTGTGAATGTGATCGGTCATATCAATCCGGATACTGATTCCGTTTGCTCAGCGATTGCATATGCGAATCTGAAGTCGCAGAGTACCGGAGAAAAATATATCCCGAAGAGAGCGGGGCAGATCAATGCAGAAACGCAGTTTGTGTTGAAGTATTTTGGTGTGTCGGCACCCGACTATATGGGCGATGTCCGGACACAGGTTATTGATATTGATGTGCAGAGAGTGACTGGTGTTAGTCAGGAAATATCTTTGAAACGTGCATGGGAGTTGATGAAAACAGACACGCTGCAGACACTTCCGATCGTCGATGCTTCCCAAAAGCTGTTGGGGTTGATCACGATTGAAGATATTGCGAAATCCTACATGGATGTGTATGACAGCCGTATCATTTCAAAAGCAGGGACACCATTTCATAATATTGTAGAAACCTTAGATGGCGATATGATACACGGTGATATGGATGAGGAGATTACTTCCGGTAAGTGCCTGATTGCAGCCGCTAACCCGGATCTGATGGAAAGCTATATTGAAAAAGATGATATCGTCATATTGGGAAACCGTTATGAGTCACAACTTTGTGCCATTGAGATGGGCGCAAAATGTATTATTGTCTGTGATGGAGCATTGGTTTCTTATACCATCAGCCGTCTTGCAGAAAGCAGGGGCTGTTATATTATCAAAACGCCTTATGATACGTTTACGGCATCACGTCTGATAAACCAGAGTATCCCAATCCGTTTCTTTATGAAGAGTGAAAATCTGATCACGTTTGGACTGGGAGAATATTTGGATGATATTCGTGATACGATGGCAAAAAAGAGATACCGCGATTTCCCAATCTTAGATTGGAATGAGAATTATTTTGGTATGATTTCCCGTCGAAGTCTGCTCGGTGCGCGTAAGAAAAAGCTGATCTTAGTAGATCATAATGAGCTGACACAGGCAGTAGACGGCATGGAAGAGGCCGAGATCATAGAGATCATCGATCATCATCGTATTGGAAGTATTGAAACGATGGGACCGGTATTTTTCCGCAATCAGCCGTTAGGCTGTACGGCAACGATCATTTATCAAATGTACCGCGAGTCAGGTGTGGAACTTACAGAGAAAATTGCCGGATTGTTGTGCTCTGCTATCTTATCGGACACGTTGATCTATCGTTCACCAACTTGTACAAATACCGATCGTGAGGCGGCAGAGGCACTGGCGGAGATTGCCGGCATTGATACGGAACAGTATGCGGCAGAAATGTTTGCAGCGGGCAGCAAATTATCTTCGAAATCTCCGGAAGAAATTTTCTATCAGGATTTCAAGAAATTTGTGGCAAATGACCTTGTCTTTGGGGTTGGACAGATCACTTCGATGGATCGTCAGGAACTTGTTGCGATCAAGGATAAATTGTTACCATATATGGAAAAGGCGCTTGCCAACCATGAGGTGGAGATGTTGTTCTTTATGCTGACCGACATTTTGCAGGGTACGACAGAGCTATTGTATCATGGCAATGGGGCAAGAGAATTGGCAGTGAAAGCATTTCATCTGCCTGAAGATACGAAGCAGATCATTTTGCAGGATACGGTTTCTCGTAAGAAGCAGATCATACCTGCGATGATGATCGCAGCACAGGAATAAAAGATAAAGCAGGGAGTATAAATATGTGTCCATTCCTTTGGCAGTAGATGAACGGATACATGGAGGATGAGTATGATAAAAATAGCATTATGTGATGACAATGAGGTGGAAAGAAGATTACTTCGCAAAATAGTAACGGCAGTTTTACAGGAACTACATCAGGAAGTGTTGATCGTGGAGTTTTCCTCAGGTGAAAAGTTACAGCGTAATTTTTCAAGAGGAGATTATGACCTGATCTTTTTGGATGTTTTTATGAAAGAGATGGACGGTATCGCTACCGGACGTGCGATTCGTAAAAAAGATGTCAAAGTGGAGATCATATTGGCAACCGGAAGTGATCAATATCTGCGGGAAGGCTATGAACTGCATGCGTTTGCATATCTGATGAAACCCTATGATGTTATGCAGGTACGTGCAACGATATGTGATTACTTTTCGAGAAATCAGGTCAGTACACATGATGAAGATATGGAGTTTTTGCGTTTCAGCGTTCAGCAGAAGAAATTCTGCATTAAACAGAGAGAAATTAGTGTGATAGAGTCGGAGGGGCGCGTGGTATATATTTATCATGGAGATGAAAAATATCGTGCATATCAGCGGCTTAACACGATCGAGCAAAAACTCAATATGAAATATTTTTTACGCTGCAACCAAAGCTATATTATTAACGTGGAGCAGGTCGATGGCGTCATTGATTACGATTTTCATATGAAAAATGGCATGGTGATCCCGATCCGCAAACGCGATAAAAAAGATATTGTACAAAAATATTATCAGAAAAAAAGTGAACTGAACGATTGACAAAGTGGGAAGTTTCCGTGCAGCAAGCCGGTATTATTCTATATTGCCGTTGTGTGAAGGAAGAAAATAATTCTCAGAAAGGAAAAGAATGAGAGCTCTATTAAAAGTGGTAAGTTATATTGTGATTTCATTATTAGTTGTTGTATTTGGGGTGTATGTACAAAGCAGATCATCATATAATATGTCAATTGTATATGCATATTGTTTTTATAACATAATAGTGACTATAAAAAATGGTATAGATACAAATGGAAAACACAAGGAAAAATTATAAAATGAAGTGCGAAAGGTACTTAAATAAAAGTGCTTTTCGCACTTTTTTCTATTTTAAACAGTAAAAAGTGTACAAAACAGGAAGGAGGAGAAAAATAGATGGGCTTGTCATATCAAGTGGAATTAAAAGTACACAAAATGCTGCATCAGGGATTCGGTAGGGAGGAGATATGCAAGCGATTAGGAGTGTCTGATCATTTTGTTAGAAAAGAGTTGGACAAAATTAAGGTTGAAGAATTATCTAAAGCCAAGACGAGGGAAGGAGATCAAAAATAATGAAGCGAAAACAAAAATGGAAGCAGATCATATCGTACCTTATGATAGTTGTGATGTTGACAAGTGCACTTCCAACATATACTAAGGCTGCTTCAGCTAAAGTGTCGGTTGAATGTTTAGGAAATCAGGGAACAGTAACTTGTGGTAGCAAAACAAAGAGTGGCAAATGGTGGAAGATGAAGGTTAATAGAAAATCCGTCTTCTGCATGGATCTAGGAAATACCTGTCATAATGGTGATGTGTATGTATCTTCATCAAAAACTTATTCGACTGCAGATGGAGGAACCAGTAAACAAATGGCAGCATTAGCTTATTGGTTTGATGAAAAGATGGAAAGATCGAATAGAGCTTACATCATGACACAGGCTCTTGTATGGTCGATTGAGAATGGTGGTACATCACAGGCAAAACTGAAAGATGTTATAAAAACAGTCAAGAACAATACAGGTAAATTTACAAGCAGTGTAAATGAACTATACTCGCAGATATTCCAACCTAGCGGTGATATTAAAGCAAAATCTACTATATGGCAGTATAGTGGTTCAGGAAATCAAAGACAGCGATTGGTTGATTTAAGTTCAACAGAAAAAGAGGAGATAGTTGATAAGGATCATATTAATGATACCATAACATACCACCAGAGAATTAATATTTTCAAGGTAAATGATGAAGACAAACCTCTCAAGGGTGCCAAATTTAAGATTGTGGCTGATAATATCGATGAACTTTATTCATTTACTGCTTATGGTAAAAGTAATGAGACAGGAAGTATGGATGACATCGGTGATCATTTTGAAATTGCTGCAGAAACAGATGCAGATGGAATGATCGTTATGAGATTCACATACAAACTGCAGTCTGAAAATTATTACTATGCAAAAAATGCGGATTCTCTGACATCCGAGCAGAAGACTGCATTAAAAAAAGAGTGGAATCGAGAGGGATATAAATATGCTTCAGATTTATCTAAAGAGGGTGCGAAAACTTTAATGCAAACAGAGTTGGATAAGGAGTGGCAGAAAATAGCCAATAAGTATACGATAACAGAGATATCCTCCGGTAGCAACAATATTCTTGTAGCTCCAACATACAAAAACGGTAAAACATTAACACTTAAGACTAGAGATAGTTGGACTGCAATCAATGGAGTGTGGCCAGAATCAACATTAAAAGAAATGTGGAAGTATTCACAAGCTGTAAATGAAAGAGTAACGAATACAAGAAAAAAAGCGTCCGTGCGAGTGATTAAGCAGGATGCAGATTCCAAAGATGGAAAGACTCGTGGTGAAGCTACTTTAGATGGTGCTATTTTCAAACTATACGAAGATTCTAAATGTACACAGAGAGCAGAAGTTACAGATGCAAGTGGTAAAACAACCAATGGCATTTATGTAGTAAAAAATGGTCAATTTGATACAGATTATATGATCTGCGGAAAAGATTACTGGTTAAAAGAAGAGAAGGCTCCAAAGGGGTACTTGTTAAATACCACACCGCTTAAGATCAGAGTGGATGGAAAAAATGACAGTAGTAGCAGTTATACGATTGCACAAACCTACAAATTTGCAAACAAGCCTATAAAAAATAAAGTGAGAATACGCAAGACAGCTTGGGACAGCGAAAGCGGAACGAGAGTAGCAGAAGTTGGTGCGCAGTTCCAAATTTATTTGACAGAAAAAGGCAGTTATGACAAATGTTCTGATGATGAAAGAGATGTGATCACAATAGGCGAAAGTGGTGAGGGAGATTCTAAGCTGCTTTGGTACGGAAATTACACAATTCATCAGATTTCTACCGGGGAGTTTGATTCAGAAATGGTAGATGATTTTGATGTAGACATTGAAGAAGATACCAGTAAATTGTCATATTATCTTTTTACAAAACTAGATCAAATGAACAAAACTTATTTGAGAATCGTAAAAAAGGATAAGAATACCGAAAAAAATCTTTTGAAACCGGGAACAACTTATAAAATATACGCTGTCGATGATCAAGGTAAGGAAACACTTGTTGTTCAACGCGATTGGGAAAATAAGGAATACAGCGAATTTGTCACCGATGAAACCGGAACGGTGACAACTTACCAATCTTTTCGTTCCGGTAAATATCGTCTTTATGAAACAGCCGCCCCGACAGGCTATATCTTAAATAAAGATCCGATTGATGTAACCATACACAGTACCCTGTCCAAATTGTATACAGATGAAAATGGAAGAACCATCAGATGTGTAGAAGTGGAACAGGAAGATGAAGAAGTTTATGGAAAATTTGGCATAAAAAAATCCGGAGAGATGTTATCTGGATTTGAGAAAGGTCAATTTACCTTTGAAAATCAGCAGTTAAAAAATGTGGTGTATGAAATCAGAGCTACTGAAGACATTCAATCGCAGGATGGACAAGGTACAAAGTGGTTTGGCAAAGGAAATCTCGCATGTACGATAACCACTGGTGTTGGTGCAGAGTTCACAAACGATTGTGCAGGAATAACCGGATATGATCTGACAGAGGATGGGGTAGTAACGGTAAAACTTCCCCTTGGAAAATACACAGTAAAAGAAAAACAGACAGTGGATGGCTATGTGTTAGATGATAGAGAATATTCCATTGAATTAAAGTGGAAAGATGATCAAACGCCTGTAGTCATTGATAGCAGTGGATCTACGGATACAAATGGAATTTTGTCTGTAGTAAATAATTTGGCAAGACCGAAGTTGTCCCTTGTAAAAAAAGACAGTAAGACTGGCAAGCCAGTATTTGGGGCTAAATTCGGAATTTATACCAAGCACGACATTGTTAATGCTTCGGGAGAAAAGATTGTTGCTGCAGATGACTTGGTAGGTATGCTCTATACAGATCAAGAGGGTAATGCAGTCAGTGAGACTAGATATCCAATCAAAGGAGCGGGTAATACAGGAGAGTATTACATAAAAGAAGTGTCTGTATCGGGCAGCTATTTCCTTAGCGATCAGGTGACAGATTTTACTTTGGAATATGCCGGACAAGAAACACCAATCATTGAAAAAAAGATTGATGTTACTAATGATCAGACAGAAGTTCAAATTGATAAGTTAAGTGTTGCCGGAAGCAAAGAAATTAATGGCTGTAAACTTGAAGTAAAAGATGCAACAAATCGTGTCATCTATGCATGGACATCAGGAGATGCAGAATCTCCAACAATAATCTCAAATGCTGAAGCATTAGGATATTGTAACTTGTCGCATACGATGACAGACAAAGGAAGTCTTATAATTCGTGGATTGCTTGCAGAAGAGGAGTATACGCTTAGTGAAACAAGACCTGCAGATGGATATGCTACTGCTAATAGCATTGTATTTCGTGTGGCAGATAGCAATAAAGTGGAAGTCAAACAAGAAGATGGCACTTGGCAAACAAAAGATAACAATCATGTAATTATGCTCGATGACACCATTAAGATCAAAGTCCATAAAATCGCAGATAACACAAATAATCAGCTAAAGGGAGCAAAGATTCAGGTTATCCGCAAAAGAGACAGAAAAGTAGTGTATGAATTTGCGTCAGGAGAGAATCCGGCACTTTTAACACAGAAACTTGTAGCAGGAGAAACATACATTTTTCGAGAGTTGAAGGCACCGGATGGATATAAGATTGCAGAAGATGTCAAATTGACGGTAAAGGATACTTCTGAAATACAAGAAGTCTTTATCGTAGATAAAGCAGAACTTGGAAAAGTAGTGACAAATACTCCGGGAATTACTCCGGATGGCGGTGAAGGAATATCGCCTGAAACAGGATATATGGAATTGATGCTTATGCTTGCATCTGTAGCTGGATTATCTAGCTGTGGGTTAGTTGTATTGGCTTGCAGGAAAAGAAAAAGAAAGGCGTAGCATATGTCACGAATGAAATTAATTGCAATACTTGTAGTAATGGCAATCCCCTTTTCTATAGGGGAGTATGCCAGTGCTGCATCAACAATGACAAAAACGATTGAGTATTCTGCTGATAGGGCGGAAGAGAAACAAGATGTCAGTAAAGTTGTAGAACAAGATGGCAAAAAATGGAAGTTAAAAAAGGTGGATTATAAGATCATAAAAAAAGATCCTGTGATGACAAAGAAGAAAGTCATAAAAACAGTAAAATCCACTCCCGTTCCAGATGGCAAAGAATACAGTCCGAAAGAAAGTGTCGAAATTAGCGGTGTTACATATCAGTTGCAGAAAAAAGAAAAGGAAAGCAGAGTGATTTTGCAGCAGGGATATACAGTGAAATTTAGCGGCTATATCGATTATAACAGTTTCGCAAAGTCACTAGCTGCACCGAAGACAAAAAAAATCTCTGCAGTGGACAAGAATGGAAAAACGGTAAGTAAGGTCTGCAAAAAGACAAAAACAACGGATTTGGGTGCATTTACAGAACAAACACGGATCAATATCCGGATTATATCGTATAATGCCAAAACTCTTCGTTGGAATGGTCATAATGTAGCCAATAACAAAGATGATCCGTTAAAAGGATATGAGAATGAACTGTTAAAATCCACTTTTGGAACAACCAAAGGATACACGGTAAAAACGATTCGATGGAGTGGAAAACCGTATGAGGATAAAAATGGTAGGATTTGCCGAAATGCGGTAGCGTCCATAGCTCATCAAACACACCATTATCGAGTTAATTACACAGGACAGCGAGTTATCAAGAAAAAGATGGCAACTGTTTATAAAACTACCTACATTGGAGAGGAAGAGGTAGAGTCTGGTGACTACACCTATACAATACAAGCAAATGCACAGTACCAAGCGCAGAAAAACAATATCATGCTATTAGCTGCAGGAGTGGTTCTAGTGGTTATTGCTTTCGTAGGTTCTCTTTTTCTTCTTTATCGTATCAAGACAAACAACAGAGAGGAGGAATCATAATGGAAAAAATGTTGAAATCACTGGCAAAGAATGTTATAGATTTTTGCACTGCCTTTACTCCATATTCCTATGTTTTATTGGTTGTAACTTGCTTAGTAGTGGGCATTATGTTAGCTATACCTAGCGACAAAGCACATGAAAAAGCTAAAGAATATGGTGGCTGGGCAATCATAGGAAGTATTTTGATTGCAGGATGTGTGACCATTGGTAAGGCTATTGGAAAAGGCTGGTCGTTTTAAAAAGCAAATGATTATCGTATATGGGGGAGAGAAATCTCCCCTGATAAAAGGAGAGGCGTATGAAGGAGCCAAAGAGATCTAAGCAAAGGGCATTAAAATTGGAGCGTTTTTTTGCAAAAAAGAGCGTGATAATAATATTATTGTTTTTGCAGGATGTAGCTATGTACCTTTTGGGATCGTATTTATTGAATGTAATGCTACATTTGGGGGATATATTAAAAAATCTACAAAATCCAAAACCTTATTTGGGGTTGCATAATTTCATACCAGATTTTCAAAAAAACAGAGAAATAACATTAAAATTCAGCATAATTTGTTGGTTTATTTTCCTGATTTTGAACTTATATCAGATATATAAGTTTAGAGCTGCCTTTTCGGAAGAGGGATTTAATTTGCAGCAGAGGGGAAGCTCAAGATGGACGACCCCGGAAGAAATTCAAAAACAATATACCAAGATTCCGGATAGAAATAAGTCCTTTTCGGGTTATGGGGGAACAATCGTATCGAGAATAGGAAAGGAACTATATATTGATCAATCATTGACCAACAACTTGATCATAGGAATTACACGATCAGGTAAAGGTGAAATGTTTGTATTGCCTACAATTGATGTATATTCCAGAGCAGAGAAAAAAACATCCATGATTATTTTTGACCCGAAAACTGAACTTTATAAGTCATCAAAGCAAACATTGCTGGAGCGTGGCTATGAAGTAAGACAATTATCTCTAGTGGATCCGGTTCATTCGATGGGATTTAATCCACTAAGTCAAATTGTGGAATTATATAAAAAAGGAATTTATGATGATGCAGAATTGTTGATCCAGTCATTCTGTTATTCGATCTTTAATCCAGACAAGCCGACAGGTGGTGATACTTTTTGGCAGGATTCACCAACATCGTTGCTTGCAGCACTTATATTAGCGGTGGTAGAAGATTGCGTGAAACAAAATCAAATTGATAATGAATACAGAAAAAAAATCTTTGATAAGAAATGCATTGTTTATGAAAAAATGGATCAGCAACAAAAAGAGGAAGCAGAACACAAGTGGAAACTTTTTCATAGATTGCATCCGGCAGATGATTATGTTATGGAGCAAGAAATTTATGCACTGCCAAGTGAGGCGAAGTTTGAGGAAAGAGACATACACTTAAAAAAGATAAATATGTACTCCATTATAAATATGTTCGGAGAATTAGCAAGTCAAAGAGATCCGGAAGATCCGTATGTTACTGGCTTGGACTTATTCTTTAAATCAAGACCAGCATTAGATAGAGCTAAGCTGAAATACTATGGGATAGAAGTTGCAGGAGCCAGAACAAAGTCAAGCATTTATTCTAGTATGCTCATTAAACTTACTATTTTTACCTATGAAGGTTTTGCGAAGATGACAGCAGAATCCTCCATTAATCTAGAAGACATAGGATTCGGTGATAAGCCAATGGCCATTTTTGTGGAAATGCCAGATTATGATAAATCTGCATATTTCCTTGGCACCGTTTTCATACGACAACTATATTTTGTGTTGGCAAGAAGAGCAACCAGAGAAAAAAGCGGTAAATGCAAAAATGTAGTAAAGATTGTTGCGGATGAATTTGGAAACATGCCGGCTATCGAATCTATGGATACCATTATGACGGTGTGTTTGGGAAGGAATATTTCCTTTGATTTATATATACAGGCATATTCACAGATTACCAAGTTATATGGTGAAAATGCGAAAACAATCGCGGGAAACTGTGGAAATACAATATACATTCTTTCTGATGATGACGAAACTACATCAAAATTTTCCAAAAATCTTGGAAATGAAACGATTGTAGATGTGCAACGAAGTGGAAGCAGGCTATCCCTGAAAAAATCAATTTCAGAAACATTGATAGAGAAACCGTTGCTAAACATGAATCAACTGGAAGAGTTAAAACCGGGAGAATGTGTGGTAAAACGAACTATGAAACGAACAGATAATCACGGAAATCGTGTTGTTCCACATCCGATCTTTAATAGTGAAGAAACTGGAACAAGATTATTGTTTCGATACGAGTATTTGACTGACACATTTCCAAATCCTGATGAAATAAGTATGGAGATGGTTAATGAAGAGGATAGAAGTTACATTAATCTCGCAGAGAGAGTGTGGGATTATCGTTTGTCTTTTGCTATGAATCATTTTAAGAATGAGGATGAGACAGAAGCAGATTGCATTGGAGATTTGGAGAACTATGAGACTTTAAAAGTAGTGTTTGATAACTTAGGTGTGAAATTGCCTAAAAAACTACGAGTGGATGTAGTGCTGGAACAGATTGATATGTTAAAGTCAGATGGCGAGATCGATGAAAAAACCTACAACAAATTGATAAGTCTTATCCAGATGGGTGCAGAAACATAGGAGGAGTTATGACGGATAAAAAGAAAAAATGGCTATGGTTTTGCTTGGTGGTACTGCCGTTAATATGCAGCAGATCTGCAGATGCCATTAGCAAGAAAAATGTAATTCGGATTTTGGTTAAGCAGAATAAACTTTTTCATAATAATTCTGTGGCATCCACTGTTTTTCGTTCGATTGGATGGGGGATAACAAAGGGACTGACAGTATTAGCGGATGCTGTGAGTGGACTTTACGAAACATGTTTCGGTTTTATTGACTTTACAAAATACTCCAAGGTAACAGAGTTTATGGATGCATGGAAGGATGTATTTATTGCACTGATGTGTCTATCTATTCTTTTTATGGGGATTTTGATGGTAATTGGATGGGAGAAAAAGCCACAGATTGTAATAAACCTACTGATAGCAGTTACGGTGGTGACCAGTGGGACTTATATGATCAAAACCTTAAATTCATGGCTTTCAGATGATCTTCGTGCAGGTATTATTGGCTCAGCAGGAGATGTCAGGGGAGTCTATAGTACCATTGGAAGTAATATTCACGACCTGATCTATCTTGACAAAAAAGTTGGATTGGAAAACCTCAATAAAAAAGATAATGCAAAAATGGTATATGAGAAGTTTACACAAAAGCAATTTAATAATTTAGACATAAATGAAGTTGTAGAGCCAGATGATGTTGGTGATGGTGCAAAAGATATTGTAAGTAATCAACTGGTAAGTCTTGTTGATAAAAATTCGAAGACTACATATGACTATACAGAAATTTATGACGGTGTAGCGTGGACCGATCTGCTTAATGAATATTATTACCGATACACGGTAGATTGGGGAGTATTATGGTTGGAACTACTATCGATGATCATAGTGTACTTGTTTATGTCCTATAAGGTAATAAGAATTGGATACGAAATAGCCATACAGCGCATTATGGCATATTTGTATGCCAGTAATTTAAATAACAATCAAAAAATACTTAAGATTCTGGATTCCGTGAAGGACAGTTATATTTTATTGGTATTTACAATGATTCTTATAAAAGTGTATTTGTTAGCTTTGAAATATGTCAATCACTGGGATATAGGTGGGCTGACAAAAGGGATCATTTTAATATTTATTGCGTTTGTAGTGATTGATGGACCAAACATCATACAGCGCATTACCGGGACAGATATTGGTGCCTCAAATGAAATGAGTAAGATGATTAGCACGTTTTATGGAGGGCGAATGGCGGTCAGTGCAGTTGGATCAGCAGCCAGAATGGCAGGAAAAGCCGGGAGTATTGGAAAACGGGGTTTACAGGGAATGTTTCAGTCAAATAAAAACAGCAGTCAGATGAATAATAGTCAAATGTTTTCGTCTGGAACGGAGGAAAAACTGACGCAGCAAATGGACAATACATCGGAAAGCAATAGAGACGGAACATCGCAAAAGGCTATGCAAGCAAACGGAGACAAAAATTCCATGAATAATATGTCAGGAAATGATAGTTTAAGTCGAGAATCTAATGCGATGGGAACCTCGACCGTAGAATCTGATGCATCGGTTTTAAGCAATGAATCTGGTAACAATGCAATAGATCCTAATGGAAACATGGCAGAAGATGCAGCGTTTTCTTCGTCAAATGCCCAAGAGACTCAAGATATAGGTGTGCTACAAAGCAGAAATGATGCTTTAAATGGGAAAGTAAGTGGATCATCTGGGACAATGGGGCAAGATGAAAAGTTACGAAAGATGGATGCTGACATTTCGGGACATAGTAAAAAAGGCAGATTGGAACAAAGACCGGGCAGAGGCAATGTAATAAGGAATAATACGGGACAGATTATTTCAAAAGCCACTGCATACGATGCGGATGTTTCTTCATCAAAAGATAAAAATATGCGAGAAGCATTTGCACAGTATAAAGGAGGAAAAAAATGAAGCACATAGTGGTAAAAGATATTAAACCTGAAACTAAGGTATTTAAGTTTATCTATATACAAGATTTTTTCTTTTTATTGACATATATGTGCGGAACTTATTTGCTGGGAAATATTGTAAATGAGCTATTAATCGTTCCATATTATATTTTTTCCGGACTTGTAGCCGTTTTTTTGACGGTAAAGAGTAATTGGAATGTGAAACGAAGGAATTGGGAAAGCCTATTTATCTTTCTGCGGAGAGATACAGAGGTTTATAAACCAGTTATCAATCTAAGTTGTGCAACTGTTTTGGATAAAAAGAGACTGGAGGAAATTGAGGATGAAGAATAAAAAATCCACAAAGAAAAGTATATTGGAAATTGTACCCATTCGTGAAATAACCGAAAATGGATACTTTCGGATGGACGATGGAAAGGTAATGGAGTTATTACAAATACAAACAAAGGATGTAATTAATACATCTGCAGATGAGATAGAATATGACTGTATTAAGTATGCTAAATTCTATCGTCTTTACAGTGATGACTTAAAAATCATTAGCCTTAATTATCCCTGCGACTACGGACAACAAAAGCGGTTTTTAGAATATAAAATTTCCACTACTAAAAACAGTATTTACAAAAAGCTGTTGCAAAAGCGTATGGACGAATTAATTTGGCTTGAAAAAAACAATACCGCAAGAGAATTTTATTTCATGCTGTTTGCAGATACAGAAAATAAGATGGATGATAATATTTTGACCATTACAACTAACATTGGAATCGGTAAAGGTGGCATGGTACAAAAAATGTCAATCGAAAAAAAGAAAAATATTGTGTTTAGACTGCAAAATAAAAGCGCAAATATATAAAATTGGGAGGAATGACGATGGCACGGGATGGAAGAACGAAAGACTATGATCCATATTTATTAGAAAAGATACAGCCGCAGGGAGGAATTACTTTTCGCGATCCGGCAATGATTGAGACGGGGACAGGCTATGAAACTTGTTTGCATATTTATGATTATCCCAATTCATTGGATGATTACTGGATGGCCAAAATTTGCAATATCAAAAATGCAGTAACACTCATAGATATGTCAACTGATGATTTGAATGAGATTAAAAAGAATATAAATCGATCAATGAAGGAACAGAATTTTCGCGCGTCTGATTCTAAAGAGTATACGGACATACGAGATGCACATATGAGATTTCAAGAGTTGCAGAGTTTGTATGAGGAGATTAATGCACTTGGTGAAATTGTAAAAAAGGTGCATACAAGAATTTTTTTGGCGGATCGTACTAAGGCGGATTTAGAGGAGAGCGTCAAAAATGTGCAGGCACAATTAAGCAGCGATGAATTTAATGCAGCTATTTTTCTGAATGAACAAAAAAGTGAATGGACAAGCCTTTTTAAACCATATACAAGGCAGGCAGAAGAGCGTTTTTTCATACTAGGTCAGCCATTAACTGGAGATGCACTTGCTATAGGATACCCATACCACTACTCAAACCTATGTGATAAAAATGGGATGTTTCTTGGCCAGACACCATGTGATGGAGATGTGTTGTTTAATCTGTTTCTAAAATCTAAGAGCAGATTGTACTACAATTTTTTATGTGTCGGAACGATGGGCTCCGGTAAGTCCACTTTACTAAAAAAAATGTTACTACAACGGGCGATTACAGGTGATTATGTCAGAACATTTGATATTTCTGGAGAATTTACCCGGTTGACAAAATACTTGGGAGGTAAGGTTTTGAAACTGGATGGTACAAGCGGGATCCTAAATCCTTTGGAAATTCTGCAAGGAGGCGATGATGACATAGTTAGTTTTACAAGACATATATCCAAGGTTAGTACTATTTATAAGTTTTTGGTGGGAGGTCAAGCTGATGTGGAAGAAATTATGATTTTTGAAGATTTGCTCCGAGAACTGTATCGCAAGTTTGGATTTGAAATAAAAAATGGGAGAATGACAGAGCAGATTGTTGGACTTCCACCGAATCGATATCCAATATTTGAAGATATGCTGGAGTTTATTGATGAGAAGATAGAGAGCATTCAGCAACAAGACTATAACGAAATAAACGCAACACTCATCAGTAAAAAAATCATTATGTTAGACAAGATAAAAAATGTCGTACGAAATATTGTACGAACCTATGGCAATCTGTTTAATGGTTATACTTCGATCGAAAACATACAAGATGAGCAGATAGTTACATTTGACATATCGGCACTAAAAGACATGAAAGCAGAAGTTTTTGATGCGCAGATATTCAACATGATCTCGCTTTGTTGGGATAACTGTGTAACCAATGGAAAATTAATGATGAAAGGTTTAAAAGAAGAGACGGTAAAAGTAGATGATGTAGTACATACGCTGATCCTGATTGATGAGAGCCATCGATGGGTCAACACTAAAAAGCAGCAGGCTTTGGAACTTATCTCTATATATTTCAGAGAGGCAAGAAAGTATTTCGGTGGCATTGGACTTGCAAGCCAAAATGCTAGAGATTTTGTCCCAGAAGGAACAGAAGCTGCAGCCGATAAGATGAAAACTCTATTTGAACTAACGCAATATAAGTTTGTGTTTCATCAGGATGAAAGTTCAAGTGAACTGCTGCAAAAGATATTTCGTGGAAGTTTTACTGCGTCACAAATTGATCAAATTTCACAGCTTAATGTCGGCGAAAATATTCTGTCCATAGCGTCAGATCAAACAATCCGATTTAAGGTTTATTTGTCAAAAGCAGAGGAAGAACTATTTGAAGGTGGAATTTGATGAAAAAAAAGATAATTGGGTTATCAGGAGTATTCATTGCTCTTGTGCTTGTGATCGTACTGACTATACCACTTATGGTTAGTATGATTGTTACCGTGTTGTTTGGTGGCAATGAAGATAACAATTCAGAAGCTGCAGATTATTATGATGGAATGTATGTGTCTTTGTTGTTATCTGATGCTGTGGAAGACTACAGACCTAAGGTGTTGACACAAGCAAAAGAGCAAGGTATGGAAGCGTACATAGAATTGTTTTTAGCTGTAATGCAACAGGAATCCGGTGGCAATGGAAATGATGTATTTCAAGCATCAGAATCTAAAGGGCTTCCACCTAACACGCTTTCTGCAGATGAGAGTATCAAACAAGGAGTTGCTTATTTATCTGCTATGATTCGCAAGGCTGGCTGCACATCTCCTACGGATATAGCACATATAAAACTAGCATTACAAGGATACAATTTTGGCGGTGGATATATTGATTTTGCAATAAAAAAAGATGGTAAATGGACGCAGAACAATACTTTTGCCTATGCAAAAAAACAAAGTAAAGGTAAAAGAAATACTGGAAAAAGGGTAGAACAACTTGGACCGTGGCACTACGGTGACCAGTATTACACACAGCATGTATTGAGGTATTACAGTACAAATAATACAGGCAATACAGGCAACGCACAAGATCCGAAAAAGGTTGCTGTAAATGATCGGTTAAAGTGGTTGTTTCCATTGAAGATACCGACTAGCGAGCAAGATATGAAGCCATATCTTACCCAGATAAAGGTTCCAATTTATACGAAAAAGGGGAAGAAAAGTGAGATAACACTTATTGTTCACAGAGAACTAAGGAATGAAATTTATGGTGCATTTGAAGAAATGCAAAAAATGAAGTTCCCGATAGATCCAACCTGTACAGCAGGGTATAGTTGGCGAATGATGGCGAGCAATAGTGCATCAATTTCTCATCATTCGTATGGATGTGTAGTTGATATTAATTGGACGCACAATGGAGCAACATATACAGCATGGCCATATAAGCCGGGAAAGGACAAATTATCAGTGACCAACAAAGTTGTAAATATCTGGAAAAAACATGGATTTTATTGGGGCGGTGACTGGTCACAGGCATATTTTGACCCAATGCATTTTACATACACAAATCATTAAAAGTAAAGGGGGAATTTCAGTTGAAGAAAAAAGGATTTGCATTAATCAGTCTTGCACTTATGATTGCAGGAGCCTACTTTTTAATGCAACTAGCGCAGAGGACAGAGCGATATAAAAAAGAGGTAATGTATGCTGCAGAAAAAGAAAGCAGTATACCAATGCCTGATTCACAGGACACAATGCCACCTACGGTGCAGCCAACAGCAATACCTACGGCAATGCCAACACCAACGGGATTGCAACAGGAATTTTTCTCGAACATAAAAATAAAAATTCGAGAAGATATTTTACAAAACTTGAAACTGCATGGAGCATCAAAAGAAGTTGTGAAAGAAGAACTTTTAATCTATGCAAATGAATCAGGGGAGTCAGGAGCTGATACGGTATCCGATATGGCAGAAATGACAGTTGACTATGCTAAGGAAACGATAACGATACCTTGTTATTTTGCGACAGGAAATAATCATAGTGTTAAATTTGACATGATATTTAATTACACAAAGAAAACATTTGATTTTATACCTTGGTAGAAAGGAGATTAAAAATAATGAAAAGCTTATATTTATGTTGTGAAAAAAGTATCTTGCCTAAAATGACAGACCGCGCGAGACAGGCGTTTGGTCAATCATTTGAAGTGGTGCATGATATGAAACAGGCTGATCTAGCGTATGTGGTAGGCGAAGTTACGCCGGAAATGCAGTCAGAGATGGTTGATTTAAAGAAGAATGGAATCAAGATGGTAAAAGTCAATGAAAATCTGATCGATGTGGAGTTGAAAGAGAAATTATTGAATGGTCAGATTCATGTCAAAAAGCGAGAAATGGAGATGGAGAGATGAAAAACAATGCCATAATCAAACTGGCACTTATAGTGATTTGTGGAGGGTATCTGTTTTTCTTCAGCAGTAATTTATGGATTCCGCATAACGCAAGTGCTAAAAAACAGACCCCGTTAAACACAAGCATAGATTGGGAGGGGCGTGTTCTTGCCATAGAAAGGTGGGATTACTGTGAACAAAGCGGATTAATGGAAGTGTGCATTGATGTTAAGAGTAGTACTTATGATGGAATATACACATATAAGTATGATGCGGTTGACCGAAGCGATGATACCTTGAAAGTGTCCGCTGCAGTGGAAGAACCGGAATGGATGGTGCTTAGAATTTCCGGAATTACTCATGATTTTGGTGAAGTCTCGTTAAGACTTACGCATAAAGGTGAAACAATCCGACTTTATACCAATGTTAAAAAGGTTAATCGGGTAAAAAGTCTACAGAAAAAAAGCAAGAAAGATTACCAGATTATCCGAATGGAAACGAAAATTAGTCAGTATCAAAAAACCATTGCTGCAAAAGAAAAAAAGATTGAGATGCTGAAAGCCACTAACGCAAGGCTGAACAATGAGATTGAGAGGATGCAAAGTGACCTTGAGTATCAAACAGAAAACGAAAAACAGAACACGGCGGATCGTGTGGAGGATATTAAAGAAAATATTGATCAGAACACTGCAGATATCAATGAAAGATATCGTCAGATTGAGGAAAGAAACAATCGGATACGCTTGATCAGGGAGCAGATCGATCAGATTAAATAAGGAGGTGAGACATATGTTGTTGTTTGTCGGAAAAGAGGAGAAGGGATACTTTGCAGAGGAAGGATATGATGTTATCTATGTAGATAGCAATTTGCATATTGAAGAACAAAGTGCCGCTATTCTTCAAAACAAGGAAGGAATCTCAAATATTATATATGACATTGAGCAGTATGCGGATGATCCAGAAGAAATCACAAAATGGGTCTTAAAGATTCAGGACGCTCTGCAGGTTGGGTCTATCATTTTTGCTCCCGGATATAATCCGCAGAGCAAAATTATCCAAATGCTTTGGAAAGCAGGTGTTAAAAATTTTATTCTCTCTTTTTATCTGTCTGATCAAAAAGAGGATTTAGAATATTGCCTTTCCGGATACTTCGAAACTTTTGGATATGCGGAAAAAAGAGGAATAACTTTTGATGAACCAGAACCAGAACCGGAAGAGGAACAAGATCAGATAAAGTCCATTTGCGTAGGCATTGCTGGATGTTGTCCCCGCATGGGTACCACCACACAGGCATTACAGATTGTTAAAGCACTGCAATTTGTTGAAAAAAAGGCTGCTTATGTGGAAATGAACGATCATGGATTTGTGCAAGCAATAGTTGAGGCGTATGAAGATGTAACCTGTGATGAGGAACTTGGAAAAGTGACTTATGGCAGTGTGGACATGTTTTATCGTATTGATAAGCTGCAGGAAGTGTTGAACAAGGATTATGACTATCTGATCTTTGATTATGGTGTAGCAGGTGAGAATGGATTTAACAAAGTCTCTTTTCTGGAAAAAGAGAAACAAATCTTTGTGGTTGGCAGCAAACCGGGGGGAGAATTTGAAAAAACATACAATGTAATAAAAAACAATTTTTATAACAATGTTTTTTATATTTATAACTTTGTTGCAGCGAGTGAACAGAAAGATATTTTGGAACTAATGGAAGAAAAAGCCAAAGCTACTTTTTTTGCTGAAGAAGCCAAAGATCCATTTGTTTTTTCGGGCGACATGAAGACTTATGAAAATATTCTTTCTTTGGAGGAAAAAGGAAAAGTTAAGTCAGCAAAAAAGAAAAAAAGATTGTTTAAGAGAAGGAGATGATTCAGATGGAGAGAAACTACGAAAATGTTTATCTTGTAACATCGCCAGATGAACAAGTTCAAAAATTGCTTGAAACAATGTCGGATATACTTGTTGGCACTCTTTATATAGCTGAAAAGGGTGACCGCATTGTGGCTGATTTTGTAAGTGAAATCCCAGACTGTTGCTGGCATCTGGAATCGGAATCCATTCTTATGGTGGATGAAGAGAAAAAGGAGTTGATTGAGATTATGGATGAAAACGGTAGCTGGATATTTCGTTCATTAAGCGAGAAAGGGGTATGAGTATGGCTGAAAAGTTAATTGAAGATTTTGGAGAGAAAATTGGCGGTGCAAGAAAAGACTTATATGCTTTAAAACGAGAACTTCGCTATGGAGATATTATCGATTGGAATTCTCTGGAAAGAGAAAAATTTATAACTAAAAAAGAAGCATTTCCGCTTCCTAATTATGAAAAAATGCTAAAGGAAGGAAAAGACAGAGAGGTTTTGTTTTTTATAAAAAAAGTTAGGGACGCCCTCCCAACTAAACCAATGGCTGCAGTTCCTTACTTAGCTTCAGAAGAACAAAAGAAAACGATTATAGAAGCAGCGCAGAAAAATTATTTAGTAACTGTCAATCGATTTTATGAAAAAGCAATGGAGCTAACATCGATAAGCGAATGTATTAAGTTTTACGATGAAATAAAAGGTGAAAATTTACCGGATGAAAATTGCTTTAATCGAAAACTGATAAGAGCAACGGATTTGGGTGGAAGTTTTGGAATGTACCAATTCAGAAAAGAGTTGGAAAACAAGCAGTTTTTGTTTTCCGATGAGGAAAAGATACTCTCGCAATTTTCTTTTTTCCGTTATGACGGACAGAATGTAAAAAAAGAAGAATATGAAAAAGGAAGAGAATGTTTGGTAATCAAACAGGGCGGAAGCTCAACATACCTTTATAATCTTAAAGATGCATCAATGACAGATGTATCAACATGGCAGAATGACACATTTTTTGTGATTAAAAATAACAGTCGTGAAATAGTTGCAACGAATCTCCCGGATAGAGATGCAGCAGAAAAGGAGGCATTAAAAATTGGTAAAGATCAGAATCTTTCAGAAAAAAAGAAAATAACAAATCGAAAAACACGCTTAATTCCTCCACAGTTAGAACATATACGGCCGACAGCAAAGGACTATCGAAGCGGTGCTAATATTACTGGTGATGACATGATTAATGTGTTTGGTTTCCGAGCTGGTGAGTTCGGAAATTGGAACAGTAATAATGACAGGCAGACAAACCTCAATATGTCATATGATGCATTTAAGGATTTGGCTAAGGCATTAAATATTGAAGACGCAGATATTGCTCTTGGGGGAAATTTAGCTATTGCCTACGGCGCAAGAGGAAGAGGCTCCGCACTTGCTCATTTTGAACCAAGTGCAAATGTTATAAATCTTACCAAAATGCGTGGTGCCGGATCACTGGCTCATGAATGGGGACATGCTTTGGATTTATATGTAGCAAAATGTTACAACATGGATTCGCTTATGGCTACGGATGCTTCTTCTCAGGATAACAGACAGGGAAAGGCTCCATTCAAAGAGCTTATGAATACAATTCAATACAATGGTAACGAAAAAACAGAATTTTATAAAAATGCAGAAAAGCTGGACAAAGCGTTCAGCAAAACAGATCAAGGCTACTGGCGTAGTGAGGTAGAACTTTTTGCCCGAGCATTTGCATCGTATGTTCACGACAAGTTACCGGAAAATACATCTGATTATTTAGTCGGTCATTCGGAAATGGTTGCGCAATATGTTCAGGATGAAACAACAGTGCAGATTCCAACCAGTCCGCAAGGCAAAGAGCGAGAAGCAATTAATCAGGCATTTGATAGAGCATTAGAAAGCCTGAAGAAAAGAGAAATTTTACATAACTATGTAAATGAAAAAGAGATAGAACCTAAAAAAGAGAAAGAAAGGACTAACACGGCAGAAAGAATAACACCGAGAAAAAGACTTTATACACAGGCAGAATCGGAGCTTATGACGCAGTGGATGAAAGAGCATCTATCGGTGGTTGATGTGTGCCAGTCCTTGGGATATTCTCCAATTCGAGTGGGGCAAAAATACTATTCCTTAAAAGAGCATGATTCGGTTCGACTTGACCTAGGGAAGAACTGTTTCTATTGGAACTCAGTAGGAAAAAACGGCAGCGTAATCGATGCCTGTGTTGCCTTTGGAAATATGACTATATCTGATGCCTATAACCATTTATATGATATGGCAGGTGGGCGCGAAGCAGTTTTTGATGCTGCCGTTGGAAATCGGGAGTTAGAAAGGCTATCAATTAAGCAAACACAGCAAAATTATCCTGAGCAAAAAAGACAAGAAAATCTTAAAGTTGATTTGCCACAGAGAGCGGCACATATGCGCAATGTATATGCCTATTTAAGTCAAACAAGACAGATTTCTGCTGATGTAATCAACGAATTTGTCAAAAGGAAAATGTTATACCAAGATGTGAGGAATAATTGCGTTTTTGTTTCCCGGAATAAAGAGGGTGAGCCTGTATTTGCCTGTAAACGAGGATCGAATACCTATAAACGATTTGTAGCAGACTGCAGAGGAAACGATTATTCAAAGGGATTTTATGTTGATAATGGAGCAAAAAAACTGTTTGTCGGTGAATCTGTGATTGACATCATGAGCAAGATGACTATGTTGCAAAGAGAGGGGAAGAACTATCATGATTACAATTACTTAGCAATGGGGGGAACGGAAAAGCAAGATCCTGTTGAAAATATATTGAAAGATACAGAAATTGAGGAAGTTGCCTTAGGTCTGGACAATGATACCGGAGGCTTGGCTGCAACGGAAAAAATCGAACATACGCTCGACAGAATGAAAGTGGCACATGTGCGCGATATGCCAGAAATAAAGGGGCATGATTGGAATGATGCATTAAAAGACAGTATTGAGCAGGAAAATATGCTGCCCAGTAAAAAAGAATTGCAGACCCCAGATATAGGGGCTAGGGCTATGGAAGTTAATGAAGCCGACATTGCTTGGGGAAAGCAAGGACAACAGAATATGTTGTTTGAACGAAAGTCACCATCTGTTCCAGTTAAAAAGCCGGACTTAATATTAGGAATGGAGAGATGAGATGCAGAAAAAATTTAAGCAAGATATTGTGAAAAAGGTAAAAGAGGAAGTGTTGCAGGAAAAAAGGCAGGAGGCGTTAAAAGAAAAATATGAGATTGCGGACGATGTCGTAGTAGTAGAAAAGAGCAATATGATCAAATGGACTATCAGAACGATGGTTGCATTTATACGATGCATATGTGCTATTCTGATTTTTCTTTTATCGCTGACAGGTGGTTGTGCTTTACTATATCCAATCACAAGACACATACTTGTCATGCAAGGATGGCATATCTTACAGGATGTGGTGTCTATGATGACTTAAGGATCAAGGAGGAGTTATGACAGATAAAAGGAAAAAAATAGTTGCAGCTTTTTTACTCATAACTGCTGTCGGGTGTTTTGGAATAATGGGATCAATACTCGTCAGTGATGGTGGTAATGTTGGGCAGTATAAAACAGAAAAACAATCGACCAAAACAACCAATAAAAATAAAAAGAAAAAATGGAGAAATCCCATCAACTGGGAAAAAATCCAAAGAGTAAATCCGGAGGTATACGCATGGATTAAAGTGCCGGACACAGTCATAGACTATCCTGTATTGCAGCCAAAAAATCATGACGATGATTATTATCTTCATCATAATTTGCAAAAAAAATATTCTTTCGCAGGATGTATATACAGCAGAAAGGACAATGCTATGGATTTTAGCGATGACATAACAGTGCTGTATGGCCACAACATGATTAATGGATCTATGTTTGCCGGAATCAAAAAGTTTTCTGACGAAGACTTTTTTGAAGCTCATAAGACAATTTATGTGTATACAACAGAAGCGGTGTATGAATATACCATATGGGCTTACTGTGTAACTGATGATAAGGATATATTGAGCAGTTATACAAAGGAAAGCTATTACAATGCAATAAAAAAAGAAGCAGAACAAATACGCAAAGTAAACAGTAACTCGCAAATATTAACACTTAGCACATGCGGAACAGCTAGTCGAACAAGAAGGTTGTTGCATTGTGTATTAGTGGGAAAACATGATTAATTAGGAGGAAAAAAATATGAACAAGGTTATTTTATGTGGTCGATTGACTAAAGATCCGGAGGTGCGTTATTCGTCTGGAGATAAGCAGACGGCAATAGCAAGGTATAATCTTGCGGTGGATCGTCGTTTTAAGAGTCAGGGAGAAGAGCAGACAGCAGACTTTATCAACTGTGTTGTATTTGGCAGAGGAGCAGAGTTTGCAGAAAATTATCTGCATCAGGGAACTAAGATCATAGCAGAAGGTCGTATTCAGACCGGAAGTTATATCAATAAGGATGGAAAGCGTGTTTACACTACAGATGTGGTAGTAGAGAATCAGGAATTTGCTGAAAGCAAGGCTGCATCCAATAATAGCTATAAAAAAGAAAATGGATATAAACCAGAACCGGCACAGGCTGCAGATGGATTTATGAATATTCCAGACGCAATCGAAGACGAATTACCATTCAAAGTAAATTAAGACAAATTGGTAAATTAGGAAAAAAAGAAGAGGTGCAACCATGAGAATTTAGCTGCACCTCTTGACAGTCTAAATAAACTGCCGGGAATACAAATATTATACATAGATTGATGTATAAAGTCAAGGGGAAGACACATGAGAATAAAATACAGCTTAATTAATAAATTAAATACGCTTAAATCCACAGAATTTACGCTGTTTTTATATCTGGCGAAATACCAACAGCTTAATGGTTTGGTACAGGGGGTGCATAATCAGACGGTTTGTCAGGAGACAGGGATGTGCAAACAGTCTTTTTATAATGCTCTTAGAGGCTTAGAAAAAAAGAATATCATTAGTGTAACCAAAGCATCAGACATTGATTATAATGTTTTGATTATTGGAAATGACTTTACGGCAGAAGAGGCATTTGATAAGGGCTGTGAGGGTTATATCAATCTGCATCGTGCAATCTTTCACAAAAAGCAGTTTAAGCAACTGGGAGCAAAAGAAAAGTGGCTTGTGCTGTATTTTTTACATTGTACGCATGAAAACAGAGGATCTTATCGAATTGGCACACACAAATTTTATGAAAAATTTTGCGCAATCCTGAAAGTAACGAAACGAATGGTGCGCGAGTATCTGCACAAGTTGCGGTCATTTTTTTCTATTGGGATCAAAAACGGCTTATATTACATCACATATAAAAGGAGTGTTTTTGAACCAATGCAGGATGAGGGGGTTGAAAAACAAGAACACGAACATTTTATCAGAGCTATGATCAGACGCTGCAAAATAAAAAAAGCAGATGAGCGGGGTGTGAGAGATGTTGCACAACTTATTAAACAGTATCGTAATATTGCTAAAGATTTAGGTTATAACATTTTTGGAGTATTGCAGCAATGCATAAGTAGTAGCATAGAGTGTGCAAGACCGAAAGATCGAGAAATAAACGCACGGTACATACATAAATTAGTCAGACAAAAGTTAGCTCTTGAGCAGTAGCAAAAAGGGCTGTTTGCTATGCAATAAAAAAGAAAAAAACAGATTTAAGAGAAGAATCCGGCCAAATCAGGTAACATAATTCCACAGAAAGACAATTAAAGATTAGCGTAAGAGAAAAAACGGTTCTGCAACTAACTTTTTTTTGCTTTATGCAGTCCAAATTTTTGTATAAAAATATAAAAGCAGTCTAAAAAAATTCCCCAAGATGAAGGTGATAGTCTAAAAATCTGTATAAATGTTAATAAATAGGGTCTAAATTATTTCACCCACATTTAAGGGACAAGCACGAGAAAATAGGGAAGAGATGGCAGTTGGGGACTTGAGCATATTACCTCTATATTATTATATTCATTTTATTTATATATAAAATTTAAAATTTTACTCTTAAAATTTCTCTGTTTATAACGGCAATTATAATGAAACAACTACATTATGGCTAGCAAATGAAATGCATAGAGGAAAGTCGAGAAAAAGAAAAAAAGCAAAACCGTCTGTATTATGGAAAACGGTCTTGCCTTTGAATGATTTATTGTTTTTTTGTTACTATTTGTTGTTGTCCAATAATTGAATGATGCAGCCAAATTCGCCAGCTCTGTATACACGAATTACATTTGCTTCGTAACAAGTGACGAAACCATCATCATCTATGATATCAATCTTATCCTTAAATTGTGCTACTTTTGCATAATGCAATGGAATGTCGCAGGTGCCGTGAACAATGTATGCATGATAGGTCCCATCTTCTCCAAAATGGAGAGGAGTTTTTTCTCCGTTGCAGCAAAGGGTGAGTTCTGCTATATCGGATGCTCCGATATAGTCCTTTTTTTTCTTGTAATCATGGCTTTCGGAAGATGTCACCTTCTTTGCCGTTTGCGTATTGTACAATTTACCTTCAATTACTTTTTTCATAGCGTTCACCTATTTCCTTTCTTTGAGAGGGGGTCATTTATGACCCCTAAAATAATGTATTTATTTTACTGTATATAGTATATAACATTATTTATATAATGTCAATGCTTATATATAATTTTTTCTGTTTTTTATATAGTATGATAATAAAGATGTATAATGTTTTTATAACTTTATACATTCGATTTTCTGAAATGTAATCATGGAAAATAGAAAAGCAATCATTTCCGACAATTTTATTTTGTAGAAATGATTGCTTTTTTTATTCCCCTCTGTCGCCCGGTCGCATCCTGCGAGTTGTCCGGGGACATCTCCCCAAGGGGAGAATAATAAGTTTGTTGGCTGCTGTCATTCTGCGCTTCTTGGTTTTATTGTCAAAAGATTGCTCCTGTTGTTGCTTGAAATTTCTATCATGTATTAACGCATATGGCAAGGATTGCCCTAACGGCGTCTCGGCTTCGCCTTGCTCCTTGTCATATGCGTTAATACATGTTGGACGAAAATCAGCAACAACAGCTTGCAGCGAACTTTGACAACTTAATAAAACCAGCGAAGGAGGCAGATATGACAGTTGAAATTTTATCGACAGTGATTAAGGACGGTTATATAAAAATAACCGCTATTGACTGTTCTGAAGAACATTTGCAACATATGGAACGCACGCGGGATGACGGAGTTGAAAAACAAATTGAATTTCTTTTCGATTCTCATCAGAAAAATGATTTTTTGTATTTACAAAAATGGCTGACCAGCCAAAAAGCCACTGCACAGGCGACAACATGGGGCGAAGCTCTTAGAGCAGTGCAAGGGATTGTAACAACAATTAGTAATAATTATAGAGTCTGGGAGTGATCCCAGACTTGGAAAGGTGGTTTATGATGACTATGAATGGTACAAGAATGGAAACGATTAATAATATGCTGCAGCCTGAAGGCATGCAGATTGAAATGAAGGAATTTTTTAAGAATAACACGACTAAAATGGGGTTGGTTATAAAAGTACAGGGTTCAGCAATCTCGCGTATCATATACCCGGATGGATCTTTTTGGTTACAGACAGACGAGCAAATCGTAGAAGAAATTAGAAGTATATGTGAGAATTACTCCCTGAGTGTTCAGAATTTTAATTCTTTGCATAAGGAAGAAATTTTAGCAAAAGTGTTGCCAAAAGTACATTCTGCCGAACACCAAAAAATTATAGAACAGGGACAGTATGTTTATACTACCAAATTTGATCTGCTTATGCTCTATTACATTCCACTTATCAGAGATGAGAACGGAGTGAATACCATTACATTAAGTTATAATATTATAAATAACGCTGGTCTGTCTTTAGAAGAGGTACACAAAGCGGCCATGAAAAATCTTGAAAAAGATTACACGATTATGAATTTAAAAGATATATTTAATATTGATTTACCAGATGATGGAGTTCCTAAAAAAATAGTTACTGTTCCAGACAAGGTTCTTGGTGCAGCAACTATTTTTAGCAATCGAGTAATGCAAGAATTGCAAAATGAATTAGGAGAATTTTTCGCTATTTTGCCCTCATCTATTCATGAAATAATTGCACTTCCGCTCAATACATACAATCAACTTCAAGAACTGTTGGAAATAGTAGTTATTATAAATGCTGGTTCTGTGGATCCGGAAGATAAATTGACGGATAGTGTATATTATTGGGACGGAAAGTTAAATATGTATATTCCAGAATATGTAGGACTGTTACCAGCCCCAGAGAATTGACAAAATGCGACACTTCTATTTTATGTTGCAGAAGTAATGAAAAGGCGATCATTTCCAGTAAGTTTATTTTAGAGAAATGATCGCTTTTTAATTCAATTTTTGACATGGTTGTATTTTGCAAGCTGGTTTGAAACATCATTCTATGGGAGAAATGGCAAGTCTGTGGCTTGCCTGTATGGAAAATGGAAGAAAAACTTCAGAGGGGTCACGCATGACCCCTCTATCACTTTTTCTTTTTATTGCACCGAATACTCTTTCAATCGAAAAGGCGAGAAAGAGTATCGGAAGAGCATAAGGGGAAATTGACCCCACAGGTATGTGGGGGTTAGGCAAAGCCTAACATTTCCTTGGGGACAGTTTTCTTTGGGAAAACATAAAAGTACATAACCTTAAAGGTTATGTTTTATTAGAAAGGCATAAAAGTGCATAAAACATATTGCAAAAAATATAGATATACTTTATAATTAAATCTATACAAGGAGGGTCGATATGAGAAAATGTATTAGCTTATCTGATCATGATTTGGAACTTTTGGAACACTGCAAAAAAGAAAATGGATTAACATCTGACAGTGCAACTATTTCGTTTTTGCTAAATAAACACCTGACAGAAAAAGAAGAGTTAGCTGTAGTGATTCGACAGGAACTAGAAAAGAATTATCTGCCAGCACAAAGAATTAGATGGGGGGTTCAAACGGCGGAACAAAATACGATATTATTATTGGATGCAATCAATTCGCTGCTTTGGCTATTTAATGCAAAGGAATGTTTTAGGACTGAACAATTTATGCATCCGGTCATACAAGAAAGTCAAGATGCATTAAAAGAGAAAATTGCCTATTTTAAACAACAAAGTGATGATCGAAAAAGCAAACAGGGAACACAGAAATCATAGGGGTCACACATGACCCCGAACAACAGAAAGGAAGTAAAATGTTTGAGGAAATAATAGAATTCGATCGGGACAAGATTGAAGCAAATAACTATGACATTGATAAGATCAATGCATATTTGGATGAACTACATGATGTGAAGGAAATCCGTAAAAAAGCAGAGGGACATTATGTGGGAACGACTTGCGCAACTGAATTGGCAAGATTTGGAGCAGCTATTATGACTTGTCAGGAAAGCAAATGGTTTCGCAAAATTATTAAAAAGTGGGAACTTTGGGAAAATGGTCAATTAGAAGAGGACATCATAAAAACAACAGAGGAAGAAGAACAAAAGAGAGGTCGGAAGTTTTATGAGTAATCCGGTGCAAATTGCATTTGATCTGGACACGAATAAGCTGCAAAAAGTTTACTCATTGCAGACAGGAAAAAATTACACTAACGCTTATTATGACATAAGGAAGTTTATGACATCAAAGGGATATGAACACCGACAAGGATCTGTGTATCATTCTATTGTTGAAAAAACAAGGGTAAATGTAGTGCGAGATATACACGAACTTCAAGAAAACAATAAATGGTTTTCCGAGTGTGTTAATAAAATTGACTATGCGTCTTTAGGACAACAGCACGATTTGCTACCAGATATAAAACAAAATGCTAATGTTTTAGTGGAGTGCGAAATAGAAAAAGATCCAACAAAGTTAGGCGAGGAAGTGTTTGAAAAGATGATGGGTAACAGTAAGAATGAGTTAAAACTCGACATAAAAAAAGACTGGAATATGGAAAGGTGAAAGAAAGGGGTCATGCATGACCCCTTTGCTGAAGGAAAAGAAAATGGAAATTAAAATTAGAAATGTTGATCCTGTCATTGTAAAAAAAATAGACGAAATGGCAGCAAAACAGAAAATCAGTAGAAATGAATATTTAAGAAGAAGCATTTCCAGATTTGCCTTAATTAGTGAAGTTACAGACTTAGATCAGAGATACCGAGAATTAGTAGATACATTATCGGATCAATTACAACAAGCAAGTGATGTAATTGAATCTAATACTGTGTTAATTGCAAATCTGTTAGATCGGTAAGTTATTCAAGGGGTCACAGGTGACCCCTAAAGTAAAAGGGAGAAAAGGGGTCATGAACGACCCCTAAAGATAAGGAGGAGCCGAATGGACAAAATTAAAGCAGGGGTTGTAGTGGTCACAAAATTTTGCAGAGCCGGATCAAGTGTGTTTGCATCATACGTAAATTACATAGATCGCAAAGAGGCGGTAAGAACCGAAAATGATTGTAAGTATAACTTGTATCAGGACTATATGAGCAATCCTGAAAAAACAACAGGCTTATTTACGGAATTCAGTGATTTGAAAACTGATGCTGAAAAAAAAGAGTTGAAAAGAGTATTTGAAAAAGCGCAGGAAAATGACAGTTTGATGTGGCAGACGGTGATTTCTTTTGATAATCGCTGGCTTGAAGAAAATGGACTATACCAGTCAAAGGATAGAGTGTTGGACGAAGAGCGGTTAAAGGGAATTACAAGATCAGCGGTTCGTAAGATGTTAGAAAAAGAAGGATTACAAAATGCTGTTTGGAGTGCTGCAGTACATTACAACACAGATAACATACATATACATATTGCTAGCGTTGAGCCACATCCAATGCGTGAGAAAAAGGCTTATATCCAATATGAAGAAAAAATGGTGAATGGGAGGATGTGTAAGCAGCCTATTCTGGATCAGAATGGTAAGCCTGTTGTAAAAAGGGAATATAAAGGGACATTTAAGCCTAAGAGTATAGAGGCGTGTAGGCGGGAAGTTGTTAATGAGATTATCCGAGAAAAAGAGAATAATCTTAAAATTAATTCCATTATTCGAGACAGTATCGTAAAGCAGAAAAGAGAGCATCCTTTAGCAAAAGATAAAGAGTTGTGTAGCCTTTTTTTAAAACTGTACCGGGACATGCCTGACTGCAATCGAAATATGTGGAATTATAATAATCCAATCATGAATCCCCAAAAAAAACAAATTGATGCGATTAGTCAAAAGTACATAGAAAAATATCATGGTGCTGAGTATCAGGAATTTTTGTCGCTGATCAATGCACAAGCAGAAAAATATAAAAAAGCGTACGGAGAAAGCAGTGATCGCAATTATACAGAGGGAAAATTGAATGACCTATATACAAGGATGGGAAATGCTGTATTAACAGAAATTCGTGCATTTGATAAACAACAAGATATAAAAACAGCAAGGGAATGGTTAAATAGAGTCAGCCAGCAGGGGGATGGGAGTAACTTAAATCATAAACAGATGAGGGTATCACAGGTTAGATGGGGAGTTAATCTGACGACTACACTTAGTAATTTAAAAAAGGGATTGAAGTCGGAGTGGGAGAAAACACAGCTTGAACGAGAACACGATCAGATAGTTGAAAATGCAATCGAGTAATATATAAAAAGAACTTGACAATATATAGAAAAAGATATATACTATATATAGTAAATGAAATACAGTATTATTTATAAGCTAAGGGGTCACACATGACCCGTTGGAGAGAGGAGAGAATATGAAGACGATTGTATTTTTGAACAACAAGGGAGGCGTAGGAAAAACAGCCAGTGTAACAACGATAGCACATATGATGGCTGAAAAGTTTGGTAAGAAAGTGTTGTTAATTGATTTGGATCCGCAGATGAACACAACGACAATGTTTAGTGAGGTGGATTTTGTAAATCTGTTTTATAACATTTACAAAGGTACTTGCGAGAAAACAAGAAAAAGTGTGGAAGACCTACTGCTTAACAGAGAGGAGAATATACACGAATGTATTCAGCATACAAAATATGAGAATTTAGACATTATTCCAAGTTACTTAACTTTGTCAGAAGCGGAAGAACTGATGAAAGCAGATGTTAAAACTCCACAGCAATTTCGCCTACAACGCCATTTGCAGGCTATACAAAATGAGTATGATTATTGTATAATAGACAGCAGCCCATCTATTTCAATAATAAATGTAAATGGATTAGTGGCTGCGGATGAAGTCTATGTACCGTTAAGATGTGATGGGGGAAGTTTGCTGGGCGTGGCAATCATCATGAATCTTTTCGAAGCAGTGTCAGAGTACAATTCAAGATTGAAGATGGGAGGCATGTTTTTTACTCAATGGAACGGACGAAAAAATGTTTCCAAAACAGTCTATGAATTATTAAGTGACATGTTTGGAGATTATATTTTGCCAATCATGATTAGTTCTTCCAAAAATTTGGAGGAAAGCAGCTTGGTGCAGATTCCATTGCTGGCATATGACAAGGGAAAAAACAAGAGCAAAGCAACTCAGGATTATCTGACACTGACAGAATATATTTTAGAGAAAGGATGATGACGAATGAGCAATATTGAAAAAATGATGGAAAATATATCCCCAATAATTAATGTAGCAGGCTGGGTACTAATTTGTTTTTCTGTTCTAATGCTTATATTTTCTCTAAAAAAAGGTTTGAGAAGTTTGAGAAAGATGTTTTTGGAGTTGGCGGTATTATCAGCTAGTTGTGCAATTCCTATGTTGATAATTCGAGTGATGGGGAAACTAATGTATATGGAACCAGGGGTAGGAGAAAAATTGTTTTCTTGGAAAGATATGTTATTATTTGGTGGTGGAATACTAATTTTGATTATTGCATCAAATATGAAAAAAGATAGTTAGGGGTCAGAAATGACCCCCAAATAGAAAGTGAGGTAGAACTTATGGCTGGAAAATTTAAAATGCCATCCATTCAGGATATTGAAAAAGTAAATGAAGAGCATGGTGGAGCAAAAGGAAAATTTCGGGTTGGTGCAGGATTATTGAACGATGCATCCAAAGATTGTGTTATGATGGATATTTCTAATATTCCACGAGAAAAGATCATAAAAAACACGAGAAATCCGTACTCAATCGAGCGAATTAAGGAATTGGCAGAATCAATCAAACGGATTGGTTTATTGCAGCCACTGCATGTCGATGATCCGGATCCGGAAACTGGAACTTATAAGTTGCTTGGTGGTGAGCGAAGACTGACAGCTATCGACCTACTTATTGAAGATGAATCTGTTACAGAGTGGACTAAAGATACTTTGATTCCTTGCGTTGTTAGAGGAAAAGATGCAGTTAAATTAGATTTGTCTGATGAAAATAAAGAACGATATGCAATTATTACTACCAATAAAGAGCAAAGAATTTACACAGATGCAGATCGTTATATGGAGATTCAGGAGTGGAAAAAAATCATTCAGGAACTTCGTGAAAAGGGGATAGATGCCATTCCGGGGATGGAAGAAGAGACAATTAATATTAAGGGCGAAAAAACAAGAGACATTTTAAGTAAGACGACCGGAATGTCCAGAGGAACGGTCAACAAATTTGAAAAGGTGACAAATAAAGGCAGCGATGCCCTGAAAGATGCACTCTTAGATGGTAAGATTTCCGTAAGCGTTGCAGAAAAGGCAACGGAACTCAATGAAGAGGAGCAGAAGAAGCTTGTTAAAAAGGCGGAAAAATTAGAACAGGAAGGGAAGAAGCTTCAGGTATCTGATGTGACAGTGCAAAGTACCCAAAAGGTTAATTTGTCAGAATCCGAGTGGACAAAGGATACAGAGGACATTGTTGCTATGCTTCAGCAGAATGATGTTAAACTTGACGAACAGGCTCTGAAGAAATATCATTTTTATATCAAACAGATTAAAAAGATTGTTGGGGGTCGTCCATGACCCCTTGAAAAAAAAACATGAGGGGTCGCCTATGACCCCTAAAAGGAGGCAGTGTATGTCGGGAAAAAGAAAAAACAGATTGTTATCATCATACTTATCGCAGGAAGTGTATGACATTATGAACTTTCTTGTTGAGCGTGAGGAGATGAAAAAGGTAGTGTTCGTTAAGCGAGCCATTCGGGATTTTATGCAGGGAGAGCGAAAGATTGATGAGCGAGTGCTGATCACAGCACGAACAGACCCAATGTACATTGAGCGTAACAAAATGGTGACTGTTGAATTGGATGAGGAACAAAGAGAACAGTTATTGGTAGTTGCGAGAGAAAATGGATGTAATCAATCGCAAGTGTTTTTCCAATGTATTTTGAATTATTGTTTGAAACTAATTGCCGAAGATCCCACTGGACTAACTATCGAATGATGGAAAGGTGATTATATGGAATATTTGGATGTGATGCAGACAGCATATTTACTTGATCTTACTGATCGATCAGTGTACGATAAGATTCGATGCGGGGATATTAAAGGCGAGAAAACACCGCAAAAGAAATATATTGTAAGAAATGACACACTGCTTGCTTATGTAAGTGATAGGCAAGATGCAGAAAAAAGAAAGATAACGAAACTTAGAAATTACTTGGCAATGCAGGAGGACGAACGCAAAGAGTATTGGCTGCAAAATGGATATGTTGATAAAAGGAGCTATATTCCAGAGGTTATGGAATACATCTCACCTGTTCAATTAGCAGAATTGCTAGATTCTACATATAAAGCAATGTATGATTTGATCAAGAAGGGAAAAATAGCCACTATAACTTTACGGCGTAAAAAATACACAATAACGCTGCAGGAAGTAGAGAGAATAGCTACAGAGTATGAAAACAAAATGCACAAAAGATATGATAAGTTTAATGAATACTATAAAGCTGTCCAGAGTGATACTACTTTTGAATTTTGGAATGAACATTGGATAGCTGTGCTGGAGTATCGTTATACAAAAGGAAGACCAGTCAAGAATAATGGATATGATGAAGTGTAAAGAGACTACAGCAAAGAAAGGGGAATGGATTATGAGAAGATTAATGAAAAAAATGGTATGTGTATTAACTATGGCATTATTCGTTAGCTGCTTTGTATCTGCAACAATCGGAGAAGCAGCAGGGGTTGCAAAAGTAAGAGGCTTAAAAAAGCAGTCTGCAAAAGGATATTATAGAGGATGGAAGAATACTCGTGCAAAGAAAATGAGTAGAATCCGCTATCAAAAAGGATACCGTATAACATGGAAAAAGGTTAAAAAGGCGGATGGATATGAGGTGTTTCGTTATGCCAGAGCATCCAAGCAGTGGAATAAGATCAGAACGGTAAAAACAAACAAAGTAACAATCACTAATTTGTTTGTTGGCGAATCTGTCGTTATAAAGATTCGAGCGTACCGAAATGGTTCAAATGGAGAAAAAGTATATGGCTCATTTTCAGGAACGAAAAGATTTAAGTCTTCTGGAGATTATTGTAAGTATTACAAGGGAGGAAAGACAAAATATAAAAAAGAAAATCGTTATGCTGCAGAAGATGCTTTTTTGATTCAGAATCAGTATCGTAAGAAAGCCGGAAGTCAGCCAATGGAATGGTCAAATGTTTTGTATGAAATTTGTTGTGCAAGAGTAAATGACATTAGGAAAGATTTTTCACATGATAAACTTATGGCAACATCTGAAAAAATATTGAATAGGTATGGGAAACATTATTTTCAGACAATTTATGATGAAGAAGGAAATGATATTGGTTGGTTTAGCTTTGCTGAAAATCTAGCAAGTTGGAATTGTGAGGCAAGGGCAGTTGTTGCTGGATGGAAAGGGTCAAAAGGTCATTATAAAAATATGATTAATACGAAACATAAATATGGTGCAATAGCAACAAACAATCAAGGAGACTGGGTTGCAATTTTTAGTGATGTAGATGTAGATAGATATATATAAAATTAGTATATATTATCACATGGATTAGGGGGCGCAATGCCCCCTAAAATAATAAGGGGAAGATAAAATGGGAAAAAGTTATCATCATTTAACATGGGAGCAAAGACTAAAAATAGAAGCGTTAAATTCGGCAGGTATTAAACCGACACAGATCGCAAAGCAGCTTGGCGTACACCACAGTACAGTGTATCGAGAACTATCGCGAGGAAAAACATGGAAGCGGCGCTCATCAGATTGGAAAGAAGTTAAAATATATAGTCCGGAATTGGCACAAGAAAAAACGGAGCGAAACAGAAGAGAAAGGGCGCGTCCTCTTAAAATTGGAAACGATTACGCATTTGTTCAATATGTAGAAAAAATGATTTTGGAAGAAAGATACTCACCAGAGGCTTTATTGGCAGACATTAAAAGAAAAAAATTGGAATTTCAAACGCAGGTTTGTTTGACTACTCTTTATAATTATATTAAACGGGGCATTTTTCTTAACCTTACAATGGAGGATTGCCCATATCGCAAATTAAAACCCAAACGCAAATACCACAGAATAAGAAAGCGCATTGCAGCAGGTCCAACTATAGAAGATCGACCAAAGGAAATTAATTTACGCAAGGATTTTGGCCATTGGGAAATGGATACAGTTGTAGGTGGACAACGCAAATCTAAAAAATCATTGCTTGTTTTAACAGAACGAAAAACACGAAAGGAGTTAATACATATATTGTCAGAGCATACAATGAGTGCTGTTGTCAGAGTCTTGGATCAAATTGAAAGAAAAGTTGGCGAAAAAACATTTCGCTACATTTTTAAAAGTATTACTGTGGATAACGGAACGGAGTTTAGTGACTGGAAAGGAATGAAATCATCCAGAAGAAACAAGAAAGATAGAACACAGATTTTTTATTGTCATCCTTACAGCAGTTGGGAGCGAGGATCTAACGAAAATCAGAATAAATTAGTAAGGCGTTGGTATCCTAAAGGCGGTAGCTTCGACAAAGTGACAAAGCGCGAAATAAAATACATGGAAAATTGGATTAATGATTATCCTAGAAAGATTTTTAATTATTCTTCTGCCAATGAGTTATTTCAGAAAGAACTATCTAAAATAAAGACATAATTTAAATACAATTAAAATTTTATATACTAGCCTCTGGTTTGCAGAGGTTATTTGTGGTACAACTAATTCAAATAAAATGGAATATTTCCAGACAAAAATATAGTTTTATATGTAAAAAGATATATTAAATTCTTTTTTGCAACAAATGTGCGAAATCTATTGACATTTATAAATGGAAAACACAAGAAAAATATCAATTGACACAATACAAATCTTCGGATATAATAAATTCATTATTAGGTAATTGCGAAGCTCGTTAAGCTCGTTTTCAATCTTGATTGCAAACAGGGATGAATTTACACAAAACATAAAATCTGAGATGAAAAGCGGACGACTACAAGAATTAGACACACTTTAATAAGCCTACGGCTTTTATAAAGTTGGTAAGTCCTAAGCTATAAAAGATTTTAAGCTTCTAATATGTTGTCGTTGGTTCATCTTATCAGTAACAACTACTGTTGATAACTGAGAGATACATTGTACGGACAGACATATCGAGTTCCGGATGGTTCGCTAAAATCTGATAAGGTGACTGCCTCCTGTTCAATAAGCGGGGTAATGATCTTGTCCTTTTTATGCAGTTGCTGTTTGGTCATGTTTATTCCTGCCTGGGAATCGGATAACCGTTCCCGATATTTTCTGTACTCAGATTTTGCGCTGCACCGATATTTATGAGCTATGGTACAATGATTGATCTGTTTGGGACAGCCGTTGCACACATAGGAAGTCCCTGTCAAGGCGATTGTATCGTTCTATCTCATAATCCTTACATGTTTGGTTGCAGGTTGGACATGAAGTACATTTAATGCCGCATAAGACGATTTTACCGCATGCATTGGTCTTTTTACAGTGATAGCGATGTATGCAGAAATTCCTGGCATTATAAAATGTTCCTTTGTGATACCAATCGGAAATCCGATGTGCTCGGACTTCCTTTGATATGGTTGTAGGATCCTTGCAGAGAAACGTAGCAATTTTTTTGAATGATGTGCCCTTGGACAATTCATGCTCAATATAGATTCGATCTTCCAAGGTGAGGTGCTACTGGTTGCCTGGTATATATTTGCTCATGATAAATCTCCTTCGACTGCTGTCAGAAGGAACTATAACCATAGCATAATTATATGAAAGAGTAAATATCTACTGTGCGAAAGTAAACTCTACATCATCTTAGGGGAGTGGAATTTAAAATTTCATTTTAGGTATTTTTACAATCTTCAAAAATATCTGCCAAAGAGAGTTGTTTTTGTGGTATCATAGTAATGTCTCCTTTCGGGGCGTGGTTTATGGTTTCTGACAACTCCATTATATCACAAACTGTGAGGAGATTTTTATATTTAGCAACAAAAAACGCCGTATTTATACGGCTCGTGGCGTTTCACAAACGCCTAATTAAATTCATTATCAACATAAGTATATTAGCGGTTGATACTAACTGAACTGATAACTTTGAATTGTGTACAGTCTAGCTCGTTGTTAGCACATGATTCTGCAGGGAATGTTGTATTTGGGTGGATCGCTCAATGATGACGAAATTCCATTGATTATACTGAATGAAGATGTGGTATGGTCTTATATGTCTGATTATCAGTCATATTGAATTGGTTTGTATGCAATATCTATTTTGTGTGACAATTTTATTGAAAATACGAATCTAAAGAAACATAAAAATAGATGCAACGAATGTCGATAGTTTGATTGAAGAAGATAACATAATATGAATTTTCTGATCGCTAATTGATTTGCATAAGCAAATATAAGGTTTGTGTTTATATAACTGGAAATATATGAAAGTAGTACTTATAGACGGATGGGAGGGGAAACCATGGGGAAAATGATCACGAGACAGGATATCAGCCGGATGATACAAACTATACCGGTGACTATGTATCATGGACAGCTTGGTCTGTTGTTAGCAAATAATTCTGCAGATGCAATTGCGTTGTATGGCTGGTTTATAAGTAATGAAGTTCCATTGATCATGCTGAATGCCACAGAGAATATGGGTGTGGTGCGGTCTTATGTGTTTGCTTATCACCCATATTGGCTTGTCTATCCCATTTTGAAAGAACATAACGGCATATGCCAAAAACAGAGATGTGGTGGAAATATATTTGAAAACTATGAGACTGTTTGTGAATGGAATGGTTATATCATTGCCTGTCGAATTGGAGCAACCAATAAATACAGCTATCGTTGGATTGAAAATTTGGCACTGTTGTTGCCGACATCGGGAAGTACAGGAGGACACAAACTGGTCATGTTGACAAAAACAAATTTGTCTACGAATGCAAGATCAATCGCAGAGTCGTTGCGCATGACGTCATCTGACTGTTCGGCGGTGATTATGCCAATTTCATATGCATACGGGTTGTCTGTTGTTAATTCGACTTTCATGTCTGGAGGGAGCCTCCTTATACCGGAAACAGATATTTTTCATGTAGAATGTTGGGATTATCTGGAAGAGAATAAAGTGACGGTTATTAGCGGTGTGCCATATGCATATGAATGGTATTGTAGGTTGCGAGTGTTTGATAGGTCATTATATTCTCTTCGGTTGATGACAACAGCGGGCGGAGCGATGAGTCGTGTTATGAAAGAACATCTGTTAAAGGAAGCAGAAAAAAGACATGTGGATTTGGCGGTAATGTATGGGCAGACGGAAGCAACGGCAAGGATAAGCAGTTTTTTCCTAAATGAACATCCGGATAAGATAGACAGTGTCGGTAAGGTTGTTCCGGGAGGGAAAATTACAATTGCGTTACCAGATGATAAGGGATGCGGAGAGATTGTTTATGAGGGAGATAATGTTTTCAGTGGGTATGCCTGTGGTATGTCAGAATTATTAGCTGCAGAAAGCAAATCATATCGAAATTGTATACGGCATCATACCGGAGACGTTGGGTATATTGATCGAGATGGGTATCTGTATATCACGGGGCGTCTAAGTCGCTATGCAAAGATATGCGGGAAACGTATCAGCCTGGATGAACTGCAGGCGGAAATCAGCAATGTGCTTCATTGGGATATTGTTGCGGTGGTTATTCCGTATAAAGAAAAGGAGATAGTTGGATTGTTTGGAACCAGAGAAATGGAGCCTAAATGGGAACAACAGATAAGTAAATATTATCCACTTCTTAGAGGAAGTGTGAAATATATTCGTCTGGATGAGCTACCGTATACAGTTAATGGAAAGGTGGACTATGTGAGTCTTAGCGAGAAAAAAATAAATATGTAAAAGGTGATACATAAAACAAGATATATTTATAATGATGACGGATTGGATATGTGGGGAGAAAATAAATGCAGGATAATTATAATGATAAAATGATGATGGTCGAATATGCACGAAAATATGTACCATATTATACAAAGTTGTATGAATGTTTACCGGAGAATATAGTTGACGTATGCTTTGAAAAAATACCAACAGTTGATAAAAAAATGTTATTAAAGGGTGAAGTTTGCTTGTCGTTGAAATTTATTGGTGAATATATAAGAGATGAATTGATTCACGTATACACAAGTGGATCAACAGGGGTGTCATCAGAGATATATTGGAATCCAAAAGAAATGAAAAAATCATTATTATCTTTATGGTTATTACGTAAAAAACATTACGGCATCGAACCTCGTCAGAAAATGTGTTATTTTTATTTAAGTAACAATACAGAACTTGTTTTCGAAAATAAAAATAGTTTAGGAATTGCACGGTCAAGCTTACATGATGGTAGAGAAAAAGAGGCATATTTCAATATTTGCAGTTATAATCCAGCATGGATGATATTACAACCAAGCATTGCATTGCGTCTGTGTGATTATGCAGATAAATATGGAACGCCATCATCGATCAAATATATTGAATTTACCGGTGAATATTTAGAAGAATCGGTTAGAAAAAGAGTCGAATCAACATTTAATTGTTATACGGCTAATCAATATGGAACAAAAGAAGTCAATTCTATTGCATATGAATGCCCTTATGGTAGAATGCATATTATGAGTGATAACGTATATATTGAAGTGCAAGGGGAAGATGATGAGGGGGATATATATATAACAACATTACAAAATCATGTTATGCCTATGATACGTTATAAATTAAATGATACAGGAAAAATAATCAGAAATTATCGATGTCAATGTGGTATAATAAGTGATATATTAGAATTAAATCAGAGGATATCTGATGATATGATAATGCAAAATGATGGAACAAATCTGAATCCACGTGTTTTGATTGATAAGTTTTGTGCCATAAATTGTGAAACACAAGGTGAGATACTTCAGTATCAAATTCGTCAAATTCAGATTTCAACTTATATTGTAAGATTGGTGATTTGCGATAAAGAATGGGAAAACTATATTAAACAAAGAATAATAGAAGGATTTCACAAGCTTTTAGGTGAAGTTAATGTTGTTTTTGAACTGTATGACCAATATATACCCGAAAATAGCAGGATAAAACCTACAGTTTTTAAAAATGAGATGGACAACATAATATAACAACAGAAATGAGGTGAATGTTTATGCAATGGGAGCACTTAGTTGATATGATAAGAGCAAATATTCCAGATTATGAAGTTAGAAAATATATTGACATTGATGAGAATACAAAACTTATTGAAGATTTAGATTATGATTCATTAGCAATTATGTCATTGTTGTCTATGCTAGAGGAAATAGGTATTGAATATACTCGGATTCATAATTTTTTTTCGCGGTTTAATATATGCGGCGAAATATATGAAGGGATATGCGAATTAAAAACAACTGACTAAGTAATGGCAGCTTTGTTGGAAAATATGAAAAATTGACTTTGAGGGAGGTACAATGAATAAACAGACAGATGTGATTATTGATTTTAGATATGTTTCTTGGAACAAACTGTTATGGAAAAAGTTTATACGTCGAATAAGCAAAATGTTTTCTATAAAAATAAGTGAAAATATAGGGAGGTTGTATATTAATAACACAGGCGGCAAATCAAAATTTGAAATTTATGTTATTGCGAGTGTTGTTTTATCTGAAGTAATGGATAAATATACGACAATCCCATTAAATATAATTGATTATCAAATAAGTGAAATGGAATTGCCGATAAATGAAGATGTCGAAAGTAATGCATATTTATTTTATTGCACAAGATTAGCAATTTTAAATGCTAACCGTGATCTTTGTGATGCACTGTTAGACAGTTTTTTGGACATCCATTTATATTATAATCCGTCAAATTATAATTATCTTTTTTTTGATGAAAAGATGAACGATTATTTGAAATTGAATTTTCGGAATTATGAAGACATAAATTGCGAAGACGGAATTATTAATTTTATTAGGAAACAAATTTTGAGCGGAATGTATGTAAACATTCATCTAGATGAATATTATATCAAACAAAAAGATTTTTATGATAATAGACATTATATACATGAAAATCTTATATATGGTTATAATGATAAGTTACAAGTATTTATGGCGTATGGTATAACAAAAAGACAAATGGTATCATGTTTTATTATTTCATATGAGGAAATTGCATATGCTTATGAAAAAGCAAAGTTGTTTTACTTTTGCGGAGCACAATATTTGGATGATCCCAATTATTATCCGCTATTATTATTAAAACCTCTACAAACATTATCGTATGAATTTACAGAAACTGTTATGCAAGACAAAATCCAACAATTTTTATGGCCAAAATCTAATGAAATTGTTGGGAAAGATTATCATGTATATGGAAGTCATGTATATGATAGTATAATAGATGATTTAACGCAAAAAAGTGACATGAATTTTGTGGATTACAGAGTGTTTCATATGCTGTATGAACATAAAAAATGTTTACAAAGTCGTATGGAATGGTTAGTAAAACATGGGAACATGTCGAGCAAAGGAAAGGAGGTGTATGAACGTATGAAAACTATAGTTCAAGAGTATAATTCTATACGGCTAATGTATTTGGATGGCATCAGAAAAGAAAACAAATTATATTTTAGTCAGAAAACATTGGACAATATAGATGCTCGGTTTAATATTGCGGAAAAACTAAATGACGCTCAATTAAGGGAAAAAGTGGTTTTACAAAAGTTTATAGAATAAAGTTTGTAAATAATTATTGTTAATGGTGACTACATGGAAAGGAAGAGGTAATCTATGAAAAGAACATATTGTATTGTAATATTTTTGGTGGCAACCGTGTTGACAAGTGTATGTTTGCATAAGCATTATGTAGATAATAATGCACATGAAAGAGCAAAAAGTAACTATAAGGAATCCGATAGCTATTCTAACAGAAACGATATGAATACTGCATTCTGTCTTGATGCAAAGAAAGTAGGAAGTCATATAGAAAAAAAAATGTTTGTGAATGTAGATGAGTTTTTTGAGGATAATGAAAAATATAAGGATTTAACAAGCCTTGTGGATGCAATAGCAAAAGAAACTCCTGATTTACCGATAAGCGGTCAAAAAGAATTTTATGTATCTAAAACCGCTATTTATTATTGGAAACCAAAGGACAATAGTATCAATAAGACGATGGTTGATTTATTTGTTTTTTCTAAAGACAAACAAAGTATATTTGAATATACTATGTTATATCGTAATGGAAAATTTACAGGTGGAAGTATTAATAAATTAGATGTTTTTACAACAGATGTCATATTGAAACACAAAAAAACACGTTTTGTGATTTTCCATGAAGTAGATGAAAATTCAAATTCATCAGCGCCGATTTTATTATCTGAAAACAATCAGTTATATCAAGCGGCAGGTAGTGGTGAATACAATGTAAGAGGAGACTATTTTGAGAAGTTAGCTGCATTATCATTTTCGTATAATACCCTTACTGAAAATGCAAATTTAAAGAAAATTGTGTTAAAATAAAATAGAAAAGGAATGGTGAAGAATATGAAGAAAAAAATAATTATAGCTGCATTGGTTTTTTTGTTGGTTAGTTTTCAAGATGTAATTAATGTTACTGCAAATGTCGATCAAGCACAACAAAATATTGTAATGACGAAGGTGTTGAATCATGACGCACAGAAATATGTTGCTGAAAATTACATGGCATTATTAAAATGTCAGTTAGAAGACGATGAAAAGGATTTTACTTCTAATCAATTAAATGCTATAAAATTAGCTGAGCCGTTTATAGTGTATAATCCTACAATAGAAAAACAAGATTATGTGATTTATATTCCATTGTACTATGAGAAAGAAATAATATATGTTCTCGATTTATCCTGTTTTGATAATCAGTACTGTTTAGGTATCAGTCAAGAGTATGTTGACTGGTTAAATACTGTTAAACATATACAGAATCCAGTAGTAGTATTTAATTATGATAATTATATATATATGGAGAACCAATTTATTCAGCAAAAAACGGACATACGATATGCTAATGAAACCTTGAATGAAGAAAAAGAGCAAACGAGTAATAATTTCTTTAATTCATCATACAAAACAAAAACGAAAAAAATATGTGATAGAATGAAAAAATTATATATAGCCAATAGGCATTTATATAAGCAAAATATAAAATATATGTCATCAATAAATTTAAAGAGTCCGCAGGGACAATATGGTTATGGAATGTGTTGGGCATCCACAGCAGCCACAATAATTAATCATGAGAATAAAACGTCAAAAACTGGTTTTGATATTTGTAATCAACTTGGACTTGGATATAATTCCGGTGGATCCATTACAGATATAAAAAACGCATTGAAAAAAAATGGGGTTTATTATAATACGATTGTAAAAAAAGTCATATCGTGGGATGAAATAAAAGATATAATTTCATCAAATCACTTAGCGGCGATAGGTGGCTCATCAGATAGTGGAAAAGGACATGCTGCAACTTTATGTGGATATAGAACAGTGGAAGGTAAAAAGCAAGTTAGAATTTGGGATTCGGCATTAAATAAAGATAATGGAGCATATAAATGGAGAAATCTCGCACAAGGAATATTTTCGACAATTCATGGAACTGCATATTATTGGGAAAAAACATTATATTGTTGAAAGTAATTCCTATTGAAAGAAAATAACCTGTTGACAAAGTGAAAAGATAGTATTAAGATTACGAATACGAAGAAGTAAAAACGTTGATGAGACGAGTACATTTCATGCGTGATGACAGAGAGAGATGGGAATCGGCAGATGCCGAGGCGCTGGAACATCTTATCACAAAGAAATGGAAAACTACCTCGGAGTGACCCCAATCCGGTCCGGCTGACACCGTTATCGTCGAATGAGTTGCAGTGACAGAAGATGCTCACTGAACAAGGGTGGAACCGCGCTGATATTACGTCCCTTCTATAGAGATATAGAAGGGACTTTTTTATTTTATAGGAAACTGCTCGTTTCCTATAAAATAAAAAAGCTCTGCCCTTTCCGAACAATGCTTACAACTTCGCCGTCCGTGTGCTGCCTGACGGTGTAGTTATAATAACATGCAGCACAGAAAAGAGGAAAATCATGAAGATTACATTAAAAGATGGCTCTTTCAAAGAGTATGAGAGTGCAATGGCAGTCATTGATATTGCAAAAGATATCAGTGAAGGTCTGGCACGTGTTGCTTGTGTCGCAGAAGTAGATGGAAAGATCGTTGATCTTCGAACTACCGTAGATAAAGATTGTACCTTGAATATTTTAACCTTCGATTCTGAGGAAGGTAAGAAAGCATACCGCCATACCTGTGCACACGTTATGGCAGAGGCAGTAAAGCACTTGTATCCGGACGCAAAGCTGACGATCGGACCTGCGATCGACAATGGTTTTTATTATGATTTTGATATGCCAAGTCTGACAAGAGAAGACTTAGATGCGATTGAAAAAGAGATGAAGAAGATCATCAAAAAAGGCGATAAGCTGGAGTATTTTACATTGCCTAAGGATGAGGCGATCAAGCTGATGACAGAGCGCGATGAGCCATATAAAGTAGAGATGATCAAAGAGCATGGAGACGATGAGACATTATCCTTCTATCAGCAGGGCGATTTCATTGAGTTCTGTGCCGGACCACACTTGATGAGCACAAAGCAGATCAAGGCATTTAAGCTTACTTCTTCCTCAGGAGCTTATTGGAGAGGCGATGAGAAGAACAAGATGCTGACTCGTGTTTATGGTACAGCATACAATAAGAAAGCAGATCTGGAAGAATACTTAGAGTATCTTGCAGATATTAAGAACCGTGACCACAACAAGCTAGGCCGTGAGATGGATCTGTTTACAACGGTTGATGTAATCGGACAGGGTCTTCCATTGTTCATGCCAAAGGGAACGAAAATGATCCAGAAATTACAGCGTTGGATCGAGGATCTGGAGGATAATGAGTGGGGATATGTTCGTACTCGTACACCACTGATGGCGAAGTCTGATCTGTACAAGATTTCCGATCACTGGGGACATTACAAAGAGGGTATGTTCATTCTCGGTGAGGATGATGAAGATGAGGAAGGCAACAGCATTTCCGGTAATGACATCTTTGCACTCCGTCCAATGACCTGCCCATTCCAGTATTATGTATACAAGGCTCGTCAGAAATCTTACCGTGATCTGCCATACCGCATGGGTGAGACATCTACCCTGTTCCGTAATGAGGATTCCGGAGAGATGCATGGACTTACTCGTGTACGTCAGTTTACGATCTCCGAGGGACATCTGGTATGTATGCCGGAGCAGATCGCAGACGAATTTAAGAATTGTGTAAATCTTGCAAAATATTGCTTGGAGACACTTGGCTTAGAGGAAGATGTAACATATCGTATGTCTAAGTGGGATCCGGAAAATCCGGACAAATATCTTGGTGACGCGGCAGAGTGGGACCGCGTTGAGGGCGCAATGCGTGAGATTTTGGATGACATCGGTCTGGAATATACAGAGGAAGCCGGCGAAGCTGCTTTCTATGGACCTAAGCTTGATATTCAGGCTAAGAATGTATATGGCAAAGAGGATACGATGATCACGATCCAGCTTGATATGTTCTTGGCTGAGCGTTTTGATATGTATTATATTGATCAGAATGGTGATAAGAAACGTCCATATATCATTCATAGAACTTCTCTTGGATGCTATGAGCGTACCCTTGCATGGCTGATTGAAAAATATGCCGGTAAATTCCCGACATGGCTTTGCCCGGAGCAGGTTCGTGTACTCCCGATTTCTGAGAAATACGCAGACTATGCAGAAAAAGTATTGGCAGAGCTCAAGAAAAACGGTATTGATGCAACGGTGGATAATCGTTCTGAGAAGATTGGTTACAAGATCCGTGAGGCAAGACTGGATAAGCTTCCTTATATGCTCGTTGTTGGTGCGAAAGAAGAGGAAGAGAACAAAGTTTCCGTTCGCAGCCGCTTTGCAGGTGATGAGGGCGTGAAAGATCTGTCCGAATTTATCGATGCGATCTGCAAGGAGATCCGCACAAAAGAGATCCGCAAGGAAGAGCCGCAGGATCAGGATAACAAATAATGTGATTGTGGGAACCTGCAGTCAAATTAAAGTTTTGTGTGGACAGACCGCATAAGCAGGAGTAGAAGCATGATCAAAAAGAAAGAATCCGGTGGAGTGTACTACTCCTCCGGAGAATTTGCACGAATGGCACAGATCACTGTGCGCACAGTGCGTTATTATGATAAACAGAATATCCTAAAACCGTCCCTTGTCACACCGACAGGGGCGCGTTTTTATACGGAAGAAGATTTTGCCAGACTGCAGCAGATCATGCTGCTAAAATATCTTGGTTTTTCGTTGGATGATATTCGTGAGTTGACAGTGAATGACAGCGATTATTCGTATTTGGAACATTCGCTGGAACAGCAGCAAAATCTTGTGCGTGACCGTATTGAGCAGTTGCAGCTTGTGGAGCAGGCGATTGGTGAGACGGTAACGGAGATCAGGCAGCAACAGAATGTAGATTGGAATCGTATGCGGGAATTGATCCATTTGACGGGCATGGAAAACAGTCTCAAGGCGCAGTATCGCAACTCGACCAATATATCGGCAAGGATCCGATTACATCGTCTATTTTCCAGCAATAAGCAGGGGTGGTTTCCTTGGATCTATGAACAATGCCAGATCACAGAAGGCATGAAGATCTTGGAACTGGGCTGCGGCAATGGTCGTCTGTGGATAGAGAATAAAGCCAAGCTTCCTGCAGATTGTGAGATCATTTTATCGGATATTTCAGAGGGAATGATTCGAGATGTCCGTCGTGAACAAAGTCTGCAGGATGACCGATTTTCCTTTGCGGCGTTTGACTGCCATGCGATTCCGTATGAGGATGCATCCTTTGATCTGGTGATTGCAAATCATGTCCTCTTTTATTGCAAAGATGTGGATCGTGTCTGCAGTGAGGTTGGCCGTGTATTAAAACCGGGTGGACGATTTGTGTGTGGAACGTATGGTGTGGCGCATATGCAGGAAGTGAGCCGGCTTGTTACACAGTTTGACGATCGGATTACGTTGTCCGGCGAAAATTTGTACGAGCACTTTGGCAAAGAAAATGGTGCACAGGCACTTGCACCATATTTTGCGGAGGTGGACTGGCAGCAATACGAGGATGCACTTATCGTGACGCAGGCAGAGCCGTTGATCGAATATGTGTTGTCGTGTCATGGCAATCAGAACCAGTATATTTTGGAGAAATACAACAAATTTCGCAAATATGTCGAGGGACAGATTCGCAATGGATATACGATCACAAAGGATGCCGGGATATTTATCAGTGTAACGGATGCAAACGATTCGCAATGATCGGTGAGAGATGATTGACGGTAAATGATTGATAACAATATACAGAAGTTGCATCAATTGATACAGTTAGCAGTAATGTGCAGAATTATTTGGTGAAATACCACAAAATCAGACGTGCAATATTGTATACTATTCACAAAAATGAAAAAACTACTTGAAGGTGACGTAACGTCACCTTTTAGTATGCAATTAGACAAAATAAATTGCAGAATAAGAGACAGATGCTGTTAGGATAGAACGTTCAGTTATCCGGAGCATCAGAAACAGTTTAAGCTTTTCATAGGAAAGGAATGGTAACACAATGAAGGGAATAATTCTTGCCGGTGGTTCCGGAACCAGATTGTATCCATTGACGAAAGTAACCAGTAAACAGCTTTTGCCGGTTTATGATAAACCGATGATCTATTATCCATTGTCTGTATTGATGGATGCCAAGATCAAAGATATTTTGATCATTTCCACTCCGGAGGATACACCTCGTTTTGAGGCGTTGTTAGGAGACGGACATCAGTTTGGAGTGCAGTTGAGCTATGCGGTACAGGCAAGCCCGGACGGTCTTGCACAGGCGTTTATTATCGGCGAGGAATTTATCGGCGATGACTGCGTTGCTATGGTGCTTGGTGACAATATTTTTGCCGGACATGGTTTTAAGAAAAGATTGCATGCGGCAGTAGAGAATGCGGAACAGAAGAAAGAAGCTACGGTGTTTGGATATTATGTGGATGATCCGGAACGCTTTGGTATTGTTGAGTTTGATGCGAATGGAAAGGCAGTTTCCATCGAGGAGAAGCCGGAGAAACCAAAGAGTAATTATTGTGTCACCGGACTTTACTTCTATGATAATGATGTTGTGAAACTTGCCAAGAGTTTGAAACCATCTGCGAGAAATGAGCTTGAGATTACGGATCTGAATAGAATGTACCTGGAACAGGGAAGACTGAATGTAGAGCTTTTGGGACAGGGCTTTACTTGGCTGGATACCGGTACTCATGAGAGCTTGGTAGATGCAACGAACTTTGTCAAGACGGTTGAAGTGCATCAGCACCGCAAGATTGCCTGCTTGGAAGAGATCGCATACCGCAATGGTTGGATCACCAAAGAAGATGTATTGGAAGTATATGAAGAAGTTAAGAAAAACCAATATGGTAAATATTTGATGGATGTACTGGAGGGAAAATATTATGAGTAAGACAATTATTGTGACAGGTGGAGCAGGATTTATCGGCAGCAACTTTGTATTCCATATGTTGAATACATACCCGGATTACCGCATTGTATGTTTGGACTGCCTGACGTATGCCGGCAATTTATCAACATTAGCACCGGTTATGGATAATCCGAATTTCCGTTTTGTAAAAGAAGATATTACCGATCGTGATGCCGTTTATCAGTTGTTTGAGGAAGAGCATCCGGATATCGTTGTGAATTTTGCAGCAGAAAGCCACGTTGACCGTTCTATCGAGGATCCGGAAGTATTTCTTCGCACGAATATCCTTGGCACGGCGGTACTTATGGATGCATGCCGTAAATATGGCATTGAGCGTTATCATCAGGTATCTACCGATGAAGTGTATGGAGATCTTCCTTTGGACCGCCCGGATCTGTTCTTTACCGAGGAAACACCGATCCATACTTCCAGTCCATATTCTTCCAGCAAGGCATCTGCGGATCTGTTAGTATTGGCATATCACCGCACATACGGTTTGCCGGTAACAATCAGCCGTTGCTCTAACAACTATGGACCATACCATTTTCCGGAGAAATTGATCCCGCTGATGATCGCAAATGCGCTGAATGATAAGCCGCTTCCGGTATACGGCAAGGGAGAAAATGTCCGTGACTGGCTGTATGTAGAGGATCATTGCCGTGCTATTGACTTGATCATTCATAAGGGCAGAGTCGGTGAAGTATATAATGTAGGTGGTCACAATGAGATGACCAACATTGATATTGTTAAGATTATTTGTAAAGAACTTGGCAAGCCGGAGAGTTTGATCACATATGTCGCTGACCGTAAGGGCCACGATATGCGTTATGCGATCGATCCGACAAAGATCCACAGTGAGCTTGGATGGCTTCCGGAGACAAAGTTTGCCGATGGTATCAAGAAGACAATCCAATGGTATTTGGATAACCGTGAGTGGTGGGAGACGATCATTTCGGGAGAGTATCAGAACTATTATGCAAAAATGTATGGAAATCGTTCCGAGGAGAAATAAGAAATGAAAGTATTTGTAACAGGAGTCGGCGGACAGCTTGGCTATGATGTGATGAATGAATTGCACCAAAGAGGAATAGAGAGTATCGGTAGTGATGTTTTGCCGGAGGTGACCTTTATTGATGCACCGTATTATTCACTGGACATTACGGATGGGGCTGCTGTGAGTGCGATGCTGGAGAAATTGAAACCGGATGCGGTGATCCATTGTGCTGCTTGGACAGCGGTAGATGCTGCAGAAGATGAGGATAAGCAGGAGACCGTACGTAAGGTCAACGTAGAGGGAACGAAAAATATTGCTGCTGAGTGTGGAGCGTTAGACATCCCGATGATGTATATCAGTACAGATTATGTGTTTGACGGTCAGGGACAGACACCTTGGAAGCCGGACTGTAAGGAGTATGCACCGCTTAATGTTTATGGTGAAACGAAATTGGCGGGAGAGCTTGCAGTGGCAGAGTTTGCATCTAGATTTTTCATTGTGCGTATCGCCTGGGTATTTGGCTTAAATGGCAATAATTTCATCAAAACCATGTTAAAAGTCGGAAAAACGCATGACACGCTGACGGTTGTAGACGATCAGATCGGAACACCGACTTACACATATGACTTGGCAAAGCTGTTGGTTGATATGATCCAGACGGATAAGTATGGTTATTATCATGCGACCAATGAAGGTGGCTATATCAGTTGGTACGACTTTGCGCGGGAGATCTTTGCACAGGCGGCAGCGCTTGGTCACGAAGAATATGATGCAGCGCATTTGACGGTAAAGCCGGTGACAACGGCAGAATATGGAGCGTCGAAAGCAGCAAGACCGTTTAACAGCAGACTGGATAAGAGTAAGCTTACCGAGCAGGGATTTACACCGCTCCCAACTTGGCAGGATGCGCTGACACGGTATTTGCAGGAAGTGCTGTAATTGAATGTATACTGAAATGTTCGTAGGACAGAGAGTTGCTGTGATGTAATGATGTGTCCTACGAACAGAAAACTGTTATAATATAAAGGTGTGTCCGTGGGACAGAGAACTGTTATGATGTAAAGGTGTGCCTGGGGATCAGACTACAGGACGGGAAAGGAATATGGGATTCATATGGGACAGATAAAAGTAGAGAAAAATGCAGGTGGTATTGAAGGTTTGTGTGTGATCGAGCCAAAAGTATTTGGTGACAGCCGCGGCTATTTTGTGGAGACCTACAATAAGCAGGATATGGTGGCAAAGGGATTGGATATGGAATTTGTACAGGATAATCAGTCCCAGTCTACCAAAGGAGTGCTTCGTGGTCTGCACTTCCAAAAGCAGTATCCGCAGGGAAAACTTGTGCGGGTCACAAAGGGATGTGTTTTTGATGTAGCAGTTGACTTACGTACCGGCAGCAAGACCTATGGAAAGTGGTTCGGTGTGGAGTTGTCCGAGGACAATTTCAAGCAGTTTTACATTCCGGAAGGATTTGCACATGGATTTTTGGTATTGTCGGATGTAGCAGTCTTTTGCTACAAATGTACGGATTTTTATCATCCGGGAGACGAGGGCGGTCTTGCTTGGAATGACCCGGAGATTGGGGTGGACTGGCCGGAACTGACAGGTGAGTACAAAGGAACTGCCTCAGCGGAAGGATATGCTTTGGCAGACGGTACCCCACTTAACTTGAGTGATAAAGATCAGTTGTGGCATGGTCTGAAAGATACGTTCCACTTTGATATGTAAGGAACCCAAACTTCGCACATGCGAAACTATCATGTCGCCACATAGCGATTTCTGCCGGCAGAGAACTATAGCAATTGCCTTGCCGCATTTTCGTTTTTGGTGATTTCTAAATTTTGTTGTCTCTGATGATTGATTTACATGCCTTCTGGAGAACTCGACGTCCCGGAAGCAAGGTAATCATCATTTTTGAAAGGGACTTTGC
>OLRO01000172.1_pt1 | contig 61057 bp, 49 predicted proteins | sample 1673131 | NCBI WGS metagenome assembly OLRO01 (sample SAMEA3136757, study PRJEB25190) | human gut metagenome | biome: human gut; feature: human-associated habitat; material: faeces | place: Austria | collected 2013 | reverse complement strand
GGTGGCACATTCGGCTTTGCTTGGAAGAAGGACAACACAAGGTCTATCGGTTGGGTACAGGTAGATAGTCTTACAGGACTTGACAGATTTGCAGCAGTTGCAGAGATTGTCAATATAATGAAGAAATCACCTTATAAGAATGTTCTTATAGATGATATGAACTATCTTGCTCAGGATTTCTATATGGCAAATGCCATGAAAGGTGGATGGGATACTCCTAAGCAGATTGGTTATGGTATGGGTCTCATCTTTGATTCTTTCAAGGGATTCCCTGAAGATAAGAATATCATCTGCTGTGCCCATTATGAGGAGTATAAGGACAGGAATGGTGATTCCATTTCCTATAAGTTCAAGACCACCGGAAAGATGGTTGATGACTATATTACTCCTGAGGGTAAGTTTGATATTATCCTCTTTGGCAAGGTAGGGTATGATGCAGAAAACAAGAGGCCTATCAAGCACTTTGTCAAGGAGTTTGATGGAGAATATCCTGCTAAAGACAGTCTTGGTGCATTGGATGACCTTCCTGATGAGATTCCTAATGATTTGTCTATTGTTGTAGACAAGTTAAGAGAAGTTTATGGATAGGGATGAGACTGTAAGAATATCAAGGTTAGTTGCTAATAATAGTATTACTACAGGTGACATCAGTATGGTATTGATGCAATACTGTATAGAACAGGGCAAGCCTTACTATGAGACTACCCTGTTTGTTACCAAGTTATTAAGTAGTGCACAATTGGCAGCATGTTTTATAACAGCCCTAGACTATTATGAAAGGAAATTCACAATATACAAGCTGTGGGATAAGCCTAATATATTACAGAAGTCTGGAGGATTAGGACAATTATTACAGATATTTTAGTAACAAGTATTTAAGTATTTTTTTTTTTATTTTAGCAAGAAAAGTATGAATAAGACATTGACAGTAAGACAGTTTGCAGGTGTAAAAAGAATTGCACAGAATGTTAATCCTTTGGTAGTGAAGAAGAATAAGATTGCTGCCAAGATTGATGAACTCAATGCAGAGTATATTGCCCTGACTGAGGAGATTGAGGGACATGAGATGGGTGTCAAGGCTTTGACAGGTGGTCTCACAAGTGAAGACTTGGTTGTCAAGAAGGTAGAAGATACTGGTAAGGCTGATAAGGATGGTAAGCCTGTAAAGGTTACTAAGTATGAACCTAAGGCTGGTGTAGTAGTGTTCAATGAGGAGGCTAATGTATATGAAATTCATGTAGAGGAGCCTGCTATTGACAATGTTACTCCTGGGACAGTAGATGATGCCGAGAAGGCACCTGAAGTAGAGGTCAAGGCAGAGGGAGATTCTCCCTTTCCTAACATCTCCCTTACTGAGTTCATTAAGAACAAGCAATAAAATAACAAGAAGTAAAATTAAATAAATTGAATAGAAATGAATAAAAATATTAATTTTAGTTTTATGGCTTTTGGTAAAGCAGTAGAGAGTAAAGAAGGTGGAAGTATTAAGAGGTATATTGGTGCTTCTCCTGTATATGTTTTAGCAGTTAATCCCACAAAAGAAGAAAGAAATAAACTGTTGAATGCAGAAATAGACTCTGAGCCTGAATATCTGAGAGAAAGAGAGGTAGATGGTAAGAATGTACCTCAAGTTATGGTTACTTTCTATGTCAAACCAGATGTAGAGGGAGATATAATTATTCCTATGACTTTCTTTGTAGATAAATCCTATAGGTATAATAGAGACAAAACTAAGGTACAAGTAATTGATAAATATGGTTATAGTGCTTGGGCTACCCCAGAGGATCTGAAAAATAAAGCGACTCTTAAAAGTAGCACTGGTAAAGCCCTTAGAATTACTACTGAATACAGGCCTGCCTATAATGGAGAAATACAACTTATTGAATTTATTAAGAGCTATCTTAATTTTGATGAAGCACTTTCCTATGTTAATGGTGAATGGGTTAAGAACCCCAAAGTAGCTAACATGGAGGAGTGTGAATGTTCCCTTGATATGGATAAGCTGTTTAAGGGAGATTTCTCTGAACTTAATGAAGTTCCTAAGCTTATGCCTAAGAATAAAGTCAAGGTGATGTTTGGAGTAAGAACTACTGAGGATGGAAAACAATATCAGGTAGTATATACTAACAAAGTACTTAGAAATGGAGCAAGAGATTACAGTGAAATAGATAAGGACTTACAAGAAAGAAAGAATGCCGGAGCATTCTCTAATGTGGAGTATGATATTAAACCCTTTAGAGAATATACTGTAGAAGCTACTGACTTCAACAACCCAGGCTCAAGTGACATGCCTTTCCCTAAGGCAGAAGAGTCTTCTCCTTGGGATTTTGGTAAATACTAACTTTTAAACTAAACAGTTATGGCTATTGGCAAGAGTAATCCTTCTGTGACTTTAGATGATATTCTAAGTAAAACTACAGAAGCAGATATTTTAGCTTATTATCTTGGAGTTACAGAAATTCCCTGTGTAATTCATTCTCCTTTAAGAATAGATGATAAGGCTTCCTTTGGACTTTATTCCAGAGATGGGCATAGAGTCTACTATGTAGACTTTGCAACTAAGGACAGAGGAAATACTTTTGATATTCTTTGCAAGTTGTGGGGATGCAATTATATAGAAGCTCTTGCCAAGATAGCTCATGATATTTCTAAGTTCAGTACAAAAGACCTAGGTATAAATACTTCAAAGCAACACTTAACTCCTAAGATTTTCAAGCTCAATAATACAGAGCTGCAATGTAAAGTCAGAGATTGGGCACCTCATGATATTGAGTATTGGGCATCCTATGGAATAAGTCTTGACTGGCTGAAGTATGCAGAAGTTTATCCAATATCACATAAGATTGTCATCAAAGATGGTAATAAGTATGTATTTGGAGCTGACAGATATGCCTATGCTTATGTAGAACATAAGGAAGGTAAGGTTACTCTCAAAATCTATCAGCCATTTAACAAAGGTGGTTATAAATGGAGTAATAAACATGACACTTCTGTGGTAAGTCTATGGACTAAAGTACCTGGATATGGAGAGCAAATTTGCATTTGCTCCTCATTGAAAGATGCTTTATGTCTATGGGTTAACACAGGAATACCCTCTCTTGCAATACAGGGTGAGGGATATAGGATGAGTGATACTGCAATTAGTGAACTGAAAAGAAGATATAAACAAGTCTTCATTTGCTTGGATAATGATGAGCCAGGATTGAAAGATGCTCAGAAGTTAGCTGAGGAAACAGGATTTACTAATGTAGTATTGCCACCCTTTAATGAAGGGAAAGATATTTCAGACTTGTATAAGGCTAAGGGCAAAGATGAGTTCCTTAGAATAATCAAGCCTTTATTCAACTCTTCAAGACAAGAGGACAATGATTGGGATGATTTGCCCTTTTGCATAGATTAAATAAAAGAAAAAAAAATTGAATGGGTATGAAGGAATGGAGAGAAATAGATGGATTCCCTAATTACATGGTAAGCAATACTGGGGAAATAAAGAGCCTCAATTATAATAAAACTGGTAAAGAAAAGGTTCTAATCCCTCATAAGCTGAGTAATGGTTATTTAGGTATTAACTTATATGATAATGACAAGAAGAGTTGCTATCTTCTAATACATAGATTAGTAGCTCAAGCATTCCTGCCTAATCCTAATGGATGTAGGATTATTAATCATAAGGATGAAAATAGAAGCAATAACTCTGTAAATAATCTTGAATGGTGTAGTCACAAGTATAATCTGAATTATGGAAACAGGAATAGTAAGCTGTCTAATAGCCTGACTAACAATCCCTTCTTTAGTATCCCAGTCCTTCAATACTCTAAAACAAGAGAATTTTTTAAAAGAATTTCCAAGTATAGCAGAAGCTGCAAGGACAGTGAACAATGGAAATATAAAAGCAGCTGTTACTAATATTTTAAAATGTTGTAATGGTGTAGCAGATACCCAATTTGGCACTGTTAAAAGAAAAACAGCCTATGGTTATATTTGGAAATTCAAAACATTGTGAAACATAAAATATTAAAAAGTTATGCAAAGTCGTAAAATTACAGTAATACAGACTAAGAATCAGAAGAAGAGTGTTATTATGTCAGCAGCCACGACCCTTGCTGAGTTGAAAAGTGACCTGAGAGCCAATGGTATTGACTATAATGGTATGACCTTCTTTGAAGGTACATCAAAGGTTGAATTGAAGAATGATGCTTCAGTTCTGCCACATGATGTTCCTTATAAGGGAATTGTCACCAATGAGTTGGTTTTCATGCTTACTAACACCAACAAGAAAATTAGGTCTGGCGCAATGAGTAGAATGGAGGCATATGCTGAAATCAAGAGAAGGGGTCTTCAAGATGCTTGCCTTAAGAAGTTTGGCAAAAACTTCACTATGTGTAAGACTGCTGACCTTATTGCATTGGTACAGAGCAATGGTGCTTCAAAACCTGCTCCTGTAGCACCTGCAAGTAATGGTGGTGAGTGTGTTGATACTGTAGCAAGAGCTGCTATCAGCAAGTTGGTGGAAATTCTTGAGGACAATGGCACAATTGAAGATTATGAGAAAGAGAAAGTGCTTGGTATTCTTGAGGGTGCAGTAAAAGTTGCACCATCTGAGGAGTATAAGCCTAAGCCAGCTTCTCCTTACTCTGATGATGAGATTAATGATATGTTTGAAGGAATGAGTATTCATTAATAACAGACAATAGGTAAGAGGGTAGAGATACCCCCTTACCTATTTTTTTTTACAGTAATATGAGTGGAGAAACAATTAAATTAATTGAGGAGAAGATAGAGGAACTATATAACTCCTTGATGGACAAGCCACTTCGAGTATTAGGCATATTCAATGATTTCTTTGGAGAGGATAAAGTTGATATGCAAGGATATTGGAGTTTGGACAAGTTCAAATCTTGGATGAATATAGAGCCTTTATCTACTTATATTCCTGATGGTAATATTGTAAGCATGAACATGAATGACTGGAGCATGTATAAAACATGGTCTATTACTGATTTACCTGGAGACCAGGTAGAAAAGGTTGTAAATGTGCTTACAAATACTACAGTAAAGGAAAGAATTGGTAATGCTAAGTTCAATGGCATATTCATACTTGTGCATTTCCCTCATGTAAGAGTGACTAATGAGCATGATAGATTTGTGGATATTAACCACTTATGGGCTAAAGTAAAGGTGTCTTATAATGGTACACTGAATGGAGGATTCACACTTAACAGGTCAGAGTATACCCTGCTTCACATCAGAAGTCATTACATGCACAGTCATATCAGTAGTATCCCTACAGGGGATTTCACCCAATTCCAAAATCCTTGTACAGGCAGTGGTCCTATTAATGGTACTATTAGTGCCCTCAATAGGGATTATGATGAGGATATGTGGAATATGTTCTGCCTTGAACTGAGTAAGTATGTGACTGTAGAATCTGTTGCTGGAGTACCTTATAATTACTTGGAGAAGTTAGGTACCAATGATATGGAAGTAGGTGTAGATAGATTCATTACATATCTGTCTCCTAGTTACTATGAAAGTGTCATTACTCCTGATAAATTCAGGGAGTTTGTAAGGTACTTTATTAGCTCTAAGAAACTCAAATTTAACTATGTCAATGGCTCTTATTCTATTGGTATGTCACTCATTGAATTTATTGTACTTATTAGTAATGAGTTCATTAAATGGTATAATGACCAATTCAATAAGGAGGAATTGACTGCTAAATTTGCAGACTTGAAGAGACATGATATCTTGATAGAGTGTATCATAGACAATGGGAAGATTTACTATGATGGGGACAGGAATAATGTAAATAATTATGCTCAGTATATAGGCAAGAAAGTGTGTGTATTCAAGGGAAGAGAGATAACTGTAGATATTACAGATATTGCGGAAGTAAGGAATGAGAACAAGAGTATAATACTCAATACTCAGACTGCACTGTATATATTAAATATAATTCTTAAAGTGTTAAACTACAGATATGGAAGAAACAAAGCAACCCACGAAAGTAATCAGCTTGGTACAGAAGTCAGGTACTTATAATTATAAGCTGATTATCCCAGCAGAAGTGGAGAGAAAGATAAGATTTGCCTGCCAAAAGGTGTGGAGTACTGAATGGTCAGGTACATTATTCTTTACACATGAAGGTTCATTTGAAAATAATGACCTTGTAATAAGATGTGTGGATATTTACATTATGGATATTGGTACTCAAGCCTATACAGAGTTTGATATGAATCCTGATGTGATAGCCTATATGTGTGAGAATCCTGAGCTACTTGATTGCCAAATGGGTCTTATACATTCCCATAACAATATGAGTACCTTCTTTAGTGGAACAGATACTGCTACTCTGAAGGAGGAAGGTAGGGATAGAAATAACTTTGTATCTCTCATTGTGAATAATGCAGGTACTTATACTGCCGCCATTACCAGGAGAGTAAAAAGATATAGTCAAATTGAGGACATGTTAGTATATGAGTTCTTTGGTGATGGTGAAAAGCATGATACTAAGAAATATGTAAGCAATGCAGATGAGATTGAATGGTTCTACCTTAAAATAGAGAAAGAGGGTGAAAACTACTCTTTCCCTGATATGGATGCAAGACTTGAAGAAATCAAGCAAGCTAAGGCAGAGAAAGCCAAGAAAGCTCAGACACCTACATATCAAGGTGGTTATAAACCTGTTATTGCTAATTCCTATGGTACAAAGGCAGGTCCAGCAAATCTTGTCAAGAAGGAAGCTAATAAGCCTAAGGTAGTTCAGCCAACTCTTTTTGATGATATAGATGACTTGCCATTTGAAGAGGAATATGACATACCTTATGGTCAAGTATCATTTGATAAAGTTACTTTGAAGTTTCTTGTACTTCAATTGATTACAGGCAGCATTATTATCTCTAATGATAGTAAGATTGACATTACCAAATGGGCTAAGTCAATGCCTGCATTGTATGAAAAGAGATTTGGTAAGGGTGAAGAAGGCATGAAAAATTTCAAAATGTGGGCAGATACCTATGCAGAATATCTGACATGGTATGTGACAGATGAGAAGTTGGAAGAGCTTGGCTTTGATGAAACAGAAATTTGTGCTATTTGTGCCCATGATATGATAGAGGAGCTTACAAAACTCCCTGAAAATGATTATATCAAAGGGTATATTGATGCACTTCAAAAATATTTAATATTATGAATGAAGAAGTAACAGCCCAAGAAAGCCTTCCTGCAACTTTACAGGAAGCTTATAATTCTTTTATAGAGGACCTCAATGAGAGTACTATACCTGAATCAGATAATCCTATGGAAAATGATGGTGATAGTATTAGCTCTGGACTTTCAGAAGAAGAACAGGCTATCCTTGACCAAGCTGTAGAGGATGCACATCAGGAAATACCTACAAACTCTGCAACTTTGCTTGTAGATGAAGCTACAAGTAGGTTTAGTTCTGCCATTTGGTATGAGAATATTCAGAAGAAGACTATCATTTTGGCAGGTGTAGGTGGTATTGGTAGTTATGTAGGCTTTTTATTGGCAAGAATGAAGCCAGCTTCCATGTTTATCTATGATGATGACATAGTGGAAACTGTCAATATGTCAGGTCAGTTATATGGTCAGTCTGATTTAGGCAGAACTAAAGTATCTGCACTGGCTGAGATGATTAGAAACTATGCTGGCTATAGCAGTGTCTTTGCAATAAATGAGAGATTTACCAATGAATCTGAAGCATCAGACATTATGATTTGTGGCTTTGATAATATGGCAGCAAGAAGACTCTTCTTTAATAAATGGGTAAATCATGTTCAATCCAAACCAGAAGAGGAGAGAAAGAATTGCTTATTTATTGATGGCAGATTAGCAGCAGAAGAGTTTCAGGTATTGTGTATCAAGGGAGATGATGAGTACAACATCAATAGGTACAATAATGAGTTCCTATTCTCTGATGCAGAAGCTGATGAAACTATCTGCTCCTATAAACAAACTACCTTCTGTGCAAATATGATTGCATCTTATATGGTTAATTTGTTTGTAAACTTCTGTGCTAATCAATGTGAGCCTCTCATTGATAGAGACCTGCCATTCCTTACCACATATAATGCAGAAACAATGTATCTTAAAACTGAAGTATAATGGAATTTAACCTAAGATTTGCATATAATGTAATGGGTGTTTTCAATAGCAGTGAGTTTGGTGATCCAGACCAACTTGAAATGAATCTGTCTCTTGATAGTAACAATGTATTTAGAAGAAGCCTTGTCATTGAAGTAAACAATGATGAGGTAGAGATACCTGTGATTGCAAGAGAACACTTTGAAAAGCCGGTCTCAGACAATATGACTTATCCCACAATTATGGGAATCAAGAGGATAATACTGCCATTATATGATAATGCACCAAGCCAAGAGAGAAGAACCTTTGATAGTATCATAACTCAATTATTTACTAATGTAGGATATGGTAAAAGATTGCAGAAGATAACTACCAATAAGGGTGAAGTGTATTATGGTGGTAAAGGTATCATCTTTGATGAGAGCTACACTCCATTACTATTATGTACATTAACTGCAAGAAGTGTACATACTGAGGATAATGGTAATACTATGGTCTATTACAGACCTGTGTGCCATGTCAGTCCCAAAGTATTCTTAGAGTCTGATAAGTTGATTAATAAAGGTATCATCAAGAAATTGATTCCCTATTATATAAGTATGGATGTAAATTTCCCAAGAAACAATTACAGATTCAGCAGTAATCCAGAGGACAGGAAAGTAAAGGTCATAGTAGATAATTTCAATAAGTTCTTTGTAGAACCTATTAAACCTACTCCATCTACCTGCTCTAATGATGCACTGAATGAATGCCTTATTGACAATATTGATGACATAATGATGTTGATATGACATTAGATGAATACTTTGGAGATTGGATGAAGGTAATTGATAGGACAGAGCTTAATAATGTAATGGCTAAGGTTGGGCAAGAATACAGGAGAAAGCCTTTGTGTCCTGCCCAATCTAATGTATTCAGAGCATTCGAGCTTTGTCCTCTCAATGACTTGAAAGTAGTTATGTTAGGTCAGGATCCTTATCCACAAAAGGGAGTGGCAACTGGAGTATTATTCGGGAATAGAAAGGAAGTTGATGAGGATAACTTATCTCCTTCATTAAATGTTGTTAAAGAGGCAGCAATTAATTTTGAGGTTCCACATTATTGTATTACCTTCGACAACTCTCTTGAGAGTTGGTCTAAACAAGGAATACTAATGATAAACTCTGCACTCACTGTAGAAATGAATAGGATAGGTTCCCATGTGATGTTGTGGAGACCTTTCATAGCTAAATTGCTAAAGAACTTGTCTGAATATAATACAGCTATAGTATATGTATTGTTTGGCAGACAAGCCCAAACCTTCAAACCTTATATTAATGATAGGTTCAATCATATTATAGAGATTGAACATCCTGCATATTTTGCAAGGAGTGGTACTAAGATGCCACATCAGCTATTTGTTGATATAAGTAATAAGGTAAAAGAGATTTATGGTGTGCCTATAAAATGGTACGAAGAGTATTAATATTAAACAAAAAAAAATGGAAAAGATTTATTTGACAAATGGTAAGGAAGTACAGATTGGAGATACTTTAGTTAAAGTATCTAAGGCAGTAGACCCTTTCTTTGGTGAGGGTACTGTAGTTCAGCACATTGTGGTAACTAAGGACATTCTCCCTAAGCTCCTTGAGGATGGCATTGTTACTACTACCAAGCCTGCAAAGTCTGCTGTGGTTGAATCTGAGGTTCCTATGGAGTTAGATTACTACATTCAGAAGATTGCAGAGAAACTTGGTTGGAAGATGGAGAAGGTCTATAACTACCTTAACAGTGTAGATAGTATTCTTCCTGCTGCTGCATTCTCTATGGTACTTAGAGAAGTAGCCATTGAGTTGGACAAGAAGTATGAGGACCATATTGAGAAGAGTCCTGAGATTTATGTAATCTCTATGCTTGATGGTAGAATTACCAAGGCTAATAAGGCTCATATCAAGAACTATAGGAACTTTGCAGCATTCAGGTCTATAAGTGATGCGAAGATTGCCTGCAAAATTACAAAAGATATTCTTAAGGAAATGTTCAAAAGTGGAAAATAAGAAGATTAGGAATGCTACTGTATGTGCTGCTAAGAATATAACTTTCAAAAGTATATTAGAGAAAACATGTTTTACTTGTCTTGAAGAACATGGATTTGCTCCTAAATATGAACCAAAGAAATTCATCCTTTTTCCTTCTTTTGTTCCCATAACTCCCTTTTATGATAAAGAGACTGATACACAACAGAAGAAAAGGGTTGAATCTTTAGGTAGGCAAAGTAGTAAGGAACTTAGACTATGTAATGGGCTAATTCAGCCCATTACATATACTCCTGATATATATGTAAGATATAATAATTTGGACATTTGGATAGAATGTAAAGGATTTACCAATGATGTATTTCCTTATAAGAAAAAAATGTTTAGAAAGCTACTTGATGACATATATAATAGTACAGGACAAAAAAGTATATACTTTGAAGTGTATACTAAGAAGCAGCTCTTACAAGCTATAAATATAATTAGAAATTATGGGAATACTGACTGATATTGAGGGGCTTATATATGCACTTCCCACAAAAGATATTGAATTGGCAAATAAATTCATAAGAGAAAGAGATTTTGAGTTTTTACAAGATTTAGTTAACTCAGCAGTGTATAAAGTTAAAAGGGCTAAGACTATAGGGGATGTAAGCAGCCCTTTAATGTCAGTAGATATTGATAACCTTTTATCTTTAAAGTCTACGGTAGATATATATTGCATGAGACTAGGAATATATGACCCAGAGAAATAATATTTTTTTTTCTATGAATACAATCAAGAAAAAGCTATCTGATATATCTCTTAATATAACAGAAGAGGAGTATAGAAGGGACTCAGCATTAAGCTATTCAACCCTTGCAAGATATGAGAGGGAGGGGTTTAATAACCTAGATAAGCTGTTTGATAAGCTGGATACCCCATCCCTGACATTTGGTAGAGCTGTGGACAGCATCATTACTGGAGGACAGCCAGAATTTGATAAGGAATTTATGGTGGCAGAATACCCATCAATTCCTGACTCTATTGTGAGGATAGTAAAGTCCCTGTTCAGTCAATATAAGGATTCCTGTGATAACCTGAGCAGTATTCAGGATACTGGAATTATCAAAGAGACTGAGAAACAGGGTTATCAAATGAATTGGAGACCAGAGACTAGAGCTAGGGCAATTAAGGAAAAGGGATATGAATACTATAATCTGTTATTTGTAGCAGGTAATAGGACTATACTTGACACACAGACCTACCAAGATGTGTGCAATGCAGTAAGAGCATTGAAAGAGAGCAAATCCACTCAATTCTACTTTGCAGAGGACAATCCATTTGAACCAGACATTGAAAGATTCTATCAGTTGAAGTTCAAAGGAGAGTTCAATGGTGTAAAGTATAGAAACATGGCTGACTTAATCATAGTCAATCATAAGGAGAAGTGGGTAAAGCCAGTAGATTTGAAAACAAGTTCCCATACAGAGTGGGATTTCTATAAATCCTTTGTAGATTGGAATTATCAAATTCAGGCAAGACTATATTGGGCTATTATAAGGCAAAATATGGATAAGGATGAGTACTTCAAAGACTTCAAGCTGCTTGACTATGATTTCATTGTAGTCAATAGGAGAATCCTTGTCCCATTGGTGTGGACTTGTCCATTTACACAGGTAGTAGGTACATTGAAATTTGGAAAGAATGACCAAATAGAAATGAGAAGTCCTTTTGTGATAGGAGAAGAGCTTTCTTCTTATCTCACTTCCAGACCAAGAGTTCCTGTGGGTATTAATGAAACTGGTCCTAATGATTTAAGAGAATGGTTAAATACATTGTAATATGCAAGTAATAAAAAGAGATGGCAGTATAGAGGAATTTAATGTTGATAAGATTATAAGTGCTGTAGAGAAAGCCTTTAAGTCTTGCAACAAGAAAATGCCTCAATATCTGTATGATATGATAGGTGCCTTGTTTGGTACTTTGGAAGGAGATACTATAGGTATTGAGGAGATACAGAATAAGGTTGAGGATGTTCTTATGAATGACAAACACTTTGATGTAGCAAGGAGTTATATCATTTATAGAGAGCAGCATAAGCAGGCAAGATTCATTAGAGAAAGAATTGATTATATGGATGAGTATAGTCAGTCTAATGAAAATGCAGCCACTTCATCAGAAACAGATGCTAATGCAAATGTAACTATGAAGAATGTTGCCAACCTTGAGGGTGAAGTATATAAGACTACTAATAGGGTTATTCAGAGGCAAAGGATGAAAGACAAGCTGAATGAAATGTATCCTGAAGTAGCTAAGAAGTATGAAGAGGATTTGAACTCTCATGTTATTTATACACATGATGAAGCAACCACTCCTGTCTTGAAGCAGTATTGTATGGCTGTGAGTCTGTATCCTCTTATGATGGAAGGAGTTGGCAATATTGATGGTATCACTCCAACACCTCCTAATGACCTGCAATCATTCAGTGGTCAAGTAACCAATCTTATCTTCTTGCTATCTTCTCAGTGTAAAGGTGCAGTGGCAGTAGGTGAATACTTTATTGCCCTTAACTATTACATTGTGCAGGAATTTGGTCCTAATTGGTATGAAAAGTTGGATGTAGTAACTACTACAGACCATTGCAGTAAGCAGAGGACTGTAAGAGATGCCATATATAAAGCATTCAAACAGTTTATCTATGGTGTAAATCAGCCTGCTGGTAATAGGTCATATCAAAGTCCATTTACTAATGTGTCTTATTATGACCATACTTACTTTGATTCACTATTTGGAGAGTTCTATTATCCTGATGGAACCAAGCCCCAGTGGGAGGCAATAGATTGCCTGCAAAGGCTGTTTATGAAGTTCTTCAATAAGTTAAGAACCAAGCAGATACTTACATTCCCCGTGGAAACTATGGCTATGGTGTATGACCCAAAGACTAATGACATCATAGATAAGGAGTATAAGGACTTTACTGCTGAAATGTATGCAGAAGGCCATAGCTTCTTCACCTATATTTCAGATAGTGCTGATAGTCTTGCATCATGTTGTAGATTGAGGAATGAGCTTGCAGAGAATACTTTCAATCCTACATCAGGTCTTACTGGTGTAATGACAGGTTCATGCAATGTAATCACTCTTAATATCAATAGGATTGTGCAGGATTGCAACAAGGCTTATGGATTGAAGAGGAATGGAGGATGGAAAGAAAATACTTCATTTCTTAGAGATTACTTAGTAGATATTCTCCAAAGAGTCTACAAGTACCATGTTGCATTTAAGACAATGCTATATGAACTTGAAGATAAGGGTATGTTTGCTGCTTCAAATGGCGGGTATATTCACATCAGCAAATTGTATAGTACTATAGGTATCAATGGCTTGAATGAGGCTGCAAGATTCTTAGGTATGACTGTTGGCAACAACAAGGAGTATATTGAGTTCCTGCAACTGGTTCTTGGTACTATCAAAGAGCAGAACAAGATACATTCTATCCATGATGCCAATGGACCATTCCTATTCAATTCTGAGGTAGTTCCTGCTGAAGGGTTAGGAGGAAAGAATTATAATTGGGATAAAGAGGATGGATATTGGGTTCCTGATGATGAGAACCTGTACAATTCATACTTCTATGATGCACATGATGACACCTCAGTACTTGATAAGTTTATACTTCATGGGAGACAGACTTACCAATATACTGATGGGGGAAGTGCAGCTCATATCAACTTGGAAGACCACTTGAGCAAGGAGCAGTATCTCAAGCTTATAGATTTTGCTATAGCTAATGGAACTAACTACTTCACATTTAATATTCCTAATAGTAAGTGTGATGATTGTGGCTACATTACTAAGCATCCTATCACTGAATGCCCAAAGTGCCATAGTAAGAATATTACTCAATATACAAGAGTGATAGGGTATTTAAGACCTATTAAATCATTTGGTAAAGATAGGCAGATTGAAGCTAACAAAAGAGTTTATAGTAAAGGTGTATAATTTGTCCTTAAGATTTTGTTATTTGCATTATTTTTAGTACCTTTGCATCAAAATAATTTAGTATGGAAGATAAAATTTTACAAAGTTGTGGTGATGTCTTGGTAATAGAAGGTAAATCAACAAAGAAAGTAAGGAATAGGTACTATTACACAGGACATTTTGAGGGATACACCAGAAGGCTATATTTTAGATTAGATAGTGCCCAATATGGTAATGTCTCTAATCCAGATAAGAGAGATGAATATGGATTTATCTGTGATGAGTCTATTACTGATAAGCATATTTATAATGTTTGGAAGAATATGGAGAGGAGATGTTATGACCCTAAATGTCCTGTTTACAGTACTTATGGAGCTAAGGGGATAATAGTATCAGAAGAGTTCAAGATATATTCAAATTTTAGGAGATGGTATGAAGAAAATGGAGATAGTAGTCATAGTCTCGAAATAGATAAAGATTGCAAATCTCTTATACTAAATATTCCCAAAATATACTCTCCTAATACTTGTATTCTCTTACCTCCAGAGATTAACACTTTTATTTCAACTATAGGTAAGGGTATTTATCTTACTCCTCATAATACATATTGTGTTAGATTGAGGAGGAAGTTTGCTAAGGTTAATAGAAATTTCAAAACTTTGGAAGAGGCAGTTGCTTATAAGAAGGATAGAGATATGGAATATCTTAATACCTTAGTGGAAAAATATCCCCTACCTATAGATAACCTTAATATAGTTAAAAGATATGTTGAAATATTTGAATACTCAAGTAACATTTGCAGAGGTGCCTGACGAAATTACATTATGTATAAATATTACAGGATGTAAAAATGGGTGCAAAAACTGTCATAGCTCTTACTTGGCACAGGATATTGGAAAACCCCTAAATAAATCATCCCTTAGTGAGCTTATTGAGGGTAACAAAGGAGTGTCCTGTGTGTCCTTTATGGGTGGAGATAGTGATGCTATACACTTAGTAGCTTTGGCAAGTTGGGTGAAGACACACACCCATCTTAAAGTTGCTTGGTATAGTGGCAGACAGGAACTTGCTGGTATAGTAGCAAGACAGTTACAGTGGTTTGACTTTATTAAGTTAGGACCTTATAAGGAAGAGTTTGGACCACTTAACAGTAGGACTACTAATCAGAGATTCTACAAGGTAAGTGGCAAGGAGCTGGTAGACATAACAAATAAATTTTGGAAACATGAAATTGAAAATTAAAGTAAAAGTATTGACTAAGGGATGTATGCCTGTAATCAATGAGAATGGTGATTGGGTAGATTTAAGGTCTGCTATAGACATCACTATTCCTGCACCACAGGCTGATGTTCTTAAGAGAAAAACTGTTGAAGGAGAGAGAGTAGGTCATAGGGATGTAGAGATTCCCACCTATTACATTCCTCTTGGAGTTGCAATGCAACTACCACAAGGATTTGAAGCTATTATTGATTCAAGGAGTAGTGGTCCTAAGAAGTTAGGATTATTCATCCCAAATGGTCAAGGTGTAGTGGATAACATATATAATGGCAATGATGACCAGTGGCACTATGTATGTTCTCCTATGAGAGAGACCACTATTGAAGCAGGTGACAGAATCTGTCAATTTAGGATACAGCTTAGTCAGAAAGCTACTATGTGGCAGAAGATTAAATGGCTGCTAAGTTCAGGTATTGAACTTGTGGAAGTAGATGATTTGGGCAATGAAAATAGATTAGGATTTGGCTCAACAGGAATTAAGTAATAATGAAAAAAAAAAAGCATGAAGCATGATATTAGAAATAGTGGGTATATTGCTTGCAGTAATCATCTTAGCTGTTATTATTAATGGTGCAGAAGATTACTGTAAGCAAAGTAAAAGGGTAAATATGTCTTTCAAAGAGGCAATGGATTTAGTAGATTTGCCAGTTATCACATTTTATAATAATGGCAAAAAGTTTAATTTTCTACTAGATACTGGGGCTACAATATCCATAGTAGACTCAAATATATTAGATAGCCTTACTTGTGAAAAACTGAAAGATGTTGGTACAGTATTTGGTGTTGAAGGTAATAAGGTTCCAGTGTCTTATGTAAGAGCACAATTAGACTATAAAGGGGAAAACTATAAAGAGGATTTTCAAGTTCTAGATATGAGTAATGCCTTTGGTAATATAAAAGAAGAGAGTGGAGTGACACTTTCTGGAATACTAGGAAGTCAATTCTTTCATAAGTACCAATATGTACTAGATTTTAAAGAGTTAATTGCCTATTCTAAGAAATAATGGAAGATATTATAAAACTTAGGTCTGGATACAAAGCTGTAAACTATCTCAAGAAGATGCCTAAGCCTGATGGTTCTGAATCAAAAACTTATGTACTTAAGACTGATGTGCCTACATTAAGAGTTGGTGAAGTGGGAGGTGTATGCCACATACATAAGTTTATTAATCCATCAGAAGGTCCAATAATTATAGAAGGTCAGGAGCTTGAGGAAGCCAAAGCAGTTGTCAAATCTATAGACTTTGTTGAGGGTTATGGATGGACTATAACATTTGAATGATGATATATTTTGTTACTGGTCAGAGAGAACTATTTGAGTTTCCTGATGCTAAGTATAAATGTATTTCTGTAGAAGAGTCTCTTAAAATATTAGAGCCTCTTCGAGTAGTAGGTTTAGATACTGAAACTACAGGTACGGAGATATGGCAGGGTAGATTACTTACTCTTCAACTTGGCAATAAGGAAAATCAAGTTGTAATAGACTGTATGACTATTGATGTCAAGCAGTATAAGGATTATCTTGAAAGTGACAGACTATTCATCATTCATAATGCAAAGTTTGATTTAAGATGGCTGTATAAGGAACATATTGTAGTCAGAAATGTCTATGATACTTATTTAGCTGAGAAGATTCTATTTCTTGGATTTCCACCTGGCATTGTATCTTTGTCCTTGCAGGCTTGTTGTGATAGGTATTTACATATCTATCTTGACAAGACTGTCAGAGGACAGATACATGCAGGTATGACAGAAGAGGTTATAGTTTATGCAGCAAATGATGTTGTGCATCTTGAGGATATTATGAACTTGCAGCTTATTACTATCAATGCAAGAGGTCAAAAAGTGGCACTTGATATTGAGAATGAGTTTGTAAGAGTCCTTGCATATATTGAATATTGCGGCATTAAACTTGACCCTGTTAAGTGGAAGGCTAAGATGGCTAAAGATGCAGAGAGGTTAAGGATTGCTGAGCAGAAACTTAATGATTGGGTAGTAGATTATGTAATGAAAAAGGATGACCCTTCCCTCATTGCAAGAAACTATGATACTCACAAGAAAGGTAAGCCAGCCAAACTTGCAGATAATGTGTATGTGGTAATACCACAACCTTCATTATTCTCTGAGTTTGATACTGGACCTCAATGTATTATTAACTGGAATAGTTCCAAGCAGGTAATCAGATTGTTTGAAGAACTTGGATTTGACCTATTGGTTAAAGACAAGAAAACAGGCAAGATGAAAAAGTCTGTGGAGTCTAAGTTTATAGAATTGCAGGCAAGTAAGAGTAGTATTGTTCCTTTATACTTGGAATATTCAGCAGCTTTCAAGGTAGTAACATCTTTTGGTCAAAACTTCCTTGATGCCATTAATCCTGTTACACAAAGAATCCACCCAACATTCAATCAAATGATGGATACTGGTAGATTGAGTTGTGGCTCAGGAGGAAAAGGTAAAGGAGGTAAGACTAAAGATGATGATATTGCAGAGGAGGAAGATGAAAACAAGGACACTTCTACACAAGCAAATGATAAGAGTGTCAATGTTCAGCAGCTTCCAGCTACAGAAGAAACAAGAGCAGCATTTGTACCTGAAGAGGGTCACTTGCTGGTAGACTGTGATTATGGGGACCAAGAAGGACATGTGTTCACTGAACTATCCAATGATAGGGAATGGATTGCATTCTACAATGACCCTAATCAAAGAGATGGACACTCCTTTGTAGCCAAGATGTGTTTCCCTAAAGACCTTGATGGGGTTGCAGAGAAGGATGTCAAGAAGGTAAGAAAAGACCTTAGAGATTTGGCTAAGAAGGCAAGGTTCTGTTTCAATTATAATGGTCAAGCTCCTACAATGGCAACTAATTGTAATATTCCTGTGGACTTTGCAACTGAGATTTATAACAACTATTTCAAGAGATTTAATGGTATAGCAAGCTATTTCAAGGTACAGAAGAGAGATATGTGGAATAGAGGCTATATCCTAATCTCAAAGATAACCGGATTAAGGGCATATATCTATGACTATCCTATACTGAAAGGTATTGAAAGGAGAAAGAATGGTATGGAAGATTTCTGGGATATATACAAAGCTGCAAGAGATAGTGGCAGAGTAATATCTGAGATTCCACCATCTGTCATGCAAGAAATTGCAAAGAAGTTTGCCCAAGGTGTTCCTATTGAAGAAATAGCTGTTAGGTATTCATATAAGGTTAAAAAAGCAGGTAAGGTAGAGGAGAAGTTTATTGACATTAACAGGGAGACTGTATATGTGTCAGTGATGAAGCACTTATGGAAGAGAAAGAGTGCTTCTGATAATCAGTCATGTAACTATCCTTCTCAAGGTACTGCTGCTGCAATGACTAAGATAGCAGGTATTAGATACTTTAATCATTTGGTTAATGATGGTCTTATATTCAAAGTCCTCATTCCTAATGATGTACATGATGAGTATCTAATTGAACCTCCTGAAGAGATAGTTGAACAGGAAGCCAAGAAGTTAAGTGAATGTATGGAGTATGCAGCATCTATCTTTTGCAAGAAGGTAACTATCAAAGCTGTGCCTGAGATTGCATCATGTTGGGTTCATTGAGATTTAAGTAATTAATAAAGTGAAGAAATGGAAGTAACAATAAACAAGGAATATCAGAGCCTCATTGATAGGTTGAATGCAGCTATTACTGCATATGAAGATTCTGGTAGGACAGAAATTGGCCTTTCTCTCTTAAGAGGGGTAAAGGAAGGAATCAGAATGTTAGGCAGTAGACCTAAACTGGCTGAAAGTGTGGAGAAGTTCACTGAGATTACCAGTAACATGGCTAAGACTTATGCAGCCAAGAATCATGACTATGGTAATAGCTTTGAGCAGTCTCTTGATAAGTTTGGTCTTGTAGCTTCTGTAGTTAGATTGGGAGACAAGATGAATAGAATTGAATCTCTCACTAAGAAAGAAGCTCAGGTTAAAGATGAGTCTATTAAAGATACTCTTCTTGACATGGCAAACTATGCTATAATGACTGTAATGTGGATGGATAAAAAGTCAGGTGAATAATAGTTAAAGTACTACAGAATAAAGAGGGTAAGTATCTTAAAGACTATGGTCTTGAAACAGTAGATGAACTGTTTCACCCAGTAACACATTAATCCTGTTACTGGGTTACTGATGACCCTAAAGAAGCTATTCACTTTTATTCATCTAATTCTGCTATAGTAGCAAAGAGTTGGGTTGGACAATTAGGGTTTGATTATAAAAATGTAGAGATATTATAGAAGAAAGTTAATATGGGAAATTCAGGAAGATTAATTTATGCAAGTCCTGATAGGAGAACACAATCTTCTCCCAAACAACTATCTTGGAGAAAGAGAGTTATGCTTCTCTGGAGAATAAAGGGTATGGTTATCCCTTGGGATGTGCCAATGACTCAAGGAGAAAGAGAGAAGCTAACTCAAGCTAAGAATCTTATTGAAGAGGTAGTTAAGGACTTTACAAAGAATAGTGTAACTCTTGGATTTAAAGCAGTAGATAGGTGTTACTTTTGTGGTAAGCTTGCTGTAACTATTGACAAGAATGGACACTATGTGTGTGAGAAGTGTAATAGTATATATACAGGTGATGTGGAGTAGATGAAGCAATATACACAGAGAGGATTCATAAGGATAGTAAAGAATAATGGTTTTCAATATAATAGACATAATGGAGACCATGCTATCTATGTGAATGATAAGGGAAGGCATATCAGCATACCTAAGAATCTTGAATGTGTAATTGCTCAAAGACTGATTAAAGAGAATAACTTGATAACAGACATTAAAAGGAGAAAAAAAAAATAATGGACAATTATAATTATCCTATGGGTGCAGATACTAAAGATGCACCCTGGAATCAGGCTGATAATCCTGAAAGGGAAATTGAGGTCACAGTAAGTGTCACCCTTAGTAAAACTGTAAAGATTAAGGTATCTGACTATGAGATTACTGACTCTGGAAAGGATGAAGATGGTGAGTATTTTGAGGATATAAATTACTCAAACTGTGACCTTAAAGGTGCAGTTGAAGAGCAGATTGTATTGCCTCAGAAAGCTTGGGATTATATAGCTCCTAAAACAAAGAAGGATGTTAAAGCCATCTCTGATTTGAAGGACTGGAATGTTGATGACTTTGAAGTGATTGAGGAATACTGAACTTAAAGAAGTATAATGAAAGTATTAAAGATTTATTCAAGGACTTGTGGACCCTGTAAAGTACTGGAGAGTAATCTTCAGCTTGCAGGTATTCCACATGAAAGTATAGATGTTCAGTCTATATAGGGTGAGGATATAGCATCCAAGTATGAGATAAGGACAGTACCTACTCTCATCTTAGTAGATGATGAGGGAAATGTTGTAAAAAGACATAGTGGTCTGTTAGGTGTTCAATAATTAAAAGAGTTCTGCAATGAAACTAATTAAGCCAAGTTTTGAAATATGGAATCAGCCTGCTGGTCTTGAAGGAGTTTATAAACAGATTGAGAGAGTAGGTAGAGTATGTTATAAGTCTGAGGATAAGATAACAGAAGATTCTGCCAAGCCTTTTGTGGATAGGATGATTAAGTCTGGTCATGGAGCTATGTTAGAGCATGGTACAGTATATCTTAAATGCGAAACAGAGGTCATAAATAGGTATATACATCCTGAAGATGGTGAAGAAGAGGATTTTAATAAGTTGGAAAAATATGAATATAATTCTTACTCAGTAACAAATGATGATGGTATATACCTATATGTTACTACTAATCTTAGAGTACTAGTAGAGAATGATTGGCTTGACGATTTACAATATATTTGTGAACCTACAGAATATCACGAGAAAAGAATCACTGTACACTTTGTATGTGATAGAGGCGTATCACATGAGTTTGTAAGGCACAGAGTAATGTCTTTTGCCCAAGAAAGCACAAGGTATTGTAACTATTCCAAGGATAAATTTGGCAATGAGCTTACATTTATTCAACCCTGTTGGTTGGATGATGAGAGACTGAAACTATATGGACCTTATCATACTGTAATAAGGGATAAATCTCTTGAAAGTATCTTCATTGCCAGTCTAAATAATGCTGAAAAGGATTATATTGACTTGATTGACTTAGGTTGGAAACCACAAGAAGCAAGAGCTGTTTTACCTAACTCCTTAAAGACAGAATTGGTTGTAACTGGATTTGTATCTGATTGGAATCACTTCTTTGACCTAAGAGCAAGAGGTACTACAGGTGCTCCACATCCTCAGGCTAAGGAATTAGCAGAGCCTTTAATGAAGGAATTTATTGCAAGAAAGCATATTAATAACTAAAAAAAGTATGGCTTTTGGTACGAAGAAATCAGTTGTAGCTGCACCTTCTTTCAGTGAAAGAATGGCAAGCATTAAGTCTATGTTTAAGACTGCACATGAGAATGCAAGTAATCTCCATGCAGAAATGGAGTCAGAGATTGCAAAGAAGGAATCTCAAATTGCTGCATTGCAGGAAGACATCAAAACTGTTGGTGTTACTAAGCAGGAGGCTGAAACATTTATGTCTAATATAGAAAAGCTTATTTGATATGATTGAGCAAATAAATCAGTTAAAGCAAGGTTCCATTATTAGTGAGAGTTCTCACTATATTGTGAACAGAGTGTCAGGCTCTAATGCTTGGCTTACTCATTTTGAAAGTGGTGAAGAGGTTCAGATTGGTATGAGTTATCTGAAGAACTACACTAACTCTGCTGACTTGTTTGAAACTATAGTAAAGGTAACTAAGGAAGATAAGAAGGATGGTACTCTTGGTATTAGAAGTATTTGGGAGAACATCCATTCTGGTCAGGTATTTACTGTATGTTTCAAGAAGCAGGATAAACCTAAGAGTAAGAGAAAGTTACAGGAGGAGATTGATGCTATTGTAGAGCAGTTCTCAAATAGTATTGACACAGTTAAGAACAATAAGAAAGGTGTTGCAAATGCAGCAAAGAATCTTATTACTGAGCTGGTTAATAGCCCTGTACTTCCTTATGAAGAAGGTGAAGATAGAGTTCTTAGAGGCTATAAGATTCAATTTGAATCAAGAGATGGCAGATATGATTGTGTAGATATGGACATTACTAAGACTGATAAAGAGTCAGGTATTAGACCAGTCAATATCTTAACAATCAAATGGCTCATATTCAATGGTGTCAAGTACATTGTTGAGTAATCTTATAAGGGAGAATAAGTTAAATACTTGTTCTCCCTTTAGCTTTTTGAATAAAAGCTTGTGTATTGCAATTAAATTACTTACTTTTGCATAAAAATTAATATTAATTTATATGAGTACAAAATGTTATAATCCTATTAAGGGAATTGATGACGTAATTGCTAGTAAAATTCAGGGTTGGAATGAGTATAGAGTAGCTACATTAAGAGGAATGTATGATGAATCACACTCATCTCCACTTGATACATCAGACCTTGATAGGGCTGTACAGGACTTGATCTCATATAGGAGAGACTTAGGAAAAATGAATGCAGAGTCTATCAAGACTACTAGTTCTAATTTATCTGAGTCTTATCAGAAGTTGAAGGAGTCTTTTAGTGCTGAAGAGAGATTTAATAGAATCAATATGATTTCTACTATGTTTTCTGACAGACTTGATGCCTTACAAGAAGCTAATCCTTTCCTAAGTAGGAAAGTTATATGTAATGGATTTGTTTCAAATGGTAAACTAGTGGCAGGTCAATTCTCAGTATTTGAAGGTGTTTATAATGACTTGCTTGAATACTATTCAGAGGCTGTTGAAGAAGGTGATATGGATACAGCCAATAGTTATAAGAAGGTTCTTGAAAACTGGGGAGCACTAGTCTCTCATGCTAGAATGAGATTGAGAGATACAGAGGAACTCAGACTTGGTGACAAGATAGAGTATGCAGATGATACAAATCCAGATAACTACAATGATAATAAGTTATCTGAATTATATGATGCTTCAGAGTCTAAAAGAGAAGCATGGCAAGAGACCTCTGATATGCACTCTGCATTTGGTTCTGTAGGAAAACAAGTAAGAAAACTTTTAGGTTCTATTCAGAGAGTTGAAAATGGAGAAGAAGTATATGATGACTTAGGTTTTCCTATAATGCTTGACCCTGTTAAAGCACACCAGTCTTTGATTGAAATATTAAGAGGTGTTACATCTGAAAGACAAATGATAGGTTTGCTTAGAAATGCCTCTAACAGTCAGACTTGGTTACAGCCTGTTATAGAAGAGCTTGAAAATAATGACCAGCTTAGGACACAGTTCTATGTAGATTTTAAGAAGAACTTTCAACCTTACTCTATCCTTCTTGAAGAGGTAAAGAATGGGTTAAGAACTTTCAAGACTCTTATATTGAATAGAGTTAATAATAGTCTCTCTGGTCAATACCTTACTAGTATCACTTTGGGTAAACAGGTTAATCCAAATACCTCTGTATTTAACAAGGATGGTAGTATCAATTGGAAAAACTTACAGAGTCTAAGAGAGTTGGTTAAGGAATATTTTCCAAGTAAGTCTGTAAGCATTACACCAAAGTTCTATAACAATAAAGAAACTTCTTGGCAAGAAAAGAAAAGAGTTCTCATTAAGATTACTGAAGCTTTGGGTATAGACATTGATGGTGGAACATTGGATAAGATTATGTCTAGTGGTAGAGACCTTCATAAGTTTACTGATGCTATCAGTGAGTTAGTAGAGTTTGGTACTGACAAGATTCTTAATAAGAAGGAGCTTGAATCACTTGATAAAGGTGAGTACTCTTTGTCTAATAGGTCTTTCAAAGACTTTATAAGATTTTCTCCAGCAGGCTCTACAGCAAAGCAGGGAGTTATAAGAGAGAAGATTGACAAGATGTTATCTATTGTAACTAAGAACAGAGAAGGTCTTAGACTTGAGTCTAGAGTAAGGCATAAAGATAAGAATGGTAATAATGTTACTTTGTTCAGTAATGTCATTCCTTCATATCTTGGAGACAAGATGGATAGAATTGCCAGTTTTGTGTCTAACAATGACAGGCAAGGTCTTAGGAGAATGATTGAAAATGAGTTCTTGGACTCTTCTTTCTTCATGGATAAGGATAATGGTACTATATTCAATAGGTGGTTGAGAGACCTTTATGAGAGTGGCTTAGATGAGAAAGATTTTGCTGCCAACTTTGGATTTAAGAGATTCTTAGGAACTTCTGATAATAGCTTTGAGAACTTTACTAGTAAACAACATGCTATTGACATGATGGCAGAGTACTTCTCTGAAAGACAAAAGAGTCCTAATAGCCAGTATGCCTACTATCCTGTATTCATCTTAGGAGATAGTGGAGTATCTAAGTTTATCAAAGCTAAAAGATATTCTGCTCAGGAGATACTTGATGGTCTGTATGATGTATATAGACAAGAGAGGAGAAGAATGGCTCTCACATCAGCAGCTAATACTAAGTTAAAAGAAGGTGGGTATTCACTTATTGAAAACTTCTCAAGTAAAGAGAATGAATATACAGCTCTTCCTTTCCTCAACAAGGATTACAAATCTCCTGATGGTACTGTAGGCAAGTATGCAGCTATGATAGGGGAAAATCCTTCAAAGCAGGAAGTTGTAAAGGCTATTCAAGCCTATATGGAGGAGGCTGTAAATAGCTTCAAAACAAGCCTTAATAACTTAGGTCTTCTTGAAACTAAAGAAGTATATAATCCTAAGACAAACAAAAAGGAGGTACAATATGTATATTTCAGTCAAGAAGTAAATGGTAATAAGTCTATAGATGAGGTAATAGCAGACTACTATTGGAATACAAAGTTTGCTACTATACAGCAGCTTCAATTGTTCACTATTGACCCGGCATTCTATAAGGGAACTAAAGACTTACAGAAGAGATATAAGGAAATACATGCCCCAGGCAGTGTATTAAGCCTTGAAGCTAGAGACTTTGATGGCAATCTTTATAGTGAGGATGGAATAGAAAGATGTGTTTATTTTGATGACATTAATTTAAATGCAGAAGTGTCTAATCCTGAATTCATGAAAGCTATTGAAGCTAAGTTCGGCAAGAACTCTCCAGTATATAAAGCTTATACTAAGAATACTCTTACTGATGGTCAGGGATATAGAACCCTTGAAAGCTACAGAAAAGTAATGGGTATGGCTGGTAAGTGGACACAGGAAATGGAAAATGTGTATAATACTATTAAACAGCTCAGAGCTGAATATGGTAAAGATGCTCAGATTCCTTCTGACAAACTTACTGAAATTGCTAATATGTCTGTAGTATTTCAACCTATTAAACCTTATATGTACACTATAGAAAACTTGGCAGTAAATAGTACTGATAAGTTAAAAATTCCAGTTCAGCATAAGTATGCTGAAGCAGTACTTATCCCAGAGTTATTACCTGCTGGTAGTAAGTTAAGGGATATGGCCTATTGGATGGAGTCTAAGGGCGTAGATTTGGTAGGTTCTACTAAGATTGTTAAGGTTGGTGGATTTGGTTCTACTGATATATCTAAAGCTTCTAATGCTCAAGAGTTAAGTAATGCACTTGACAAGGCTTATATCCATCAATTAAGTTATGGTGATTATAGAATTCAGACTAATGTACCTGAGCATATTAATAGCTCTCAGTTATTTGGTACTCAGGTAAGAAAGCTTATTATGGCTAACATTAAAATGGATGACTATCACTATGAGAATTATGTTGGTGGAAAGAAAGTAAATCTTGGAGGTAAATATGGTGAGGTAAGATTGAATGGTAGAAACCTAGTTTCATTCTATAACTCTCTTATTGTAGCTAATATACTTAAGTCCTATGATTTATTTGCTAATGAAGTATCTGATATAAAGAAGTTAAGTGATAAACTTCTTCAGACTACTATCAATAATAGCAGGGAATCTATGGATAATATGTTGGCATATTCTTTGACAGGAGATGACAAGTTCTTGGTACCTTTGTTTGAAGGAGCATTGGAACATGATTCTTCTGCAATGCTATTCAGTATATTCAAGAAGAGAGTTAATAAGCAGTCTATTAAAGGAGGTAGTGCTGTTCAGGTATCTGCAATGGGTATTAAGGGATATGAAGAGTCTGGTGATTTACACTATGTTGTAGACCCTAATAATCCTAATAACATCTTATATGCAGAGTGTGAAATTCCTTGGGATATTAGTTATACTGATATTAATGGTAAGGAAGTAGCATTGGAGTTCAGTGATTACTGTAATGAAGATGGTACTCTCAAGACTGATAAGGATGGTAACACATTACTTGAAAAGAAATTCCCTAATGCTTTAAGTATCCTTGCTTATAGAATTCCTACTGAAAGAGATTACTCTATGATTAATCTTAGAGTAAAAAGATTCAGTCAGAAAACAGCAGGAGGTACTATCAAAGTTCCAGCACAAGGTACTACTATTGCAGGATTTGACTTTGATATTGATAAGCTGTACTTCATGAGAAATGAGTATAGACAGAGAGAATTATCATCTTCTGAAGTAGCTGAAATATGGAAGGAATTCTATGAAACATATCCCAACATAAAAGATGTCTTGGAGGAAGCTAGAGAAGAAGATACTGAATCTCTTAACAGACTTTACAAGTATTGGGATAAAGCAGGACTGCCTTACAGTTATAAAGAAGCTTTTGCACAGTTTATTGCTGATAGAGGTTATATCTCTTTTGAGAGTTATGACTTCAGTAAGTCTCCACTTGATAATACTAGAGCTGCTAGAAATAACATGCTTATAAAGTTAATTCAAGAAAGACTTATGGACTATGAAACCTTTGAGCAGAGATATACTCCAGGTGGATTTGCTAATGCTTCTAAGGCTGCCAGAACTTTAAGAGAGTTGTTATTTGGTAATCTTGAAGGTATTGTAAGTAGAGGAACTGTAGACTTCAATGCTATAGCTGAAAGAGCTAAAGATAGTAAGTCAGACCCAGAACCTAACTATGACCCTTCAGACCCAATGACTATCATTACTTATAATCAGCAGAATCAAGTAGCTGGAAAGTTGATTGGTATATTTGCTAATCAGAATACTAATCATGCTTTCTCCTCTTTAATGAGTGAGTTCACTCTGAAGGACCCTATTAGATTTGCTGGTCATAGTTATAATGATTTGTTACATGCTCCTAAAGGTATTGATGTTGATTTGAATGTTGCAGAGTTCTTGGCAGCTTCTGTAGATGCTGTAAAAGACCCTGTATTGAATTTCTTGAACTTGAATACTATAACTGCTGATGCTGGTGCTGTATTAGCTAGAATAGGTTATACAACCCAAGAGATTGGTTTGTTATTTAACCAACCTATAATTAAAGAGATATGTGAGTATAGCTTTAATAATGGTGTTACTGCTGATATGGCAATGAGAGAAGTAGTTAAGAACTATATGGGAGATGATACAGAAAGTCCTAAAGCTAACCCTGATGAAGACTTCTCTATCAACAAACTTGCATTGAATATTGTCAATGATAGAGTTATGAGAGAGCAAGGTAAGAATGCTATGGATAATCAGTCATTCAAGGCTGACCAATTGAAAGTAGCAGAATTATTCTCTCAGATTCAGACAGTAGCAGGTGATATTTCCCAGTTTGTTACTTCATCTAAGTTTACAGCTTCTAATGCAGTTGGTTCTACTTTTGGTGATTTATATTCTCAACAGATGAAAGTCAAGAATTATATTGATAAGTTTGTTGTTAAGAATGGTAAGAATGCTCTGTAAATATGAAAGTTACAGATATTATAGATTCTCCTATAACCAATAACACCAACTTGCAAGGAAGTAATCAGGAATATCTTAAAAGTCTTATTGAGAATCCTTTGGCTTATGAACAGGCTATGTATGATATGAACAGGAGAGCTGGTATGTTACTTAACAGTTACTATCCATATAATACTCCTTCATATAGTGGAGCTAGAAATAGATTAGCAGAACTTACTAAGAGTAATTTCTTAGATGCTGATACAATCAATAGTATCCATAGTGATATGCTTGTTTATATGCTTTCTCAGCAAGAGGATAGTTTATTTAATGGTGAGATGCCTACTAAAGATGGTATTCCAGCCAGAGAATATTATACTAAACACTTTGCTAAAGAAGTATTCAATACTCTTGAAAGTAATCCTGATTTGAAGTCTCTTCCTTTATTCCAGTATATGCAGTTTGTTACCAATGAAAAAACTGGTGATATAAGTATGAATGTACAGGGAATAGGTGGACTTGCTCCTTATCAGAAAGATGAGTTGAAAGGAAGTTGGGCAGAGTTACTTAAAACAGAGCCTGACTTAGCTAGAGACTTGTTCATGTACAATTTCTATAAGCTAGGATTTACATTCAGTCCTTTAGCTTTTATGAACCTTGCTCCTACTGAATTGAAGCTTGCTATCAAAGTAGGAAGAAAGTGGGATTCTAGTGCTAATGATGGAAATGGTGCATGGGTTGAAAGGAGTTATGTAGACTTCCTTAATGATGTTAAGGAAGGTACTGTTACTGCTAATAGTGAGAAGTTTGCTAAACAGTATATATTGAATCATCTTGATAACAGGAGACTGGTATTTACAGCAAAAGGAAGCAATCTTAAATATCTTAAAACATTAGTTTATAAGAATGGTGAAGCTGTTTCTAACTTTACTCTAGATGTCAATAAACTTGGTGATGATGCTAAGAACTATACTATTAAGGATAGTACATTACCAAAGAACTGTGTGGCATTCAGACCATGTATAGTAGTAGATGGTATAACATATATATGTGATAGTAGCAATGATAAGTTCAATGTAAGTTATGGTGGGTCTATAACCTATTATAAGGTATCTCAATTAGGTACCACTAATAAATCCCTTCAATATGTATCTGACTCAGAATCTAGATTGACAGACAATGAGCAATATGATAACAATATGGAAGGTAATAGCTCTCAGGAATTTATTCCTGAAAATACTCCTAACTCTTTCAATAGAGAAGAAGCTATCAATCAGATAATTGATTATGGCATCAAGAATGGAGAATTCATGGCTGAACAAGTGGAATCTATAAAAGAGTATCTTAATAGTCAGTCAGATGTAGACCTATCAGACACTGTCAATGCAATAAGGAATGAGATTCAAAATAGTGGTTTAACTGATAATACAGGAGAAAAAGTTTGTTAATATGGCAGATAAATGTTCAATTTATGCTCATTGCACAAACTCTAAAGGTGAAGTAGTAGAAAGCAGGTTATTCAAAGACCTGCTTCACTACACTTCTAATAATAGGGAACTTGCAAAGGAGTATTATGGTATAGGAATTAATCCTAAATTTCTTGAAAAGGTACAAGGAAGTGCTAAGTTTGATGAGAATGGTGAAATTACTTTCCAATCATTGAGAAGTCTTGCTAAGCTTAATGTAGACAAAGATACATTGATTAATACTCTGAATAAGGATATAAACTCTGGCATTTATGATTATGAGGAAGCAGTAAACAGACTGCAATCTTTTAATAGAAACAGCCAGTTTAATAATGAATTTATGGCTACTATTACATCTACAAAAGATGGTAGATATAATTTATCTGTAGTTGAGAAAAACCCTTCCAATGAATTAGCTCTTAATCAGGAAATCTCTAATAGGACTCTTCAAGACAGGATTAAATACTACCTGAATAAGGCTGGAGTCAGTATAGAATTCATTGAGAATGATGAGAAGGTAAATGGAAGGTATAGTACTAAAAATGCCAAGAAGACTGCTGATGGCCTATATCAGTTAATACAAGTAGCTAATGGTAAAAATGTAACTGGTGTATTGGCAGAAGAGGCAGGACACTTTGCTATAGGTGCCTTAGGAAATTCCCCTCTAGTAGAGAGGCTTATGAGGTTATTAACTCCAGAGGTACAAAAGCAGATAGTAGGAGATGAGTATGATAGTAAATATCTAGGAGAGTCTTCCAGAAGAGAGATAGCTGGTACCTTAGTTGGTCAGGCTATAGCAGGTAATATAGATGATAGAGCACCTTGGCAATCTCTTGTTAAGAGAATAGTCAATACAGCCAAGAGAATATTTCATAGCATAAAAGGAGATAGCATTGCCAATGCTGCATTAGAGGCTGAAAGAATTGCAGATATGATAGCTAAGGGATTTATGTCTCCCAACTTTACAGGTAGTGTAGAAGAGGCTATTAAAACCAAGGAGACCTTATATAATGCTCCTACTTCCTTTAATGTTAAAGTATTCAAGCAGGCTGTGAACAGGCTTAAATTGCAAGCTTCAGAGATGAAGTCTATCAGTAATACATTATTTGATAAATTCAATAATATAGTGGGCCAGGTTGAGAGTGGTAGAAACTTAAATGTACCCTCTTCATTTGCAGATTCAATTGCTCTTGAAGGGATAACAGAAGCTATATCACTAATGAGTGACTTAATGGTAGCTGAGATACCTGATATATTGGCATCAATTGACTTTGATAATGTAACTGACTTCAACTCCAATATGCCAGCTAATGCTAAGGCACTAAGAGTTGTTAGGGCATTTGCTAGGAATGCTCTTGCATTAATAGACCTTATAAACTCATCTACCTCTAACATATCTGGGGCAAATAGATTACTTGGAGATACAAGGAATGTTATAATTACTGACTCTCTTGGTAACAGAGTATCATATAACTTATTAGATATTACTGATAAGTTGAACAAGCTACTTACTGGTAGAAATGGATTGATTAATGAACTCAAGAATAAGGAAAGTCAATTCTTCCTTAAATTCCTTGAAGGTGCTAACTATGGCAATAAATATATTACAAGAGCAGCCAGAGTCATATTCAATTGGAAAGGTAGAGGCAATAACAAGCTTATTGAGTATAGAGATTCAGAGGACATTCCTATATCAGATTTGATGAATGACTTGGAGAGTGATATATCTCTGTTTGAAAGGTTCCTTGCATCTATGTCTAACAATTCAGATGTTATAGGTCAGTTAGCAGATAAGACTGTGAAGCTAGCTAATAAGTGGGCAGATGATATGACTATTCAAGCTCAGGACCAACTTAGGGTATTACAGTCTAGGTTAAAAGATATTAAGCTGAGTAATACTGATATTTTTGTTGAAAGAAGTAACAGGGATGGTACTATAACAGGAAACATTATATCAGCATACTGCTGGGGAGATTATGAAAATGACTGGCTAGACTTCAAGAAACAAAGTATAGAGGAGTTTAACCAAAAGTACCCTAATCTTGATGGAAAATCTGACTTTGAAAAAGCATTGCTATGGGATAACTTCTTTAAACCTAAAGCTAAAATATGGCATAAGGGAGATGCAACACATATTGCCCATAGTCAGTGGGACAATCAGCAGCAGATGTACATTCCTAGCTCTGACTATGAAAGTGAACAGTATAAGAGAGATATACAGCCATATCCTGAAAGGGTAAAATGGCTTAATGAGTATATGCAACTTAAAGCTGATTTGGATAGTAGACTGCCTGAAGGTAGTATGCCTTTACACAGAATGCCTCAATTCAAGGGTACATTCTCCAATAAGATTAGGAATAGGAGATTATTTGAAAATTCAAGTAAGGCTACTATACATACTGTAATGACTGAAATGAGAGATACTTTCTGTGAGGACAGTGAAGATACTGATTTTGGAAGTCAGCAGACATACAATACTATAGATGAGGATATGTTCCATAATCAACTTGCATTTGAAAGGGAGAAGATTAATAGGGTTCCTCTATATGGGGTCAACAAGCTGAAAGACCCTTCTGAGCTATCTACTGACTTATTCTATTCTACATTTGCTTATGCAGGAATGGCAAATTCTTATGCAGCTATGAGTCAGGTTGTTGATACTCTTGAAGTTGGAAAGGAGGTTCTTAATAGGAGGACTGTAGAAGGTATTAACTCAGAAGAAAGTAGATTGAAGGATAAGTCTAGGGCTTATAATAGATACCTTAAATTTCTTGATAAACAAGTATATGGTATTGGAGTTCCAAAGCTGAAGATTGGCAATAAGCTAGTGCTTAATAAACTATTTGGATTTCTTACTGGATTTGCAAGTAAATACTTCTTAGGAGGTAATATTGCAGGTGGTATGGTCAATGTTGGGACTGGTTCTATAGAAATATTTAAGGAAGCTTTCTCTGGTGAATACTTTGATGTAAAAGATTGGGCCAAGGCACATAAATCCTATTATGGAAGTTTCATGCAGAATTGGTGGGGATATGGAAAGGAATTTAAGGAAGATAAAGTATCCTTAATGATTAGGCATTTTAATATGCTTAGTGAAAATAGAGGTAACCAAAGAGCATGGCACACAAGAGATTCTAGGATACTTAATATGTTCGGAGAAAGCCTATTCCTACCATATAAAGTAGGAGAGCACTACATGTCTTCTATGTCTTATCTTGCTTTAGCTAATAAAATTAAGTTGTATGATTCTAATGGCAACAGAATATCATTATTTAATGCTTATAAGGTAGTAGATGTTGAGGATGAAAGTGGAAATGCAGACCCAAAATATGGCAAAACTCTTAAACTAGAAGGCACATTCTTTAAGAGTAAAGAGGGCATCAAAGAATATAACCTTATACAATCTATAATAGGTCAGATAGATAATGTTCTTAGTAACCCTTCCCCTTTTGGCTCTGTACTGAATCTTAGTCAGGAAGAGTTAGATTATATAAATTCCAAGGGCTATAATCTAGCTGACATGGCAGATGTTAAAACAAAGCTACTTGAGGATTCATATAAACTTACTTGGACTATTGATGATGAATCTGCTTTCATGGATAAAGCCAGAGAAATAAACAACAGATTACATGGTATCTATAATAACCAAGATAAAGTAGCTTTCCAACAGAATATGTTTGGTAATATGTTGCTAGCCATGAGAGGTTATGCCTTAGGTATGCTTGAAAGAAGATATGGTGCAAGCAAATATAATACTATACTTGGTGGAGAAACTGAGGGTTCAATGAGAAGCTTAGCTAAAGTTATTGCATCTACTTTTACTGATAGAGGAGGCTTTGGTTTAACTATGAGAGCCATATTACTGCCAGTTAGTAAGAAGACAAAACAAGCAATGCTTAATGCTGGATTCTCTGCTAATCAGTATTATAATATGAGGAGAAATATGGGTGATGCTATGTTTATCCTTGCATTAACTCTACTAAAGATATTGACTGCTAAAGGTGGTGGAGATGATGATGACAAAGAGTCTGAGGAGGAAGTAGACACTACTACTGGTATAGTTTACTACTTTGCAGCTAGATTGTTGAGAGAGCAGTCTGCAATGAATACTGCTTGGGGTATGGTTGATGAGTCACAAAATCTTATGAGTATGATTCCTGTTGGTGTAAGTGGTCTTATAGATATTTCTAATCTGGCATACCAATTTGGTGGAAGCCTTGTAGCTGATGAAGATAATAGTGAATTTTACTATCAATCTGAGAAAGAAGGTATGTATGAGAAAGGAGATTCCAAATGGGAGGCTAAATTCTGGAGAATGTTTCCTTATCTTAGAAGTAACTATGTATGGGAACACCCCTATGAAGCAGCTAAATCTTATGAGTATGGTAGAAAGGTTAGAAACTAATAAAACAATAAAGGCTAGAGAGGTTATCCTCCCTAGCCTTATTTTTTTTTTGCCTTAGAATGGAACTTTAACTCCTTTACATTTAAGTTCATGCTCCATCTCTTCATCAGAAAGTTGATTCCATGATTCTTCTGTATATCCTACAGACTCTAGTACTTTAATGGTTTCTTCATTCCATAATGATACACCATCCTCAGTTATAAAGTTTTCCCAAACTCCCCAAGTTAATCTTGAAGGTATTAGCCTTGTAGGTTTAGGATTTACCTTAGTACCTGACTTCTTCTTTCTTCTATCTTTAACCTTTCCTATGTTTAATCCTGTATTTAAATCAACTGTAGGTTCAGTATTGTCAGCTACTGTAACTTCTTCAACTTTAACTTCTTTGGTCTCAGTAGGAGTAATAGTTTCAGTACTAGTCTGATTTACTGAAGCATCTTTTTCTTTAATCATCTTCTCTATTTCAGATATTTGAGACTTCTCAATATCAGTTAATTTCTCATATTGTATATTAGGCTCTCTATATCCTACTTCCTTAGGTCTAAACAACTGAGGCTTAGCATTTCTATATTCCTCACCATTAATAGCTAATTGATTACCTTCTATTACAGTATATTCATTAGTGCTGTTCTTCCAACCTTTAGGTTCAGGGTACTCAACTTGTATAGGAATAATATTCAGGCTCTTAACACTAATACCATAAGTATTCTCTAAGAACTTCTTATACAAAGATAATTGTCTTGCATACTTCTCTTCCTTATGTTGGTCTATGGAACTCCTTACAGTCTTCATATCATAGATATAGAAGTTACCTTCTTGGTCATAGGCTAGTAAGTCAAGTGTTCCAGCAACATCTATAGTATGTACTTTTCCTTCAGAATCTGTAACATTTAATGTACCAGTAACTGTAACATCTCTAGGTATTATAGTCAATCCCATAGCATCAAAAGAATTTTTCAGACTTTGGAGTTCTTGCACAAAATGTTTCCATTGTGCATTAGTAGCATTAGGATAGTCATAGAAGAAATCACTTATTAATTTACCATCCTCATGGAACTCTCCAGCAAAGAAATCTCTTACAAATTCATCTACACTAGTTCCTATATTTGTAGATGGTAATATCCAAGGACTATTAGGGCCAAATCTATTACCAGCTTCAGCATCTGCTTGAATTATTGAAGTTACTCTTGAATACTTCTTTCCTGTCTTAGTGTTAATATACCCACTTCCATCAGGAGCCAGTTGTATCAATTTAGAGTCCTCTGTAATTCTATCAGCTATAACTCTTGCTGCTTCTAACTTAACATTAGTCTTTTCTTCTACCTTTCCTTCAAGTACAGTACCTGTCTCACTATCTATTATAGCTTTATCAGATTGCACTTGGTCAGTAGCTGATACAGTAGGAGTATTAACAGGAGTAGAAGGAGTAGCATTACTTGGGTTAGATACTTCTACTGGTCTTATAGTTTCACCTGTAGAAGTGAAAGGGGACCTAACTTCTATTCCCTTAACTTTATACTCTATACCTTCATTACTCATTTCCAATATACCATCATCAAAGGCATTAGCTAGATTTCCCTTGACAGTATCTATACTATTTCCACTTTTTGGGTACTCTACCTGCCACTTTATAAAATCAAAGTTTCCCCTCTTCCTAGTTTCAGTTCCATCCATTATAAGATTCCTAAAGAACTCAAACTTAGTTTGTGGAGACATTGTACCATTAGTTATCCTACCTACTAGTATAGTAGTATTACCATCTGAGATACTTATAGAGAACATTCTTCTTCCATCCTCTAATATTTCTTCAGTAGGTGATATTACATATTTCCAATTCTGATTAGGTAGAATAAGATGGTTATTCATCTTTCTAGTCAGAGTATTAGACAGCTCATTTAATCTATCAGCAAACTCACCAGTAGGAACTAATTGCCCATCTACTCTATCTAATGTAATTTCAGAGTTATCAGGAAAGCTGGAAGACATTTCATCCAATATAGTACCTGCCTTGATTAACCTACTATTAGAATTTAATAGGGCATTTATATCACCCTCATTAAATAATTCTACTATAGACTTATTAGAGTTTCTGTCAACAGTGTTAGAAATAGACCTTATAAATACTCTAAAGTCTTTTACACTATCTTTCAAATTAGGTACATTTACATATAGGTACTTGTTACTTTCAGAGAATCCTAATCTATCAAGAAATGCTTTTCTCATTTTAGCATATATAGGATTCTTATACCTATCCCTCTTTGGGACACTTCTTAATGAGGTTTGGTCTTCCTTACTTAAAGTATTAAAAGATAGATTTTGTGCATTATTATTAGGTTTACCTACTGGTACTCTTTCAGGAGCCTTAGCAACTATTGATGCTAATGTTGAAGTCAGTATATTACCATTCTTATCCCTTATGAGTTTTCCAGATTTTTGGTTTCCCACTAACTCTCTTATCCTTCCTACATTTCCTACACCTTTATAATTACTAGTATTAGTTGATGGGAAAGTACCTATAGGCTGATACTTCTTGTTATCTATGATTAATGTACCATTCTCATCCTCAACCACTGCTATTATAGGAATATCCAAGTTAGTATAATTAGCTCCATTAGATTCCATATTAGCTTTTATTTCTCGAGCTAATATATTATCTGTTACAAAATATACTCTAGTAGCATCTTTACCAGTCTTTAACTTTCCACTTCTTATAAAAGACTCTATATTGTTCTTATCCCAATATTTAACTATTGGGCTATCTGGGTAATTCTCCCTTAACCACTGTATATCTGAAGAGTCTATTAAAGAAGACATTGAGTTATTATCAAATATGCTTCTATTGGTATCTTGAGTCTTCTGCCTTGCTCTATCAAATAGTGAAGGTTTCTTGTTTTCTGAAGCTCTCTCTTCTTCCTCCTTTTCCTTTATTTTTCTTTCCTGAGTTTGGTTTGTAATTTTAGATGCAGCCTGCCTCAGTAATGCAGATGCCTGCATAGCATCCTCATCATTTTCATCAGCTGAAGTATCTAACTGATTAGCCTTTTGTACTAAAGCTTCACTTAACTCATCTGGGTTTTCAAACTCATTCTTACTGAAGCTGTTTAGTATTTCCTCTGCTGTATTCTTTGCATTTTCTGAATAATTATCAGAAGAGTTTCTTATAACTCTTGACCCCAGTTCAGCACTTTTAGCTACATCATCATTACTGTTTTCTCTAAATTCCTCTATAGAGTTATTACTCTCCTGTCTTGAAGAAGTATCAAATGGTTCTGGTTTTTCATCTGATTTCTTATCTTCTTTACTCTCAACTGTATTATCTGTAGTTGCTGAAGTAGTATTATCAGCTGGTAAAGACTGTTCCTCTACAGTCTTCTTTGCAGACTCATTGGCTTCCTCTAATGTAGTAGCTGCTGAACCAAATATGCCAGGCATAGGATTTACAGGCTTAGCAGGGGCAGATTGTTCTGTTGTAGTACTTTGTACCTCTACTGGCTTAGAGTTATTAGCTCTTTCATCTTCATCCCTTTTATAGTTCTGCATTACATCCTTATAAGTCTGTATTGCTTCACCAATACTAGTAAATACAACTTTAGTCTCATCAGGAGAGTTAGAGTTTATATCTTCTACATACTTTTGGAATAATGAGTTATCATCACTATCTACTTCAGACAGTGAATTAACAACAGCATTCTCATCATTCAAATCAACTCCATTGTTACTTAAATACTGTAGAGATAATGCAAACATATCTGCATCATTAGCATCTATATCCCTAAAAGCATCATCATTTACTATCTGATTAAATAAACCTTCAAGAGTTTTTCTATCATTCTTATATCTCTCATAATTAGAGTTATTTGATTTGGATAGAGCATTTATTATAAGTCTTTGTTCTCTAGGAGACCCATTATCCATAAGTTTATCCATCTCCAGTGCAAAGTCCTTATAATCAGATATTTTATCTATAGATTCATACTTCTTCTTAGTAAGTACATCAGATGCAGCCTGCTTAGCTCTTTGAACATACATATTAAAGCTGTTAGGGTCTCTCAGTATCTCATTGTATTGAGTCAAGAATGACTGTTTAGCCAATTCCATTCTTCCAGCATCCTGTATCTTATTGTAGAAGTTTATATCCTTAGATGTACCTCTATCTATAAGATTACTTATAATATCTCTTTGCTCCTCTGAATAATTTGAGAGATTTTCTTTATTCATCATAATAGCTCTATCTATTGCAGGCAAAGCCATTATTTCAGATTCATTTAATACAGTAGACTCCTCTTCTACATTATCAATGCTCTTTAATGTATTAAGTACCTTATTAATAGATTTCAGCTTAGCTTTCTTCTCTTTCAGGATTTTCTTTTCAGAGTCTGTAAGGATATCCTTCCTATTATTCAGATTATCAATATCCTTGCTAATGCTCTGTAAGGAGTTAGATAACTCTTCCTTAACTTTTTTAGCCCTACTTAATGAGCCATACCTACTTACAATATCTCTTAGTTCAGGAGACATGTTACTAACAGGATTAGAGCTGTCAGTTATAAGAGATGCTATATTACCAAGTTCAGATTCAATCTTCTTGCCTCTACTATCCCAATCCTGCAAAGACATCTGACCAAATATAAGAGCTTGCTTTGTATCTTCATCTACATTGCCTAATGTTCTATCTATCTTATCAGACTCCTTCTGTATGGTATTAATAGTATTAAGTAGTTTATTGGCATTACTCTTTAACTGGTTAAGTACTTCTGTATCACTAACATTACTATCTTGAGTATTGATGTTGTCCCTCATAGATTTAATATAGCTATTAGCCTGTTCTGTACCTTCTTCAAGGTTAGCTACAGTAATAAGTTCATTCATAAATGAATCATAATACTGAGTTCCCCTCATCTTATCTAACATGAATACATCATTGATAGTCTTACCTAACAAGCTGTTTCTATATCCAAACTCATCATTACTTTTAGCATCACTCTCCATCTGCTTTGCCCAGTTATATGTACCTACTATACCATCAAACTTAGCTTTGTTATTAGGGTCTCTTAACCAAGTTTCTAAGGTCTTAGCATCATCATATAATTGTCTTTTTGTCTCAGCATTCTCTCTTATAGCATTAGTAATACCACTTCTCCAAGGCATTAGTCTGGTTATATGACCTAACCTGCTCTCTCCTTCTCTTCTAGACAAGTCAATTTCAGTATGGTATTTACCACCACTTCCTTTCACTCTTTTAGTATAATCTCCACCTCTAAATACAGGAGTTCCCATAGCTGAAGATATAGCACCATAAATACCTGATTTAATGGTTTCATTATCTACCATAGATTCACCCATAGATAGTAGGGCTGCTGTAAAATCTCCAGCCATATAATCACCTACTTCAGCAGAGCCATCACCATTATATTTATTTTCAATAAACTGATGAATATTATTGGCTGCACCTCCACTCATTGTAGCATTAGATACACTCTGTAAGTACTCTTCTGTAAATTCACCAAGTGGCTCTTTTGCTATATTCCAAGTTTGTTTCCAAGCTCTATACTTAGGAGTTACAGTAGTATTTGCACCTGAGCCTGTTATATCAAATTTACCTTTAGGAGTTGCCCAATTAAATAGTCTTGACTTTTGAAGAGTACCCTGTACAGTAGAAGACTGCAATCCAGCTTTTAATGTTTGGTTTATTACTCCATTAATAGCTGAGTTCACTAAGAAATTATTAACTCCTGCTTTACTAGCAGCAAACTCTGCCTGATTTAGGGCTTCTTTATACTTAGATGAATATTCATCCCAAGCTTGCTTATATAAATCATCTAAAATCTTCTTTGACTCTTTATTAGGGTTAAAAGAAGAAGTCATCCTTCCTGTTTCTCTATTCCTAGTGAGTTTTGACTTATTGTAGGCTTCCTGCATTCTTTTATTATACTCAGCCTCATACAGTTCCTTAAATCTTCTATCTACATATTTAGATTGAGCTTCTGCTATTTTTTTCTTGGAGTCCTCTAGAACTTCTAGTTTAGTATTAAGCCCTTCAATAACACCCTCAGTAGTTCCAGCAAGACCAGGGATAACAAACTTATTAGTAAAGTTTTCAGCCTTTTGAATAGCATTGAGAGTGTTTCTAGCCTGCATTAACTTCTGAGTAGTACTACCTGTCTTACCTAACATTGTAGCACCCTTCATACCTTTAAATGCCCATCCAGCCAACTTGGCCTCTCCATATCCAGCTAGCATAGATGCTACAGTAAATCCTCCTGACTGCATGGCTACAGGTATAGTATTTACATTGAATATTTGGTCAAATAAACTATCTGAACCACTTTGTTGTCCTTGAGTCTGCATTACCTCCAACTCAGATAATCCACTCTTTTTAGCTTCATCTAAGTTATTTATTGTTCCGTATTGGGTAACATCATTACCAAATCTGGTAATATCATTATCCATTACAGAATTCATAAAATTCTCAAACCCATTCAGGCCTTTTACATCCTTATAATTGCCAGCAACATAGTCATAAGCACCTTTGAGCATACCATAAGTTCCTATAAGTGCTCCTGCTGCTGATGCCCCCATTCCTACAAAACCATTCCATGCCTTTTCAAACAAGCTTTGGTTCTTTGATGCTGTATCCTGCATTTTACCTTGCAGCCATATATTAGCACTTTCTTCTCCATAAGCATCTCTCTTGGCATTATACTCAGTAGCAATATTTTGCCAGTCATTATTTGTAAAGGGAAGATAATCAGTGTTTTTATACTTTCTATAATATGGTGATACACTCTCAGCAACAGTTCTTATATCTTTTACAGCATGGTCCCTATCATAGGCATTTTTAGCATAATCACTACTATACCCCCTCATAGCATTATCATAGGCTATTGACTTAGCCTTGAAAGCCTCTTGCTCTTGAGGAGACAGTTCATATCTTATAGGCTCTCTGACTCTAGTTGCATCTGACTTTACAGTAAATAAATCATTATTGGCACTATATCTTTTTGCACTTCTCCTAACTGCTTCAATAGAATCAGTATAGCTTTTATTATAAAAGGCATCCCTCTCTTCAGGAGACATCTGTTTAAGGGCAGAGTAATCTTCTCTGTCCTTAAACTTTGCCTTAAACATTTCATTTCTATACATTCTTTCTATTTCATCAGAAGATTTTCCTGAAAGATATGCACTATATTTCTTTTCCCAATTGGCTCTATCCTGAGCTGTCAATCCTTTTAATCCTTCTAAGGCCATATTATTAATTTATAAATCTCCAAACCCTATAGGTTCTTGAGATGTATTTGATTCACTTTGTTTTAATCTTATTTGGTAATGGTCATCTGAGAATGAGTCATGGTCTCTCCATACTTCTACATCATCAAATGTTAAGCCATACTCAGCTAACTTAGCTGCCAAATTAGTCTGCATTGAGTTACTTAGGTCAGTAAATGATATTTGTTCTTCATCTCCTGTATCAAAGCCCTTTCTCTTAGTAGTCCACTCTTCATTAGATAATCCTTCTTGGAAATCTGTAGTAGCACTAGAGTTGTTCCACATCTTAAATTGTAATCCAGAGAATGGCTTCTTATCTTTATTCTGACCTTTTGAGACACTAGTAGATTTAGAGGCAGCCATAATTTCAACCTTTCCATCAGGGTGTGTTATCCTAACTCTTCCACCTCCAACATCTTTAACTCTATCTCCATTAGGTAATTCAGCTCCTAACTGCTCATCTTCCCATCTATCCTTAGACCACTCAAACTGTTCTCTAGCTAAAGCTAATCTTTCTCTTTCTGCTGGGTCTATATATCCCCTATTAGCTTGATAACTTTCATTATATGATATTCCAGACATTATACCACTTATAGTATAGTCTATAGCTCTACTTAAATTTTCCTTTGTAACTCCTGACTGTGATACTATTCTATTTATAGCATCTTTAAGTTCAGGTATATTAGATTGGTTTAATAAGAACTTATTAGCTGCATCTGCTCCATATCCCTGTCTTATCTTCCAGTATTGACCTTGTAATGCAGGAGATACATTCATCATTCTTGATGATGCAGATATAGCAGCTTCCTTACCTTTCTTATATAAATCATCTCCACTAACTGAAGTATAACTTAACTCTGGATTGTCTAGAAGGTCATCTAATGATATTGAAGAGAAATCCCTGTCAAACATGATTGATGGATTAGCTGCTCTTAACTTTCTCTGTTCTTCTGCTAACTTGCTTCTTTGATTATATGCTTGCTCAATAGGAATAATTTCCTTACTGTACCTTGCTCTCATGTTGAGCATATTCTTCCTACTTACAGCCTTAAGTCCTTCACTTGCAAGCTGACTGGCTTGATTCTCCAAATCATTTGCATAGGTCTTGTACATCTTATAGGTATATGGGTCAGTCTGCTCATTGGCTAAGCCATCCCATATACCAGCCTTTGTAGACAAGTCAGTATATTGTTCCTCAATTTCCTTATAATTCTGACCATATATTTGATATGGTTGCAAGTACCTGTCAAAAGAGAAAGGCTGGAACTTGCTATTTACAACCAAACTATAATTTGCCATATTAGTAAGTGAGACCTCCTCTTCTCTTCTTTAATTTTCCTCCTTTAGAATACTTGCCTCCTGCTACAGACATCTTGTAATCCTCCCACTCTTCTTTACTCCATTCCTTAGGTTTCTGGCTTAGAGTACCAAATACCCCTGAGTTGATTAGCATATCCCTGTCAGACCTGTTATAAGCATCTATTCCTATATTACCCAATGAGTCAAACAGATTAGTCAGGTTAGCACTCATACTTGCACCTCTTCTTGCATCTATTGCATCTCTCATTGCCATAGCTTGTGTAATACCACTTAGCCTTGTACTTCCTGCCTTTAGTGCAGCCTCCTGATTAGCCATTGCAGCTTTAAGCCCCATCTCAGAGTTTGCTTGATTGGTTCCTCTATTAAACTGCTCTACCATCTGTCTCTGTGCCAAGTTATACTCCTCAGCCTGTCTTGCCAAGTCTCCCAACTTGCCTTGTGCATTATAGTCTGCTGCAAGTAGTGCGGCATTCCTTGAAGGACTTGAAGAGTTCATAATAGCTCTTCTTGTTGCACCAGCCTGTGCACCAAGCTTATTTATATAAAAGTTCCTGTCAAGTGGTTTATATTGCAGATAATTCCCTATTGGCTTATAGCTTACAGGAACATAATTACCTACTTTGTTTGCAGCCTCTATGATTGCATCAGGTCCTGTATAATCAGGCCTGCTGAATATACTTTGACCCAATCCTATTGCAGAACCTACTACAGGTGCATATCTTAGCCAAGTAGCATCAAATCCTCTTCTATCTGTATTACCCTTTCTTTTGGGTACCCTAACTTTAGCAGGAGTTGTACCTTCCACATTAGAAGGTATATCATATCCTACTTCACCAATACCTGATATTTCCATAGGGGACAAGCCACTAAATCCTGCATAAAGCCCATCAATACCTATAGGCTCTATGGTAGAAGGTATGTCATAATCCACATATTTAATCATGCTGGGTCTCTTTGCTGTAGCTGTAACCTCTGGCATCTCTCCTGATTTCCAAGAACCAAACACCGGAGTATATGTGTAATCATCAGGTATAAGACCTCCTTCTGCATATTGTACTCCTTCAAGTCCATATTGCCCCTGTCCTCTAAGAGCCTCTTGCTCCTGCATTAACTTTATGAGGCCATCTTCCAGCCCCCTCTTGCTTATTGGGTCATTGGGCCTTTCCTCAGACTCCTTTTGAATCCTTTTGGCAGCATCTGCAAATGTCAGACCTTTGCCACCTTTCAATTTATACTTCTGCTTCACTGAATCAGGTACTTTAATCCTGTTACTAAATACATAATCGTTATAAATCACCTCTCCTTCTTCCACAAGATTAGGTATTCCATTATAATCAACCCCAATCTGTACTCCTTCATGTGGATTCTCTTCATGGTATCCTCCATTATTTATAACAGTGACACCATTGGTAAAATCTGCTCCATGAGTACCCATGAGGCCACCATCTCCAAATGGATTAAAAGGTATTTGTATATTAGGTTTGGTAATAGTTCTCATATTATAATCTGATAAGTCAGACAGACTGGGAGTGTGCATCTTGTCATATACAGACCTTGCCTTCTTTCTTTTAGAGGTTCTAGAGAACTCCTCTCCCCTGACATATCCTCTTTCAAATGCAGAGGAGGAAGCCTCAGGAGTATTGGATTTCTTGAAATTGTTCAGACTTCTCTTACTCAACCAATTCATCCTATCTACACTATTAAGTGTATTTTCCAAGTAGTCCATTTGGCTAGGCAGATAAGAGCTTTCAGGTATTCTGGCACCTCTCCATTGCATGATTCCATGTGCTCCCTTTCCACCACCTCTGGGATTATAGGCATAGGGATTGAACCTTGATTCCCCATATATTGAACTGTATACAGCAGCCTTTTGAGAGTTATTAAGTCCCATGTTATTTACCCTGTCTGCTATATAGGCACTGTAAGGCAAAGTAAACTCTTCATCTATCCATCCTCCATCATCATGTTTCCACTTTCTAGCATTCAAGGCAAAGGTAGCCATCTTCTTTTGTGCAGGAGTACCATGCTCCTTGAACCAAGATGCTGACTTTCCAGTCCTCTTTTTAAGGGCAGTAAACTTGCCTCTGTTCTCAGGCTTGATATGAATCTTACCTCCCTTTGCCATGTAATTGGACATAGCTCTTAAATCATTCATCTTATCGGCACTTTCTATTGCATTATCATAACTTAGCAGTGCCCTGCCTCTGGCTATCTCCTGTTCCTTCTTCAACTCATTGTATAAATCTTCTGCCTTGTCACTGAACAATCCATCTTTCCCAATATCTGATTGGGAGAAGTCTGCTCCAAAGTCCTGATTAGACCATTGATTAAGTATAGAGTCATTGCTACTGCTATCAACTTTAACTGTACTCAGGGCATTATTGGAGTTTCTGACATTATTGACATTTTCCTCATTAATCTTTGAACCGAATAATGCATTGGTTATACCACCTATCAACCCAGTACCAGCAGACACAATGCCTCCTAATAAAGGGTTGACTGTGCTAATGGCAGAACCCACAGTACTTCCTACTTTATTGACTGCATTGCCTGCTCCTGAACTTAGTCCATTACTTATTAAACCATTTGCTGCATTACCAGCAGGGCCTAATAATCCAAGACCTAGTTTACCTAAGTTTTCTTTGGTAAAAAGCTTGCTAATGTCCCATATACTACCACCATCATCATATCTATTAATGATACCAGTAGTAACAGGACTATTGTGTTTCCTTATAACTTTTCTATTAACCATGTTATAATAATTTATTTGCAAAGATAAGTAAAGTATCAGAATTATACAAGAATATTATTTAAAAAGTAAAGGGAAGATAAGTTTATTACTTACCTTCCCTTTAGGCTATCTCCATCAAGTTATTCAAAGTAGTGCACCACCATATCATGCAATATGGTCTTATTTGTATTTTCAGATTCCATAGATAGCTTAAGATATAACCAAGGATTTCTCATCCTGTCTCTATTGTTTGATTTATCCCTTGGTATATTAGCCCTCCATATCCTGAACTTCTTCTTGAGACTTGAAGGTCTTCCAAGTACATGGGTAAGCTTGGATTCACCACTTTGGTATTCATTCCAAACACTAAGAGTATCATAGGTTGTATCCAATAGCTTACCTTCACTGTTCCAACTGTCTGCCCTGAACTCAAGAGTATTAAATATCTTATCCTGGGTCATATCAGGATTGGATATGACAGTAGTATAGAAAGGTTGGTAACTGTTAAAGAAGGTATTATAATCGCCTTCATTGTGCAGCCATAGCTTCCCATCCTTTACCCACAGTCCCCTGTCTAGTATATTGGAGAAATATGGCACATTCTCATAGCTGTAGAATGAAGAGAACTGGCCTAATGGTTCTGAAAATGCCAAGCACTCATCCTTGCTTATGAAGAATACATCTCCATTTACCTTATCATAGTATGTTACAAATCCACTAAAGTCTTTAGGATTCCATACATTTATTCCAGTTGACCTACTGTTAATCCATGAATGGAATCCAAGCCTATCAGAGATGTTATCCAACTGGTTGTTGAGTAGGAAGATACCTTTGGTAATATCATCTATAAAATAGGTACCATTAGGTGTCCTGCATATAGACCACTTATTAGAACATCCTATACTATCAGATAAGTACCTCTTACCAGTAACTTTTCCACTGTTGGCAATTTCAATAGGCACTCCATTAGTGGGAGAAATCTGCACATTCTCATTATACAATATCTGACTAATGCCTTTATCTTGAAAAGCAAGGATATTATTATTATTATGCATTCTCAGAGCTGTTATACTACCCTTATCACCATCAAAATCAAGAGTGGATGCAAGAGTGATATTGGTCCAAGTATCAATAAGTTCTCCAGCAGTTTTAGTCTTAGTCCAAGTAACCACATTAGGAAATTTGTTCAATACTGAAGTATCATCAGTACTTACCTTATAGGTAAAGAAGTTATCCTTTTGATTGTATACTTGATTTAGCTTGTTAAAGTTCTCAGGGGTTATATATAGATTAGAAGTATTGCCTCTATTATTGTCATACCTGCCATCTAGATTTACCCTTGTCTCACACATAAATGACATTATCTCAGTCACCGAGTTTTCATCTTCCAAAGTAAATGGATAAGTCTTTAAATGGTCATATCTTTGGAAGTATGTGTCTCCTTCCAAGTACTTTACAAGATAAGTATGGCTGAAGTCATCATCATAGAAATAGGTAGTTTTTCCACATGGTAACCATTGATTACTCTGTATAGCATCATCAGACTCTCCTCCAAACCTATTGGTGACATCATCTCTGTATAATTCTGCTAACCACCACCAGCCGTATTGGATACTTTTAACTGTCTTATTAGGACCAGTACCTACAAAGTCTCCTATAACATCCTGAGACACAGAGTTGTATACTTCCAAAGTATCCCAGAAGTTAGGGGCACCATCATGAGTTATTGCAACATGGTTTACAGGCCAACTACTAGATGTAGGCTCTCCATAATCATTACCATCTATGATAGTAGGCAAAACCTTATATGAGTACTTACCCAAGTTGTACTTGTCTTCAAGTACAATAACAGCATGAGGGGTAGACTTGTACTTTATGTGTACAGGGTCATATGCCCTATTTATTGAGTTATCAGTGAAAGGTATGGTAGGTGTAAAGTCACCACCATATATGTCGTGGTTAGTATATGAGGTATCATTCCGATTATAGGTGGAAGATGTTACAATCTGGTAATAATCACTACCTGAATATTCAGTATTTGAAGTAATCTTATCCACATTTCCATAGTACACTAAAGTACCTTTTCCAGAATGCTCCTGAGCCTTCAATTTGAGTGGAGTAACCTCGTTTGAATTAAAAATCTGTGCATCTGCAAGTTCCCCTGAATCCCATGTACTAGTACTGCTAAGGTACAGGTTAGTGGCAGAGAATTTCAAATTGGATAGCCTCTTATACTGTAACTTGGCAGGTCTATATCCATTCTCATCTGCCCAGCCTGTACCATCAAGACCTCCACTCCTATGCCAAGGATATGTGGCAAAGCCTATCTGCATCCTTCTATATTGTGAGGGCATAACACCACCAAAGTCTCTTTGAATATTATCTATCCAGTTGATATTAGCCAATTGGCTTCTGAATGCCCAAGGGGATATGTTGACACTACCACAAGACTCCTTATAAAACCCTGTTGGTGGGAACTTCTTATTATCTGCGCCAACCATGGTAGTTCCTGTGGTAGAAGTTACAATGTCAATATCCCCTACACTGGCGGTTACCAAAGTTGCACCTATTATCCTCAGCTTACACTTGGAAATATCATAATTCTCAACTTCACTGTTAAATTCAATATCTGGGGAATGAAGAGTAACTATTGATTGGTCTACAAAAAACTCATGTTTATGCTTCTCCACATATTCACTAAAATCTATCAGCAAATGGTTTCCTCCTGCAAGGCGTGGAGTGGCAGGAGGGTAGGATATATTCTGTATCTCCGCATTCCTATGAGTGTTTCCTGGTATAGGACTACTATGCCTACACTCAGCCCAAGTACCTGTATCAATCAAGGAAATATTTATATTAACCGACTCATTAGGAGAATAAAACTGCTTATCATTATTTATTATACCATATCTTGACAAGGTTTGGTCACTATATAATGCCTTTTCAGGAACGTCAAATATAGGTGACACATCTGGCAAGCCTGCATCCCCAGACTCTGACCTCATCACATCAAAGGGAATGTTGGGTCTTGAGAACCAAGAAGACTGTACAAATGGGGAATTACTGAATCTGTCACCAACATTATAAACAGTGGGACATAAAACTCCTTGGCATATTACTTCTCTATCCCCTATAGAGGGATATACTATTATAGGTCTGAATCCAATATATCCTAAATCCTTTAGTTTACCAATTATGGTATCATCATTGAATGATACCTTAGGTATGCACTTATAGAATACCAGATTTGAAACACCAAAACTACCATATAAGTCATTAGTACCGGGTGTTTTGGTAATCTGAGCGTCTTTTATGAGTACTGGAGAAGACCACCTGCCTGACTTATGCTTAAACTGTATGCCAAATCTGTACCACTCCAAATATTTAAATATCTTAATAGTGCTAGAGTTGTTATTCAACTGAAACTTATGTTGATAATATCCAGAAGGTGTTCCCAAATTAATTGTGGTAACTGTATTGAGGTTTACATTTAATCCTCTGAAGTACTCTCTAATAGAGCTATCAGGCTCAATTCTATTAACATTGATATTTCCTAAGAATAATGTATTGTCCTTTTGGCACATTGTACCACAAGATATGTCTTCTCCTCCCAAGTATAATAATTCAGTAGGGTCAATACTCTCTCCAATATTACCAGTATCTGTAAAACTGATTGTTTGAGTAGAGGAAGATAACTTTATATCTTGAACTCTTTTGACAATGGGAGTTGAATCTTGTGTAGTTCTCAGTATTGAATATAATCTGACATACTCACATGCAACATCTTTAACAGACACTGTTACATTAAAACTCACAGATAAAGAATCCTCAGGACTACCTCCATTATCATACTTTGTTATGTAATATAGAGGAGATATAGCCAGTATATTGGACTCCTGAGCATTCTTGGTATAGACTGTAACACAATATTGTATTACCCCTGACGGGAATATCCCACTATACCCTTTTTCTATATTGGTTATGTTAACAGTTGAACCGGGATTCAAACTCATAACAAAGTCAAAAGAATTGGGTGTGTAATCTTCTATAGAAGTAATATTGATAACTCTGGGCTGGTTTAATCCATCAGTCCAATATACTTTCTGTATGTTATCATCTTCATAGAATGACAATGTCTCTATAGGATATAGAGGATTAAAGTTAAGATTACCTTTGTTACTATCATATAATATTACTCCATGCAAGCTGTCCTTGTCAAACCATATCTTATATATGTAATCTTTTCCATTGTCTTGGTCTGTAGTGAACAGTACTAGATAACCATTAATTGTAGCTTGTCCTATAGGCAATCCCTTTATAGAGTCTATACCTTCTATGTTTGATACCTCTTTAGTGCCCTTCTCATTTACTATGCTGAGCAGGGTATTATCATCAGTAGACATTATCCTTATATTCTTGTTCTCATAAGCATACTCAGAAGAGAATTTGCTTACAGACAAGTCCCTCTGCATACCTTTTATCTGCCATGTAGATTTCTTTATCATACTATTGCAATTTTATATACTCTTTATTGCCAAGAGAAGAGAATCCATTATCAAACTCACTTGTCCTTTGAATAAGAGTATTCCACATTCTGCTTATTGATTCCATTTCAGATTGTGATGGTATAGTAAATTCACTCTGTAATTGTCCTGCTGACCAAGCATATTGTTGTTGGGTGTTCTGTAATACAGCAGGAGAAATCTTTCCCATATCAAACAAAGTAGTGAACTCTTCCATCTTAATATATAGCTCAAGTGTTCTCATAAACACAAGATTGTCTATGAGCAATGGAAACCCATCCTCATCTATTGGAACAGACTTATATGAGACTATTATATCTCCTGACTTGAAGGAAGTATATATTACTCTGCCTTGTGTCTTAAAGGTAAACTCTTGTGGTCTTTTATGTCCTTCATACTTATCACGGTGTTCTCTAGGCATGAAATTATCTGTCATGCTCCTTAAACATATCCCAGTCTTACACTCCTTCACCTGATTTATGGATACAAGGTCACAGGGCAATATGGCCCTAAACTCTTCTATATGCAGTACACTCTCCTTATTTAAATATAACTCTGGCATTCCAAATATCCCAATAAATGTAACTAGGTGGGATACCACTTGTTCAAGTGTAAGGTTCTGCAATAGAGGATGTCTTTTCAGTCTATCCAGTATCTGTCTGATGTTAGTATATTGAATATTATTAATCATTTATCCATCTCAATTAAATTTCTACAATCCTTTAGTTTAACACTTGAAGGCATCAATCTTGCCATCTTTTATCCTCTTCTTCAATTCTTTCCTTAATTCTCTATTGGGATTGAACTCATAAAAGGTTTGGTTATTATAGTCTGCCTTACTTCTATTATAATGGATTTTAAATACCTCTTTCTCCTCCATTCTAACTAAAGTCCTATTATCATAAGATTCCTTGTCTTCATACCATAACCTTAATGTCTTATCCCAATCTATTGGCAAGTTGGTGACAACCTTATTATCTTTAAGGTAGATTTTGGCATCATATTTTCTCAGCTCCAGTCTTCCCATCCTATGAGGAAGACTAATATCATGTCCTTTAAGTAGCTCTTCAGCCAGATAGTTGTTGACTCTTCTTATAATGCTGTAAAACTCATGCTCAGTCAATGGCCTGCCTATGTCAAACCACTTGTTTTTCCTTATATACTTGTAGGCATCGTACACACCCAAGGAACCTGATACCTTATGTGTCCTATGTTCATTCAAGTGACACACTGATGTCCTAAACTCCTTCCATTTCTTATACTCTTCTTGACAATCACTCATAGGTTACTGCTTTACTGAAACATCAGATGAATCATCCTTAGCATTGTTCTTATTATCATCAGGTCTGTATTTAGCACCCAGCACCTCTCCTACTATAAGACTTACAAGGGGAGTAACAAGGCTCTCCTCAATAGGAAATTTCCTATCAAGCACATCACACTCCTTATTGTCTCCACATTCCAATTCAGAGGCTATGCTGGCATCTTCAAATATAGCAGTTACCTTTATCTTGGAGAGGTAAAGGAATTGGGGATTCATAGAGATTAAATACAAGTGGTTATCCGGAGCAAGGGAGCAATATATTATGTTTTGTAGATATTTGTCATATCCTACATATCTCATCCTATCCCTGCTTATGAAGGTAATACTATCCTGATAGAAATCAATAGGGTATACTCTGGTATTACTGACACTTAATATATTAGGTACCTCTTCCTTACTCATAAGATAGGCTCTGCCACATGAATCAGAAGGAGATACTGATTTGGTCAAATCCAGACATATAGTCTGATAGTTGCTTTCAGGTATATGCTTCTTGACATCAGAATATCTTTGCTTTATAAGGAATGCCCTATACTTATCTGCCAAAAGTATAATATGATTCTCATTGAAAGTAGAGTCATCTGATATACTCTTTACCTCATCCAGACATAAATAAACTAATTCTCTGTATGTCATAACTATATATGCATGCTTATTAATAAATAAAAAACTATTGCAAATATAGATATTTATAATCAATATTGCAATAGTTTTAATTGAATCTTTTGCAGTAAGCAAATATATAACTTATATAGCAGGAGTTCTAGGTTTGTTATCTTGTGTGAATCTTATCATGCCATCCTCAGATATTCTGATAGATTCCTCTTCACCATACACAGCAGAGCTTTCCTCAGTAGGAGGATATGGTATCAGGCATGAAGTACCAAATATACAATATAGGGCATTATTCATGCTATTGTAGTCCTTATCATCTATAAAGGCAGACATTGGACCGCTAGTAAGCTCTTCTATCAAGGACAAAAGCAGTAACTTATTGACATCATTATAACACACATATCCTGTACTTGAAAGTACATTGAAGTATGTAGTTAATGCCCTTTCCAATACATTACTTAAGTTATCCATAATGAACACTCACATTTAGTACTTGTATCATCTGTTATCACACAGTTCCTAAAGAACTTGTTCCAATACTTTATTGCCAAAGTATAGTTCCCTGTCTTTAAGGAAGTAGTAAAAGCCTTCAGTTGAAGGTATTTGTCTATAAGCTGCTTGGGAATATTGCAAGTCTCCTCTACCTGTCTGATGCCACCCATCAGTGACTTATAAAGGTTATGCATATTGACAGCTATTCCTAAATCATAATATCTGTCATATCCACATGGAGTATCAGGTGCCATTGTACCTTTGACAGTAATATAGACAAAGAATAAGTCCTTACCAAAATCTACTGCTGCATTGAAATCTGTCTTGTCTAGGATTAATGTCACATGCTTGGAATTACCATCAATGCTTTTTGTATATACACTGCTTGATGATGGCCCAGAGGTCATGAAGGTATCCTGAGTATCTATGACTACTGAGTCAATATAGACATCATCATAGAAGGAGTATGCTTCTATAGAAGCATCAATTACCAACTGCCTGCATTCTCCTGAGGCTTTTAATGTAGCAAATCTTATCATATTACACAAATTAGGTAAATAAAAAAAAAAGGAGACTATAAAAGTCTCCTTATTTGTATCTCGCTTTTAGGAGATGTCTGCAATAGTAAGTCCTGTAGCAGTTTCCACTGCACCGATTATATGATTGAGAACTTCTTTATCTGCACAAGCAATAGTTATTGTCTTTTCAGACTTTTGTACTGACTCATTGCTGCCTACATAGGCATAGTGTATATCAAGCACATTATATGTCTTGCTTGGGTCTATCAGATAAGTGGTAGGAATGTTGTTAGGCCAGCCAATGCCTCTGTAGATGTCTCCTCTTTCACCCATACAGAAGTACTCTAAGTCTGCAATAACCTTACCATTACCTATTGTACCATTGGTACCCATCTCTACAGTACCCCAAATTCTCTCATCTCCATCTACAATTATTTCAACTGGCTGTACAGTGAAATATACTGGTGTCTGAGACATAACACCTAATCTCCAAGGCTGTTCTACCTCAGTAATTCTGATGCTGTCAATGTCAGCTACAATTGCTGAAGTACCATCATGGTATGGGTTAGTACTATCACTCTTGCCATTATCCTTAGTAGAAGGAGTTACTGTCATATAACCATTTGCATCAAATCCTCCCTTGCTCTTGGTTGCAGCACTATGTACCTCAATCTTAATCAAGGGAACTATTTCCCTGCTAAAGTTCTTAGCAATAGATTGAGCAAGAGTCTTGTAGAACACATCAGCAGTCATGCCAGAATAAGCATGAACCATGCCATATTTGAAGTATTGGTCCTCATCAGACATGCCCACATACTGTTTAAATGCAATTCTTAGGATATAATCCTGACCTGCAACTGGAGCACCACCATTAACACTTGAATCCAATGCTATGGTAGCTGACTTCATCTTGTAAGCCATGCTATCAGCACTAGTTGCCTTTGCATAGAGAATGTTTTCTATATCTATAAGGTCACTTCTCATTCTGTTATTAGCTCCCTTATATTCAAAATACAGGTGTTTCTTTTCAGTATCATTTGATACTGCAATAGCACCAGCAGTGTCAGACTCAATTACAGGGTGAGTCTTAAATACAGTTGCTACATAAAATTGCCTTACCTGATTTGTACTAAATGTTGCCATTTTAATTTAATATTAAATTACACAATAGTTTATTTTGTTCTGTTTGTATCCAAACCCTTACTTGCTATTGCAAGTCCTACTGCCCTATCAAGTATTACCCTATGCAATGCAGGATGTAAATCACACTCTGTTATCTTGCTTTCTCCATTTATGTTTAGATGGGCAGGCAGTGCTACCAATATAATTGGATTGGGTTTAGATAGGTACCTGACTAAGTACCTGCTTATATTATACTTTGATACTATTTCTGCAATCCCATTATCAATATCAAGTCTCAGGACTCTCCTGTATCCCGGACCCCTGAATGGATTGTTATATGTATTGTAGTAATCATCCAAGGTAGTGGGTACCACAAGTACTTGGTTACCATCCTTACAGCCTAGCTTATCATCCCTCAGTTCAACTGATTCATAAACTATAAACCACAAGTCACTAGGTAACTTGAAGAATACAGACTTATCAGATATTCCAGTAATGTCTGCTATTTTTTCAGTAGTGGTATAAGTCTTTACCAAGTTGCTCAGGTATCTCCTTATTTCCTCAGTCTCTTCAAATGATTCCCTGAATGGATTCTTACCATTGTATAATTCCACTAACAGGTCTTCTTGGGCTTTTGTAAGAAAGATTGATTTCTCATACTCGTTGAACTCAATTCCACCTGAAGAGTAGCTGTTCAATAGAACATCAAATTCATTAGAAAATTCCTCAGTTGTCATTATTCACTTCTTTGTCCCAGTTCAACACTACTTTTCAAATCTCCCATATAAGCAGATTTAGCTAACTCTACTGCCCTTTGAAGAATTTCAGGATGTAGTTCACTATTCAAGACACATGGAGATTGCTCTGATTCACCATCTACTGATACACCAACCAAGTCCTCCAATACTATTGGTTTAGGCTTGATTAGATATGTGATAAAGTAAATGGCCTTGGTATCCCTTGGACTTTCACCTCCAGATTCTCCTAGGAATTGCTCATCTGCATCATGCAATATAAACCTGAACCCATTGTACTTTGTGGGAATTACAGTCTGGTCTTCAGACCCTTTAGGGTCTCCAAAAGTCTCTATAACTCTCCACACTTGCCTCTTTAAAGGTCTTCCATAGGGCTTGCTCAGGTTATTAAGCAAACTATCTAATTTTATAGGCACTACCTGATAATACTTATCTACATTATTATCTGTATCCTTAATGATTATCCTTTCTGATACCACTAACAGTATTTTGTCAATAAAGCTAGGGGCATTGAATAATACAGCTTCAGGAGCACTGCCATAGATATTTCCGGGGATTGTGACCCCCTCCAAAATATCAGTTCCCCTCTTGGAATCCACCTTTATCAAGGGACAGGCTTCTTGCACTAGAAGAGTAGAGAAATCTATTTGTCTTTTGGCAGAATCATCAAACCCTTGCTGGTACTTGTTACCTCCTTGGGTAGAAGTAAAGTAGTTCTTTACTATCTCATTCTGAGCTTTTGTGAGAAACACAGACTTTTCATACTCATTAAGGCCCGGAGCTTGGTTACTGGATATATTATTGTAGAGAACATCAAATTCATCTGAAAACTCCTGTAGTGTCATAATCTTATATTCTTCTTTATTTTAACTTGGCCTCCAAGGAAAACTTGATTTCCTGATGTTTTGGAGAGTTCAGGTACTTGGCTGCTGTATTCAATGTAGGTTCCTCATTAGCCTCACATAGTGGAGTATTGTCACTTCTCAAGTATAGGAAACCCCCTCTATTTGAAATCAATCCTGCTTCTATACTCTTCTTGATGAATACCTTAGTAGGCAACATTGGGTCAGTGATAACCTTCAGGAATATCTTGCTATCAGCCTGTATTAAGCTATTAACCTTAGTCTGCAAGAACTCAAGTTTAGCAGTCTGTGATGTAGGTCTACCATCAATAGTCTCAACAATAACTCTTAATGTATCAATATCATCCTCAATCTTACCAAACTCTTTATAGCACATCATTGTAGTGCTCATATTATTCTTAGCAACCTTAGTCTCTTCACCCTCAGAAATGATAACAAACTGGTAAGTAGCCTTAGGAGTATCTTGCAATGCTTGCAATGAAGAGGCAATATAATCCTTATTAGCTAATAGTATCTTATATCTGATATAATCCTCTGGGTCAGATAGATTGAAATAGTTATCCTGCTTTGTCAATCTTACCTTATTGATACCATTCTCATTGGAATCATCCCAGAAGTTATCTACCTTCTTATAGATACTTAGTGCATTATATTCAAGACCCATTATTTCCTCAAGAAATGCCTTTTCCTTGTCTGTAAGGACATTAACAAACATACCTGAAGATAATCTTGGTACTACAAATGTTCTAACTGCACCCTCTGCCATACCTCCTGACAATACATGCTTAGGGTTATTACCCCACATACCTGTCAGCTTAGGTACATGTCTTACAATAATTCTCTCATTTCTCAGACAACTAACTAAGGCATCATCAGATACCTCTACTTTCTTTTGTGTCTTCTTAGGGCTTTTTACAGTAGCCTCTTCTTTTGATACTTCCTGAAGTGGAGTCTCTGTATTGTCTATATCAAAGTCAGGTACAGTATAATCCACCTTCTCTTCCATTTTCTTTTCTGCCATATCTTCTCCTTAACTTTTTGAAATAAAATAAGGGGAGGGAAGATTATCTTTCCTCCCCTTTTATCATTAGCCCTGTAGAATTGCAGGGATTAGTGACATAGTTCTTGTTGGGTCAAGAACACAGATACCAAGAGTAGCCATTCTGTGAATTACAGCAGAATCCTCATCAAATGACATGTAAGGATTACCCTTTTGACCTGTGAATGGGTTTCTTAGACCCCATTGATAACCTCTGTACTCATTGTCACCCTTAATCTTACACTTAAAGATATTAGGTTGGTCCATAGTACCAATGTACATAATATCATATCTGTAAGAGAATGCAACACCTCCATTTGGATGAAGTATCTTGTTTCTTACTGGGTCATCATAGAATGGGTCTACATCAATCTTAACTCTAACACCATTAGGAGCCTTATACTCAACAAATTGGAAACCAGCACTCAATGAGTTTTGGTGCAACTTAGATTGAGTCTTTTGAATAACACCAATAGAGCTGTTGTCAAGAACAAATTGTGTCCAACCTGATACTGTCTTTAGTACTTCCTTGTGGAATTGGATAGCACCTCTCTCACCAGTCTTAATCAAGAAGTATCTGTCTCCAAAGTCTAACTTAGAAGCAGAAAGATCATATAGAGCATCTTCAAGAAGCTTCAAGCTGAATGTGTTGTAATACACAGTATTAGCAACTTCCATCTGCTCAAACAGAGCAGCACCTGTCTTAATAACATTACCAGACTTACCAAAGTTCATGTACTCACCATTGGCATTTCTGTTGCTTCTACCAAATGCAAGTGCATTGTTCTTGTACTCAGAGAATTGCTGTTCTACTTCCCAATCTACATTGTGCATCCACATTGTAGCAACTGACTTAGTACATCTACCCTCAGTTTCCTTAACAATAGGAATACCTACAGCCAGCTTCTTGTTCAACATAGAACCTGGAACCTTGTGTTGGATTCTTACTACAGACCACTCATTTCTCATAGAAACAGGGCTTGTAAATCTTACATCACCAACCTTTCTTGAAAGTTCCTTCTCAACAAATGCAGCTTCAACTGAGAATCTCTCACCTGCAAGCAATCTTTCAGCAGGAACACCTGCTGTGTTACCACCAGCAAGCTCTACCTTATACACTGCATTAGTACCCTCCATTCTTGGGTCTCCAAGTATTCTGAACTGATAGATTTCATTCAGATTACCTACAATGTATTCACCATCAGCAAACCAATCCTCAGGGAATACCAAATAGAAGGGAGCAGTGCCTACTCCAATCATACCACTGGCATCTGTAACAACAGTACCATTTTCATCTCTTGCCTCTACAAGAGGAATGTTTCTCCTTGAAGAACCAATAACATCCCAGTAGTATTCATTATCATCCTCAAACTCTCTTGTTGGGAATTGATTTAGGAATGTGTCAAGTGTCTTTCCTCTATAGAAGGCCAGCAGTTGTACCATTAGGTTTGTAGCCTTCTGTGGAGCTAACTGAAAGATAGAACCAAGGTGGTTTTCCTTAGTAAGGCCCTTCCAGTGTTGGAAGCCTACCATTTGAAACTTACCTAATTTTCCAGCCATCGTCAAAAAATATTAAAAATTATAAATTATTTTTATAAAACCATTAGTAATTTTATTTCTCCATAAGTAAATACCAGACTTAAACATAGCTTAGACATCAAGATTCCACCCTTTTCCTATGAAAGATTCAGGGTCCTCATCAACTCCACTGACAAACTTTAGATTACCATCTGAGGTTCTTGCTGTGTTGTTGAGAGTATGTTCCAGCTCTCTAAGACCTTTCTTTACTTCTTTCTTTACTTTACCTTTCACCAAACCATCAAGGTTCTTAAAGCCATCAGTTAGTGTGAAAAGTAACCCAATGTTCTTTAGGAAGTCTGTTCTGTTCTCCATCTCATATTTTTGGATAGCAGTAAAGTACTCTCCTGTCTCTGGGTCTTTATACACAGGCTTAGCTATGTTATCATAAATCTTCTGTCTTGTTGATTTATCTATTGATAAATCCCCAAACACATCCTTGTCATTAAGGATTGATAATTTAAGCTTTTCAGCCTGTTTCTTTCTTTCTTTCTCTTCCTGTTCTGCTTCTGACTTAGCCTCATTGACAAGCTCATCATACTTATCTTTGAAGAAGTCAATATTACTTTTCAAAGCCTCTTTTGCATCATCAATATCAGTACCAGCATTGAAAGACTTTTGCACTTCTCTTGTAGCTCTTTCCTTACTATAACCTCTATTGATAAAGTCTTGATAAATCAGGTCTTTTCTAAGTTTTTCTCCCTTATCACCTTCATCAGAGATATTCTCTTCCTTAATAGAATCAAGGAAGTTTATAGTATTCTCATACTTTCTAATCTCTGTAGGTTCAACTCCAGCATTCAAGGCTTCATCAATTCTTCTCTGTCTTTCATCAAGACCTGCCTTTATCTGTTGGTCAATTAAATCTCTAAAGTCTTCAGGGTCTTTAACCTTAGATAAGCCCTCATCATCAAGGGCTGGGAAGATACCTTCCTCTTTCAAGGCTTTGGCAATGGAAGAGTAGAAGTTTTTGGGAGAAGTGCCATCCCCTTTAGGAGTGGTATCTTCCTTTTCCTCTGTATTTTCTTTTCCACTACCTACGCTCTCTGGTGTATCAGTAAATAAGTTATCTACATCAATAACCTCAGTAGTTTCTTCGTCTTTCTCTTTATTCTTTTTATCCTCCTTACCATCCTCTTGGTCAGGAGTTTCTTCATCTTCAGGCGAAGTATCCTGTACTTCATCATCTACAAACAGATTCTCTATTTCCTCTGCTCCTAGAATATTGTCTAAAATCAATTCTTCTTCCATAATCTCCCATTATGATATAATTAAACAATGCAAAGTTATATAGAATTTTACACCCATACAATATAATAAATAAATTACTTTGCAAGCACAAATAAGATACTTATTATATATGCAAAAAGAAAGGGCAAGATTATACCTTGCCCTTGTCCTATCAGTATTCTTTAAAGTAACTTACTACCTTATTTCTGGATTTGCAATCCACATCTTTGAACCAGAATATAATAGCAGATTCTATTATCTTTTGGTCTACATTGTCACCAAACCAACTCTTAAACAGCTCAACATAATCATGATACTGTGAGTTGATTGCCACTATATAATGCAGAAACATCCTATGATACTCACAAAACTTGAATACATAAGAAGAGATATACATAAATATTAGTGGTATTAAAGACATTCCTGCAATACTTGCAAGTATTGGAATATCAACTCCAAAAATAGTCATGCCTAAATGCATATCCAACAAAATCTATACCTCTGGATTCTACTGGGAATATCTGATAGTTCCCTTTTACACCAAGTTTCAATACATGTTTAAGATACAACTTTATGGCAACAAGCACATTCCTTAAGTGAGCCTTTGACTCACCTAATATTACTATATCATCTGAAGTAAATTTCTTTATCTTTTCTAGTAATTCATTTATGTTTTCTTCTGTTATTCTAGGTCCATTTCCATTTAATGCAGTTTCTACATCAGAACTAATTTTGATATTTATTCTTGTAATTCCTTCTCTTACAATAATAAATTCTGTTTTTATTCCATAGTTTTCTATTTCTTGTTTTAATTCATTTCCTGTAAAGCCTGCAATAAACCCTAATGCCGTATTTTGTAAACCTAAATTTTTTAAAACTATTGATACATTTAGACCTTTTCCACCTGGTAAAATCTTTTCAGTTTTAGTCCTATTTATCTTTCCAGTTTCAAAACTATCTACTTGAGATATATAATCTAGAGCAGGATTAAATGTGATTGTATATATCATTTTATCCACCTCATTTTGATATCATATTATCATATTTAATTTTAATTTACAATAGAATTTTTTAGATTTTGATAAAAAAAAGAATCATAATTTTACAAATTACTTATGACTCTTTTTTTATTCGATTTTTTTAATCATTTTGTGATGAATTATTATCAAATGGAATAAATTTATTTACAATACTTCCTGTTGATACTTCCATATTTGTATCTGTTTTAAACATAGCAAATGATGTGTTTATTTTATTATCTACTAATTCTTCAACTTCATCTTGTGTTGCATGCTCTGCTAATACAAGTTCACTTACTAATATTTGTTTTGCATTATTTAACATTTTCTTTTCTCCTGTTGATAGTCCTTTTTCTTTTTGCTTAAAACTTAAATTTCTTACTACATCTGCAATTTCATATATATCTCCACTTTTCATTTTGTCCATATTGTCTCTATAGCGTTTGTTCCAATTCTTTTCCATCTCTGTCTCATCTTGTTCTAATACATTTATTACTCTTTCAGCTTCATTTTTATCTATTACATTTCTAATACCATGTTGTTCAGCTGTTGATATTGGAACCATAACCTTGACTTCACCAGGCATTTTTAATATATAATATGATTGTTTTTCACCTAATATCTCTTTTTCTTCTATTGAATCTATAACCCCAGCACCATGCATTGGATATACTACTTTGTCTCCTACATTATACATGTAAGCCACTCCTTTCAAGTCTTTATATTTTGG